>JAEEGG010025025.1_pt1 | contig 11524 bp, 6 predicted proteins | sample 9134161 | NCBI WGS metagenome assembly JAEEGG01 (sample SAMN16246543, study PRJNA631951) | gut metagenome | biome: gut microbiome; feature: rumen; material: CR-attached | host: Bos | place: Iran: Karaj | collected 2018-10 | reverse complement strand
CTTCCGCTAACGCCAACGGAACCAAGGCATAATCGTGCAATGCCAGACGAAACGCTCCCTTAGGGATGTTCGCCTGGCCCACCCATTGCCTGAATGTATCATGCCAACCGCTCATTAATATTTACCTCCCCCTCTTCTATGAGTTGCGCTTCGCGCGAATGACGCCGCCTAGGGCGGCGACGGTGTGGCGGAGGCGTCTCGCCTTCGCACGACGGCGGGACGCCGCGCGGCACGTCCAAGGCCGCAGGCGGGACGCCGAGCGGCACACACGAGGCCGCAGGCGGGACGCCGCGCGGCACGTCAGAACTCAATCGGAATGGTCACAATCGACGCCATATCGACCAGAATGCCTTCCGCATATAGCCAGCCTCCCGGCTGCGTGACGGCGGCCGTCATGATTTTGGAACTGACCATGCGGCCGTCCTCCAATTCCAAAACGACGCGGAAACGGCGCAGTTTGTAGTAGTCCTCCGATGAATTGATCAATTCAAAGCGGCTGTATTTCACAAGAGCCTTCAACGCCTTGTCGCTCAATTCGTTGCGGATTTCTTCGCCCCACGTGTTCTTCGTCTCATCGCCGTCGGAGGCCTTCAGCAGACCGAAATTCACGCCGTTCAGCACGCCGTAACTTTCATAGGAGCCTGGATTGCTGTTGAAGCCCTGCCCTTCATAGCACAACCAGCCACGTTTCGCCTTGCGCAAGTCAGCGGTTGTCAAGCCTTTGACGTAGTCTTTCGGCTCTTCGAAGGTGAATTGAGCACCTACTTTGTCCAAAGACCGCGCAAAACGCATGTCCTTCGATTCCAGACGCATTTCCGCCCAGCAGGACCAGTCGCCCGTCGAATTATCCGCAGGACCGACGTCGCTGACCAGTTTCAACAGAATGGTCTGTCCTTTCCACGGCACAAGATTCGCTTCGATAGGCTTCCATGTATGTTCGTTCACACGCTGCTCACCGACTTTCGTCTCTTTTCCAGCGGCGTCCTTTACATAGACGTAGAACCAAATTCCATCGCCCAAATCACTGCCGTCCTCTTTGCCGACCACTGCGCGGAACATCGCGCCATCGTCGTCCGGAACATCCATATTATAAGATACATACGTATATCCGACACCGCCCATGTATGGCGGATGCATGAACCAACCGTTCTTCATCACGCCGTCGCAGGCAAGCCCCGCTTCCGATCCAGCCTTCCATATAGCGCTCGCTCCCGTGTTGCCTATCGACTCCTGTTCCTTTCCTTTGCGGAAGCAGATGCCCTTCGAGACAGGCTTCTGCCAATCGAACGGATAAACCTCAGGCTTATAGACGATATTCAGACCGAAAACGACCGTTTGCTTCGTCGTACCAGCGGAAAGCACCAGTTCAGTCGTACGCATCTCTGTTTCAGTCATTTCCGGCATCTTGAACAGCACCGTCGCACGGCCGTCTTTATTCATGGCGATCGCCTTGGACTGCCCTTCAAATGTGCACGCAAGTTTCTCCACATCAGGACGTTTCGCCGCAAATGTGAATTCCACGTCGTTATCGACCATCTTGTAATCGACGCTGACGAGTTCATCGACCGTAAAATCAATCCACTGTCCGTTGATTTCAAACCAGAAACGCTGCCCTTTCTTCGCGTCGTCTGCAATCTTTCTCGTGTGTTTTTTGCCATTGTAATCTGTGATTTCGACCGTTTCACCGGCCGCGACCACGCTGTTTTCACTCATCAAATCCACCAATCGATGGAGATGACCTTTAGTCAATTTGTAGCTGAAAGCGCCTTCCACGGGCATAACGTATGTCAGGCCGCGCGCTTGGCGGAGCTGTGCAGGACCGATTTCCTTCATCTCTTTGTCCAATGCCACGGCGGAGACGATGTCCTTTACTCCCCAGCCGCATTCCGCGCCGTTAAACGGGATGAATTCATACGAATTGTCGTCAAACTTACGCAACACGCCCGCGCCGCTTGAAGCCGCCAGTTCAAAACGCTGGAAGGCTTTGTCACGACCGTCAATGTAGATGTATTCAGGCGTAACGGCGTAGTCGCAACGTTCCCCATTGTGCATGGCGGAGATGACATTGACCTTTCCGTCTTCCGTCCAGCCCATGTACCCCTGCGGCGGAAGATCAATCTCGCGTCCGCCGAACGTCGTCTTCATCCATTCCTTCACATTGCCGTTTGTCGCGACACAAGTGCCGTCTTTGTAACGGACAACGACCTGCGACCGCTTATAGACGCCGTTCGCCAACGCAGTGCTCGTGTCGTAGATTTTGCCGTTCGCATCGACGTAGCCGATCACATCCGCGCTCACCTGCGTGTAGCGTTCATGCAGTTGTTGCAGCATGAAATAGCCGCGCATCGTACGGCGGGTGCCGCCCATGCTGACTAAGAATCCCGGATGGCCGAACGCCAACGTCGCCGCCAGGAAGCGGTCCACCGCCGCGTCCGTTCCTTCTTCGCCGACGATTTTCCAGCGGCCGCGGAAGAACATCTCATGGTTGCCCATGCCGAAATTGCACTCCTGATCGTGGATCTTGCGCAGATCGAAATCCACAAGCCACGGATCAGACGGCAGATAGTACGAACGATCCTGCGCGTAGTTGCCGTCCGTCAAACCGCTATAGAAGCAGAAATGCGGTCCTTCGGAATAGACGGGCCCGTTCCACGCCTTTTTCTGATGGAGCATGATTTCGCCGTAGGAGTAGAACGTCGCCGCAAACGTGCCAGCGCCCGGAACGCGATAGTCGTAGTCGCAACGCCCCCAAGGTGTTACGGATGTATGGACATCGCAATACGCCGTGCTGAAATGGAATTTCTTCTGGTTGATGGGGCTCAGTTCCGCGCAGTATTCGATGGCGTACTGCGGCTTCGGGCCATAGCAACGCGCCCACGCGGGCTGCAATTGGTTGTTGGCCTGACGGGCGATCATATCCGTGCTCCAATATTCGTTGACGGGAGCGAAATCTGTGAAGTTGTTGTACGGGCCATAGACGAAACCGAGCGTATCCTGCATGTAGCGCGCGTAGTCGTACATGCCTTGATCACCGCCTTTCTTTGGGGCGGCCTTCGTACGGAAGGTAAAACTTTCGCCGCCGTCACGCCAGCAGACTTCATGGTCGGTGATGAGGCATTTGCGCATGCCATGCCGCCAGATGTTGTACCAATAGGCTTTGTCGCGATCGCGATTGCCCGCACCGTGCGAACGCCATTGATGCGTTCCCGCGATGTGCTTCCACGGCGATTTCGGATTCGGAATGTTCGGTAACGTCTCTTCAAATTTCGGACTGACCGTTACGAAGAACCGCTCGAAGCAGTCGTTCGTCGTTCCATCCGTCTTCGGAATGTATTTCACACCGCCGTTGGCGTAGGCGATGCCATCCGCCACGCGGCTGTCGCCCCACGGCGTGCTCGCATTGGAACGATACCAGTCCATGTGCGCCGTGTAGAACAACGGCTTGTCCGCCGTGCCTGAAACGACCGCTCCAGGCCGTCCCGCCGCGTAGTCATAATATGGAATGAGAAACGCCCGCGGATTTTCCAAACCTTTCGCGCCGCCGAAGGCCACCACGCCCAACTTGCCGCCGAGCGATTTCGTGTCCAGAATCAACGTCTTGCCCTTCAGTTGCATCGTATAGGTCGCGTCGAAACTCTTTTCGCCAAGCGTGTATTTCCATGTGGAAACGATTGATTTACCAACGAGTTCCGCCTTGATGAGATCCGCTTTTTCGGGAGCGATGCCACGGTTCGGCGCAAAGAACTGCGCACCGCCGCCGAACAACGGTTGGAACCATGCGCCATCGTTCCATTTCATCTGGATGTCATCCCAACGGCCGCTCTTCGGCTCATAGCGCAAGACCAAATTGCCGTCGCTTCCAGCATAGGTCAGTTCGAAGGCGTTGCCGTCTTGCTTTGCGTCGTTCACGCTTCCGGGAGCCGCACTGTCCGGCAGAATCGTGTCTTCACGCGTCGGAAATGGCAGACGGCCTGGACCATTGTTCGCCCCCGTGTCCTGTCCTTCAAACATGTCGATGCCGCGCAACGGACGTGGCTTGAACGTCAACGGCTTGAACTCTTCTTTGTGCATCGTCAGACTGTCGAAAAACAGCATGCGATCCGCCTTGTTCCGCCCATTGTCAATGCGGATTCCGTTAAACGTAGCTCCTTGCTTTACAATGCGTTTGATCTGGTCATCCGTCAGCCGACGAAGCGGAAGGAACCATTCCTTCCAGTCAACGGTCTTCAAAAAGACGGCTTCTTCTTTCTCCTGTCCGGGCACGCCGAACAGAATCGAAATGCCGACGCGCGGCGTCGAAGCATCCGTCACCCACGCCCAATTGTTGCCGTAAATCCAGCAGCCAATCATGTCGAAATCTTCAGGAACGGGAATCGGCTGCGGCGGGCGGATCGTCACGCGGGCCGTGCCATTTCCTTCATAGCGATACGTCAGTTTGCCGACGTACTGGCCGAACAGCTGCTGTTCACGCGTCCGCTCAAACGTCGCGATGGAATTTTCCGCCTCCACCGTCCATCCGTCCAGATTTTCAAAATCCACGAGCGACGGCCAGTCGTCCTTCGTCCGCCCGGCCCAATCCATTTCATATGGCCGCACGCCGATCTTTTCTTCCTGTCCGATCGCGGAAATGCTTGCCGCCACACATACGATGAATACCAACAATCCAGAATGTCTCATGTTGCCTCCAGAAGTGATTATTTCAAATGATTCAAATTCAATATGTTATCGATTGGCGGCCGCAATCAGTCCGCCTGTGTGCACCATTTTTTCATGACATCCGCCGCTGGCTTGCCGTAGATCGTGAAGCCGCGGTCTCCCGCCGGATCGGATTTGAATTCCGCACGATAGTTGTTCTCGTCCCATTTCCACCAGAACAAACCGCCCCACCACGGATGTTCAGAAAACAGACGGATGACGGCCTCCATGTAGTTCGCTTGCTGCATGCCGTCGTATTTCGTTCCGTTCTTCCAATAATACGGAAGCGTGGTACCTTTTTCCGTGGAACAGCAGCCGCATTCTCCACAATAGAAGCATGTTCCAAGCTTCTCAGCGAACGCTTTCATCTGTTCCGCATGCGGTCGCAGATATTCCACCATGTCCTCCACTGTTCCATTGCCGTCTTTCGTCGATGGATAGTAGAAACTTGTTCCGATGGAATCCAACGCATAGAACCAGAAGTTCTTGTCGTTCAATCGGTTAATAAATTGCTCAGCATTGACGAGCGACGTCGTCAAATGGCCTTTGTACAGTTTTCTGGCCTGTTCGATGACGGCCAACCAGTTGGCCGAATGACCGACCATCTGGTTCAATTCGCTGTCCATGCCGTACGCTTCGCAGCCAGTCTTGTTGGCGATGCGCAGATAATGGCTTGTGCAGGCCGTGTAGTTTTTGAACCATTCGTCACGATAGCGGAACGGACGGTCGTCAAAAACGACGCCTTGCGGCGTGACGACTTGCATCCGTTGCGTGCCATCCCAACATTCGATCATAGGCCGCATCATGACCTTTATCCCCTTGTAATGGAGATAGTTAATGATTTCGACCAGCTCTTCGTCTCCGGGCGTCATCTGAAAATCACGATACATGCGGGTGCTGTAATAGGCATCCTGCATGATCGTGACGACCAGGCAGACCCACGGGATGTTGAGCTCCGCGATGCGGTCCACTTCCCGCCTTGCGGCTTCGGACGAAAAATATCCATTCCGCCCGTAATAGCCGAATGTAATCCCTTTGAACATATCTATCTTCCTTAACGGTTATTTCCCGTCTGCATGCAAACGAGATGAATCCATTACCCATTTTATATTATATATTATTGTAGTATCGCTCCACTGTTTTTCAAATCATGCAAAATGTTTTTCACTGACATGGCAGATGCCGCTTGCTGCTATAGAACGGATGCCGCATGTTTTCATTCTTTTTTATGAATAAGGTTGTCGATGGCTTGTAATTCGCCGCTTTACCATTACGTTTATTAGTTTGCATGTACATTAGAGTCATTCCACCTCAAAACCTGCCGCCACGCGGCAACCATTGGCGGATCAATATGAAAGAAATCATGTTCACGAAAATGCTGCAGGACAAGACCATCCCGCAGCTCGCACAAATCGCCCATGAATGGCAATTGGACGGTTTTGACCTCTGCGTCAGGCCGGACTATCCTGTCAATCCAGACAACGCCTATGAAGAGCTCCCGAAAGCCGTTGAGTTCATGAAATCCGAAGGCCTTGTCATTCCGATGGTTACGGGTAATTTTGACCTGCTCACGCCAGATCATCCGACGGCTCAGCCGCTGTTGAAAGCCATGGACAAAGCGGACGTCCGCCTCCTCAAGCTTGGCTATTTCAAATTCGATCCGTGGACGATGAACTACCAGGTGGAAGTCGCCCGCGTGAAAGCTATTTTCAAATCATGGCTTCCGCTGGCACGGCAGTACAACGTCAAAATCTGCTACCATACCCACAGCAACAGGAACATCGGCATGAACGGCGCCGCCATGGCCCATCTGCTGGAAGATCTTGATCCGCTGTATTTTGGCGCATATATCGACACAGGCCATCTCCGCGCGGAAGGCGAAGATTTCGCCACCGCTCTCGGCATGATCCGCCCGTGGCTCTCCATCGTGTCCGTAAAGGACATGCTCGTCGAACGCATCACCAAAGAAAACCACGGCTCCACGAAAAACCAATGGCTCAGCGCAGGCCAAGGCATGGTCGATTGGACCTACGTCTTCGACTGCCTCCGCCGCGTTGGTTTCGACGGCCCCGTCTCCATCCACTGCGAGTTTCATGATCAAGGCGATCCCTTCATGGTTCGCGCTCAACGCGAAGCTGCCTTCTTCCGTCCGTTCTTCCAGACCAAGCCGGCTGAATAAAATCCGCTGGCCGAGCCCATCCATAACATGCATTCTCACTGCCAACAGCAAAAACGAAACGGCCTCTTTTGGACGGCAAAGCTCCCCGAATTGCCTCCGCTCCATTTCTTTGGAGCGCTCCATTTCGGCACGGAGCAGATGTATCCATTGCCGCAAGTGCTTGAAGATGCGTATCAAACCGATAACGCTATCGCCTTCGAGACGAATCTTGGCGAACTCTCCACGCCGCGTTTCAACGCCATGATGACGGACATGGGCCGCCAGCCAGACGGTTCGCGCCTTTCCAACAATCTTAAACAGGACACATGGAACAGCCTTTCCGCCATCTCTCTGAAGCTCGGCTATTCACCGGAATACATCGATACGCTTCAAAGTTGGTATTGCGCATCCGTTCTCACGAGCGCTGCGCTCCGCATGGCAGGCCTCAACTCCCATCTCGGCATCGACGGCTTCGTTTTCCAGCGTTCCGTCATGGAACAACGGCCTATCATCTGCCTCGAAACGCCGCAGAAACAATTGGAGCTGCTCGCATCCATCAATCCTGAAACGGATGAAATTTTCATCGAACATACCATCCATGAACTCGCCGACATGGCGAAATTCTCCCACGAAATGCTCGAATACTGGCTCGACGGCAATGCAAAAGGCCTCGCACGCCTCGTCGCCGACGGTTTCGAAAACAATAACGACCTCCAGAAGCTCATGCTCGAAGACCGCAATCGACAGTGGTTCGACAAGCTTCATTCCGCCAATTTGCAAAACATGTCCGTCCTCTCCGTCGTCGGTGCAGGCCATCTCGTCGGACCGGATAGCATCCTGAATCTTTTCGAGAAGAACGGCTACACCGTCACGGCTGGTAGCCATCCGCAAAACAGTTAACACACTAATCACCAAAGACTTGGAACAAACATGAAAGTACCACTGCTTGATCTCAAGCCTCAATACGAGACACTCAAAGGTGAAATCCAGACGGCCATCGCCGAACTCAGCGCCACCCAGATGTTCATTCTGGGCCCGCATGTCGTCGAACTGGAGGAAAAAGTCGCAAAATACTGCCAGTCAGGCTACGGCTGCGCCGTTTCATCTGGCTCGGACGCTCTGCTCATCGCTCTCATGGCTGAAAACATCGGTCGCGGCGATGAAGTCATCACCACCCCCTATACGTTCTTCGCCACGGCTGGAGCCATCGCCCGCGTCGGCGCCACGCCTGTTTTCGTCGATATCGATCCCATTACCTATAATATCAATCCCGCGCTTATCGAAGAGAAGATCACGCCGCGCACGAAAGCCATCATTCCCGTCCATCTCTACGGCCAGTCCGCGGACATGGATTCCATCATGCACATCGCCAAAAAACACAATCTGCTCGTCATCGAAGATTCCGCCCAGTCCATCGGCGCGGAATGCAATGGACGCCGCAGTGGTTCCATCGGCGATTACGGATGCCTTTCCTTCTTCCCGTCCAAGAACTTAGGCTGCTTCGGCGACGCCGGCATGGTTGTCACGAACAATAAAGAAAAGGCCCATCGCCTGGAAGTCTTCCGCAACCACGGCTCCGAGCCCAAATACCACCACCATTTCATCGGCGGCAACTTCCGCATGGACGCCCTGCAGGCCGTCATCCTCAACGTGAAGCTCCCGCATCTTGATGATTGGACCACCAAACGCCAGCTGAACGCATTGGATTACCACAATCTTCTCGACGGCATCAAAGGCATCGATCTCCCGCAGACCGCTCCATGGGCCAACCGCCACGTCTTCAACCAATACGTCATCCGCGTCCATAACGGCAAACGTCAGATGGTTTGGGACGCACTCAAGAAAGCTGAAATCGGCTGTGACGTCTATTATCCCATCCCGCTCCATTTGCAGCCCTGCTTCGAATATCTTGGCCACAAAAAAGGCGATTTTCCAGAATCTGAAAAAGCGGCGGACGAAACTCTCGCCATTCCAATCTATCCAGATTTGACTATCGAACAAAAGAAATACGTCGCCGAAACCATCGCAAACGCCATGCGTTGATGGCGTTCCGTAACTTCCTCTGAATGAAACACTACCATCCATATAAACCAGAAAAAAAAGGCGAGCAGGAAAAGAAATTCTCGTCAAAAAGCGCCTTCACGATCTATTGGCGTCTTTTCCGCACGTTCGCCTTGCGTTACTGGTTCCGCCTGTTCCTCGGCATCGCTGCGGGATTGGTCATGGGCGGTGCCATGTCGGCCTATCTGCGTTTCATGGATCTTGGCCTCAACGCATTGGAATCCGGCTATGTCAAAAAGGACACGGAAAACAAGCGGTCATTAGTCGATAAGTTACAGGAATCCAAGACGATCCGTTGGTTGGGAAACAAACTGGATAAGTCATCACCACCATCGGATCCACCTACTCCACAGACGCCGCAAGATGAAACAAATCCGCCGCCAGAAAAGAAACATGAAAAAGGCGGGTTGATTTCAAAAATCAACAAGATGACATCTCGTTTCGGTATCGAAGTTGATGAACAGGAATCGATTACGCTTCCTCTGCTTTGTCTTCTCATCGGCCTGATGTTCGCCTTCTTCTTCCTGAAAGCGTTGGGCGAATTTATTAACAAGTATTTCATCCGATGGGTTGCCTCCCGAGCCATTACGGATATCCGTATCGAACTGTTCAACAAGCTACAGAAGCAGTCCGTGGCGTTCTTCTCTGAAAACGATGTCGGAAGTCTCGTATCCCTTTGCACGAACGATACATCCATCGTTGAAAACACGATCGCCATTTCCGCTTCCGAACTCTGCACGTCTCCGATTCTCATTCTCGTCGCCCTGGAATTCATCATCCAGAAGGCCGTCTCCGTCCATCTGCTGAAGCAGTCGCTATGGCTGATTATCGCGATGCCCATCTGCATCCTGCCTGTTCTATGGCTCACCACCTATATACGGCGTTATCAGCGTAAGGTCTTGCAGGGCATATCGTTGCTTGTCACGAAAATGACGGAAAACTTCTCCGGAATCCGCGTCGTGAAAGCTTTCAATACGGAAGATTATGAAAGCAAGAAATTCACGAAGGAATCCAACCGCTATTTCCGTTCCGTCAAACGCGCCATGCTGGCGGATGTTTTCATGCAACCTGCCATGCAGCTGGTCGCCATCGCTCTCGCTGCCTTCTTCCTGATCATCTGTTACCATTATAAAGTCTCTCTCGCCACGCTTGCCGTTATCGGTTACGCCGCCCAGCAGGCTTATAAACCAATTAAAGAGCTCGCGAAACTGAACTCCCATCTGCAGAAAACCGCCGCCGCATGCGAACGGATTTTCAAGCTCCTCGATACAGATTCGCAACTCAAGTATTTGAGCGACAGTCCATTGCAGCCATCGACGTTTGAAAAGGATATCGTCTTCAACGACGTCTCCTTCGCCTACACGCCGAACTCGCCTGAAGTCATCAGCCATTTCAATCTCACAATCAAAAAAGGACAATTCATTGCCATCGTCGGCCAGACTGGATCCGGTAAATCCACCGTCGCCAATCTCGTCTCACGTTTCTACGATCCCGTCAGCGGCACCATCGCCATCGACGGACAGGATCTGCGCAATATCGACAACACCGCACTCCGCAAGCTCATCGGCATCGTCTCGCAGGATACGTTCCTTTTCAACGATACGATCCGCGAAAACATCCAATACGGTTCGCCGGACGCCACGGAAGAACAGATCCAAGAGGCTGCGCGGCAGGCAAATGCAGATGAATTCATCCTTACGGAAACGGATAAATTCGACCACATGGTCGGCGAACGCGGCGCCCTCCTTTCCGGCGGTCAAAAGCAACGCCTCGCCATCGCTCGCGCATTGCTCAAAAATCCGCCCATTCTCATTCTCGACGAAGCGACATCCGCTCTCGATACCGCCACGGAACATCTTGTCCAGCAAGCGTTTAACACGCTGATGAAAGATCGTACCGTCATCGCCATCGCCCACCGTCTCTCCACCATCGTCGATGCCGATCTCATCGTCGTCATGGACCATGGCCGCATCATCGAGCAAGGCACCCACGCCGAGCTCCTCCAACACGACGGAGCCTACAAAAAGCTCCATGATCTGCAATACACACCACCAGAATAGGCCTCGCCCTCCGGGAGAGGTGCCGCGCAAGCGGCGGAGAGGGCCAATAGCTTTCAGCTCCGCGAAGCGGCGAGGCATTTGTTTTTAAATTTAATTAGTGTTAATTAGTGTTTATTCGTGGTTCTAAAAAGGAGCACTCCCATGACAGAAAAACTCAACCGCAACACCTATCTTTCCAAACACGTCGGCGACTTCCCGGAAAAGGCCGATATCCTCGGCCGCGAATTCGTCAAAGTCGATGACCTCCGCTACGGCACCAACCCGCATCAGACCGCCGCTTTCTACAAGCCCGTCGGCCGCAATTGCGTCATCGGTGACATGCAAGTCCTCAAAAACGGCAAATCCGGCCTCTCCCAGACCAATCTGGAAGACATCTCCTTCTCCCTCAACATCGTCAAATTCTTCGACATTCCCGCATGCGCGTGCATGAAGCACGTCAACCCCTGTGGCGCCGCTTGCGCCGTCCCAGGCGACACACTGAAAGACGTTTACATCAAAGCCCGCGATTGCGACGCACGTGCCGCCTTCGGTTCCGTCATCGCCTTCAACG
>JAEEGG010025024.1_pt1 | contig 11524 bp, 12 predicted proteins | sample 9134161 | NCBI WGS metagenome assembly JAEEGG01 (sample SAMN16246543, study PRJNA631951) | gut metagenome | biome: gut microbiome; feature: rumen; material: CR-attached | host: Bos | place: Iran: Karaj | collected 2018-10 | reverse complement strand
GGATAGTGTTCTGCAACGGTTTGCGCAAACTGTCTTTCTTGAGTTGTCATTGTCGTTCTGTTTTTTGAATCTTTTACCCTTTAGACGCGGCAAAGATACAAAAAACTACACGAAACTACAACTTTTTTTTCATAAATGTCAAACGCAGTCCCACCTGCACATTGAAGTTCAGGGGCTTGTCCTTGAAATAGTTCCTCAGGTTACTGCCGTTATCGGGATACCAGCTCACGCCAGGCTCCGCATAAAGTCCCAACTGGGGCACAACGTCGTATTGTAATCCCAAGCTTCCGTTCAGCGACCATTGCATACGGTCCTTGGGCAGTTCCTGGGTGACGCCCTCCGTCACCAAGTGGGTCGACACATTCCAGTCGGCCTTGGCACCTGCCGAGAGGTAAGTCCTGAAGCCTTTATAACTCCACAGCAAGTAGCTCAAGCTGAGGGGGACGCCAACGTAATGAAGCGTCTGTTCCTGCTGTATCTGCTGACTGCGCATAATCTGGGTGAAGTCGGAATTCAACTTCGTATAGACCACACCCGTCGTCAGCGACAGCCGCTCTGTAAGCGGATAGCTCAGCGAGAGGCCACAGATGAAGGGCTGATGGTGATGTTCGCGCTCCTCATAGCCTGTCAGGTAGATGGGGTCGTAGGCCCGGGCTGCTGCATAATTGCTTTGCTCGTAGGTCTCCCAATACTGCTTGGCCAAGGCATCTGCCATCTGTACGCCGTTGCTGCTGTTCTGGGCTCCCATGCCGTTCATGGCATAGAGACTGAGGGTGGGCGACTTCCCCGCTTTCCTGACCACGCTTTCCTTCATCGGACGATAAGGCTCTTCTGTCACGATGCGACGCTCTGACTTCGGCTCTGGCGGGGTGACACCTTCTTTCACAACCTCTTCTTTTTCTTCTGCGGCAGGGGGTGGAAGCGGGGGCTCTATCTGGGCTATAGGCTGGGTGTCACGCTGCTTTGGGCAACTTAAGCGGGTTACGGGTTCTACTGCCTCTATCTTTATCCTTTCCTCTTGAGGGGAGGGCTGCGACTGCGCCAACTGTGCGGGTTGTTTTGGGGCTACATGGTCAGCCTGTGCCGAGAACGGCACGTCCTTCTGGCTCCACCACCAATAGCCGCCACCAGCCATCAATGCTGCCAACGAGGCTGCTACAGCCCACCGTCGCAAAGCTACGAAACGGGACTGCCGGGACTGCTGCTGAAGCGCAGCCTCAATGTCTTCCCACAACCCCTCGGGCGGTGCCACCTTGTGCTCCGCCAGCTTCTCGCGCAGTTGTTGTGTCCATTGGTCCTGTTTCATCTTGCTTGCTTGTTTAAGTATTCTTTTATAATCTTGGCCAGCATCTTCTTGGCTCTGAAGTACAGTGATGAGGAGGTGCTTTCCTTGATGCCCAACAGCTGGGCTATCTCTCGGTGCGACCGCTGTTCGAAGACGTAGAGGTTGAGTACCGTGCGGTAGTTGGCGGGCAACCGTCCTATCATCTTCGTCAGCTCGTCGGGAGGCACTCCTCCCACGTCGGGCTCTTCCTGCTCGTCAGGCTCATCGGGGATGGTGCTGACTGCCACAAATCGCTGGTGCTCACGCAGATAGTCAACAGAGCGGTTGCTGACAATCCTGCTGATCCAATTTTTCAGCGACCCTTCGCCGTGGTAGTTGAAGTGACCGATAGAGGTGAAAATCTTTACGAAACTGTCCTGCATGACATCACGCACCTCGTCGGAGTCAGGGATATACCGTAACCCAATGGCCATGGCATAGTCTGAAAAGCGGTCGTAGAGCCGCCGCAAGGCCGCCCGTTCTCCGCTGCGTATCGCTTCCAACAGCTGTCGTTCAGTCTCCACCTCCCGTTATCCGATTCGTTTCTTGGCATTATAATAGATGGTGATGGGTGTCGGTAGTGGACGCAAACTCCCCTCATTTGTCTCCATATTGGTGACATAGAAGTAGCTGATGGGAATACCTATTGTCCACAGCCCCGTATCATTTTTGTAGAGGGCAGTACCCGCCTGCTCTGAGAGCAGGTCTATACGGTACGCTACGCCATCGATGGCAACGGTAAAGTAGGCATTGGTCACCAACGACGACATACCGTTAGCGCTATCTCTGCCATCGCTGCCATCCTTGCTTGTCGGCACAAGGTGGTTGAATGTTGCATCGCTCGTATATCCTTGACTCAGATAGGGTATCACGACAGGCTGTCCTTCGAACTCAAAATAATGTTTGGACTGTGTACTTAATTCCACATAAGCAGGACAGAATAAGGTGAGCAAGTATTCCACTGGCAGCCTCACCTTCAGCACATTCGACACCTCTAACCGTGCCGTGTCCACCACCTGCTTATTGACCGTCCATTCGCCTTCAAAGACAGCACTTTGAACAACATCTGCCGCATCTTTTGCTGATGACTGCTTGTCTAATCTGTCGTCACCGTCACTACATGCCGTCAGCAAACATGCTGTCAGCACACAAGCCATCAGGCCCCTCATTCTTCCTTTTCTTTTCATCTTTCTCATCATCCTTTTCTTATATAACGGAGAAAAAGCAAAATCTTGCACCTCAAAATGAAAATAAATGAAAATAAATTTGGCGTTTCTGCCGATTTGCACTATCTTTGCAGCAAAAACCAGAAGAATCTATGACAACTATCATCGCATTTGTAGCCTTCATCGTCGTAGCACTCGTAGGTTGGTGCATCGCCGAGGCTAAGGGAAAGTACGTAACCTACGAAAACAATGAACAGGAACAGGCGGTGCTCAACCAGAACCGCAAGGCACTGGAGCAGAACGGTTTCCACGAGCTGAACATCAAGGACGTGATACGCACCATTGCCACCACAGGTTACAGCGCTGTCTGAACATAAGGCACACACTGACGAATCTCTACAGGGACGGTTTCCACGGTGAGACCGTCCCTTTTGATGTTCAGCCGTACCATGCAGGCACGGCTGTTCAGCGGCTTCGACTGGTCGAAGATGAAATTCCCGATGCTGTAGTATATCATCTTGCCACGATACTCCTCCACAGTCTGCAGCGTATGGGTGTGGTGACACACGATGACGTCGGCACCGGCCATCACCAACTGGTGGGCTTCCACACGCTGGCGGGGCACGGGCTGGAGCGTATGCTCCCCACCCCAATGCAACGACACAATGACGATGGCGGTGCTGTCGGCACGTTTCAGCCTATGGACACGCTCCAACAGCGAGTCCATAGGCTCCTGACTGACGCAGGGGCGGTCAGTAAGATAGGCATAGTTTTCGAGGGCTAACCGCAGGGAGGGCACCAGCCAGACGCGGCGCGGACTCTCTGCCAGTAACACGGGCTGAACGGCCTCGTCCATCGTGGCTCCGGCACCGACGGGCACCATACCCGCCCGCTGGATGTTCCGTCGGGTGTCCATCAGTCCCTCACGCCCCTGATCTATAGCATGGTTGTTGGCCAAGTTGAGGTGGGTGAAGCCGTGCTGTTGCAAGGTCGTGAGCCACTCGGGTTCCGCCCGAAAGATAAACCGCTTGAAGACAGGGGCTTCAATCTTGGTAGCCGGGCACTCTAAATTGCCCACTACAACCTGGGCGCTGCGCAGCACAGAGTCGACACCTGGTGAAAAGAGGTGGTCGGCACCACGACGTTCAATCACCTGCCGCACACCACGATCCAGCAGGATGTCGCCCGTCAGCACTACCGTCAGGCTAACAGCCAGAGCTATAGAAAGACTCCTCATTGGCAACGGGCTTCTGCTTCAACGGCACGATGATACGCTCCATCCATCCAGGCACACCCTTGCGCGGATTCTTCTCCAACTCCTGTTGCCACTCCTCGTCGGTCAGTCGCTGCTGGCCGAGGGGCTGGGTAAACTCACGGTAGGAGAGCACGGCACCACGCATCAGGTAGAGATAGCCGCCCACCTCGACCACGACGTAGATTTCGTCGGCAGCACCAATGGCCTCGTAGAGTATCGACTTGTCAGGATTATTATCGGCATTGGCGGTATAGACGTCGGCCACGAGGGCCACCTTGCGGTCAGTTCCCTGCACGTCGTCCCAGCCCATCAGGAACTGGTCGGGCTGACGTACCAGGTCGAGCGAAATGTTCTCGAACGTGGCTCCCACGCACTTCAACTGGTCCAGTTCCTCGTCGGTCAGGGGCTGGCCTGCCAGTTCCTTCTCACTCACCCGCAACAGGAAGCGGGCCGTCTCGCCGATGCGCTCCGTGGCGTTGTCTACCTTCTCGGTCATCATCCGCTGGTCTTTCAGCAGCTTGATGGTGTTCTCCAACAGCTCAATGGCTTTCTTCCAGAAGCCCACATTCGGCTCCACATAGCCCTGCACCACAGGGTCGGGCACACCGCCACCACCACACTCGGCACCCATCGGCTGCTTGGCATAGAGGATGGCATCGTGCTTCAGCTCAGCCCATGAGCCTAACGAGGCATTCAGGTTCTTCAGTTCCCATTCGGGCGTTGCCATGAAGTAAGGCACCTGCCCATCCTTGTTGTTCACGGTCTTCAGGGCTTGCATCCACATGGTGGCTATGGTCTCCTGCCATTCTATCTCGCCCATGCGCTGCTTCATCTTGGTGAGCTGGCTCCCGAAGTCCTTCCACTTCTGGCCTTCCTCCTTCAGTATCTGTTCGGCGGCACTCACCCCCATAGCGGCAAAGAAGTCGAGTCCCTTTGGCGTGGGGCGCGTCGTCGGCTTCGAGTCGTAGTCCACCATCTCCTGCAGCACCTCTGCGTCGGGCTGGTAGCGCTGCGGCATGAGACACACCTTGTTGTGGCTGGTATATTCATACTTCGGCCTGATGCGTGTCTGCTGCTCGGCGATGACGTTGAGCGCCGACTTCAGCTTTGCCATGTCTGCCTCGCTCTCCAACAGCTCGGCCAGCGGCTTGCCTGCCTTCTGCAACTCAGCCTGCACCTGGGGTATCGAGAGGTTGTCGGGCTGTCCCATGAGGTAGTTCATGAGTTGGTTCACCCGCTGATAGGTACGCTGCACAGGCTCGTGACGGTTCAGTTCGTCGGCCATCACCGCTGCCAACTGCACCTGTTCGGGAGAGTCGAGGCCGAAGGGTACGCTCTGCAGCCACATCATCCCCCGGAAATACCGTTGCAGCTGCTCGCTGCGGGTGTAGTGGCCTCGCGGACGGAACAGGCTGTAGGGGAACTCCACCTCCTGATACTCGCCGATAAAGTCGCTGAAGGCATTCTCCGACTTCATGACCTTTGCCACCTCCTTCTCGGCCTCTTCGCGCTCGTCAGGATGGCCTATGGGCTTGCCCGTCAGCAGTTCGTAGGCTATGCTGAAATACACGGCGTTGTGGTGCGACAGCTGCCGCAGCAACGGTGTTTCGCCCTTCATGGCCTGGGCGTGCATATTGATGTACATGTCGTAAGTGAAGTCTATCATCAGCGAATCAAGGGCATGCTCCTCCAGCTCGCGCAGCATACAGTCGAAATAGAGGTGATAGAGCTGCAGGAACAAATCGGTCGTCACAAACGAGGGGAAGTTGCTGTAGTCGTTCTGCTCGTAGATGTGGAACAGCTGGTTGTGGGTAGCAGGGACAATGGCAAAGCCGTCTCTGGCCAGCTGCTGGCAGAGCAGCGAGTCAAAGACTTTCAGCTGTGTGGGGTTCACGAGGTTGCCAACGTTCACCCGCAGTCCCTCGTCGGCATCGAAGTTCAGCTTCTGCAGCTCGTCCTCGCGCAGCTTCAGCCGCTCCATGAAGGCCTCCTCCTCAGGCGTGTATTTCAGCACCTTCAACTCGTCGGTGGCACGGTAGTAGTAGTCGCGCCACGACTCGTCGCCACGCTCCTTGACGCTGCTGAAGTCCAAGCTCTCGTCAAACTTCCACACCAGCGAGTCGTACCACGTCGTCGTCTCATAGACACCGCGCAGATAGGCATCCTTGAACGGGAAACCCTGACGGGCGGCAGGGGCATGACGGAGCACCCGCAGGTCGCCTAACGAGAGACCCGTGACATCCATGTTGTAGTCGATGTCACCGTTCAGATGCTCCACATCGATGGTCGACACGGGCACCTGCACCACACTCTGTTTCTGACTGCACGCCACCATCAGCAGGGCCGTGCATACTGCAAATAATGTCTTTGTTTTCATTGTCTGAAGTATTTTGTTGCTGTTTCTTCGTCTGTACCTTTTATAATAAAGCGCTCAAAGGCCATGCCAAAGCCGCTCCAGCGGTAGTCGGCCACCACGTAGAGGCTGTCGGTGGTCATCTCCAAACTGCGGACGGTTCCTCCCTCCATGTAGCGGAAGTCGCGCAGGATGCCGCCTAACTTCGACCCTAACCACAGGGGGCGCACCTTGCCGCTGTCCAACTGCTTGAAGACAAACAGCCGCCGCCCCCGTTCGGGATAAAAGCGCGTCGACTTCACCACGCCCACCATCGCATCGACACGCCCGTCACCGTCGACGTCGCCCTCCTGATACTGGTACACAGGATAAGGCAACCGCCAGTCGTTCAGCCAATACAGGCTGTCGTGCTCCTTACGCAGCGAAAAAGAGTGCGTGTCTTGCCCTGATGCATCAAGGATGGTGCCTAAGGAAAGCACCATTGCCAGCAGCCACCAGTTCCCCCTTTTCTCCATGATTCATCAGTTCCAGGCACGGAGAATGGCACCGTCGAAGGCGGCATTGTAAGTGTAGAGCTGGTGGCCACCCTCGCCTGCGGCTACGACGCCGTTGTTGACGTCGTAGCTGCGATGGCAGCGTGAACACAACAGCTGCTGACCGTTTGCCGACCACGTGAGGGGATAGTTGGTGCCGCCTAGGTCGTTGAGGCAATTAGGGCACTGGCCCTCGTAGCAGACCAGCGTATTGTTGTAGCTGCTGCAGCCAATGATGATGGCGTTGTTGGCCCCCAACTGGCAACGGGTGTCGGCCTCGCGCTTGGTGGTCAGCGGCACGTCGTCGCGGGCCTGGTCGTAGTTGCGGGTAGTCTGGATGTGGCGTATGCCTGATACCATCGTTGACTTGATCATCAGGAAATGGCCGGGATTGCCTAAGGCCGTCGTCAGTTGACAGGGTGCCGGATGGAGCGTGGTGTCGAAGATGAAGTAGCAGGAATAGTTGCGATAGATGCTGTTCTCGGCATCATCGCACGCCATCATCAACACACAGGCACAGAACAACAGCAGGCGTTTCATCTTCCCAGCAGTTGTTTCTCGGCCTCGGTCACACGCTCAAAGTGGAACCCGTCGAGCACCTGCTGCATCAGCTGCTGAATCTGCGGGTTGCAGAGGTTGCCGATGGAGCCTTCGTGGGTGTGGCGGATGTGCTTGTCGGGCACGAACTGCCCGGCTTCAATGTCAAGGCCCACCTTCTTGTAGGCGTCGCGGAAGGGTAAGCCTTCTGCCGCTAAGCGGTTCACCTCTTCGACCGAGAACATCGGGTCGTACATGGGGTTGTCGAGAATGTGCTCGTTCACCTCTATCTTATTGATGATGTAGGCGGCCATCTGCAGGCAGTCCTTCAGCTCGTCGAAGGCGGGCAGAAAGACTTCCTTGATAATCTGCAGGTCACGGAAGTAGCCTACGGGCAGGTTGTTCATGATGAGCGTCACCTGCTGCGGCAGCGACTGCAGTTTGTTCGACTTGGCACGAATGAGTTCGAATACGTCGGGGTTCTTCTTGTGCGGCATGATGGAGGAACCTGTGGTACACTCCTTCGGCAGCTTCACGAACGAGAAGTTTTGCGAGTTGAACATGCAGGCGTCGAAGGCCAGCTTTGCCAGTGTGCCGGCAATGGTGGCAATGGCAAAGCCCACGTTGCGCTCCATCTTGCCACGCCCCATCTGGGCATAAACCACGTTGTAGTCCATCGAGTCGAAGCCCAGCAGCTGGGTAGTCATCGTGCGGTTCAGGGGGAAACTGGAGCCGTAGCCAGCCGCCGAGCCGAGTGGGTTGCGGTTGGTCATGCGATAGGCGGCCTGCAGAAACAGCATGTCGTCGGTCAGGCTCTCGGCGTAGGCACCGAACCACAGACCGAACGACGAGGGCATGGCCACCTGTAAATGCGTATAGCCCGGCATGAGCACATCCTTGTACTGGTTGCTCTTCTGTATGAGTTCGTCGAACAGCACCTTCACGGCATCGGCTATCTCCATCAGCTGGTGACGGGTAAACAACTTCAGGTCCACCAGCACCTGGTCGTTGCGCGAACGGCCCGAGTGAATCTTCTTGCCCATGTCGCCAAGCTTGCGGGTGAGCAGCATCTCCACCTGCGAGTGTACGTCCTCCACACCGTCCTCGATGGTGAACTCACCTCGCTCGCACAGTTCGTAGATGCCCTTCAACTCGCTCAGCAGCACCGGCAGCTCATCCTTGCCGATAAGCCCGATGCTTTCGAGCATGGTAATGTGGGCCATCGAGCCCAGCACGTCGTACTTGGCGAGATAGAGGTCCATCTCGCGGTCACGTCCTACGGTGAACCGCTCTATCTCCTTGTTCACCTCAAAGTTCTTCTCCCAGAGTTTGTTAGCCATTGTATTTCGTCGTTAAACATAATGAATCTGTGCCAACGCGTCGGCAATCTTCTCCACACCGTCCTGCAGCGGACCGCTCACCATTCCCTTGATGAAGGGGTTCAGCTCGGCCTTGACGGTGACCTTCATCTTCGAAGTGGTCTCCGTGACGGGCAGCACCTGAATCCACACGTTGAACGGTACGGGCGACTGCACGGTCTCGAACTTTACGCACTTCGGCTCCTCGCGCTCCATGATGCGCAGCTTCAGCTCGCCTACGGGAGCCACATTCAGGCTGACCGTGTCTTCATCGAACGCGAAGTCCTGAACGCGGTCTTCGGGCACACGGTCGCGCACCTTTTCCAGGTTGCGCAGATCGCTGATGTTGTTATACACAGCCTCTTGCGAGTAGGGTATCTGCTTCACGCTACTCTCAAACTTTGTCGTATTGTCAAATAGTCCCATATATTTAATTGAAAACTGACAATTGATAATTGATAATTATTGCCTCCATGTTGATGGTGACTGACGCCACTCGGCCAATACAGCCTTCTCTTCCTCCTTGATATACCCAATCTTGGCTGCCTCCTCAACAACGGCCTCGTAGTTGCTCAGCGTAATCAGCTTCACACCGGCGGCTGCAAAGGCCTCCTCGGCTACAGGGAAACCGTAGGTGAACGATGCCACCATGCCGATGACCTCGACACCATACTGGCGCAAGGCCTCCACAGCCTTCAGGCTGGAGCCGCCCGTCGAGATAAGGTCCTCGACCACTACCACCTTGGTGGCTTTCTCGATTTCACCTTCCACCTGGTTGCCCATGCCGTGATCCTTCGGCTTCGGGCGCACATAGCAGTAGGGCAAGCCCAGTTCCTCAGCCACCAAAGCCCCTTGGGCGATGGCACCGGTAGCGACACCGGCGATGGCCTCCACCTCAGGGAAGTGCTCCTGAATGGCGTGACACAGTTCGAGCTTCACGAACGAACGAAGCCGGGGGAAACCCAGTGTTTTACGGTTATCAGTATAGATAGGTGACTTCCAGCCGCTGGCCCACGTAAAAGGCTCCTGCGGCTGCAGCTTGATGGCCTTAATCTCCATCAGCTTACGGGCAAATTGATTCTTGATATTTTCCATAATGTCTCGGTTTTGGCTGCAAAGTTACGAAATAAGTGAGAGAAATAAAAAGAAAACCGCACATTTCTTTTTATTTCCAGACGAAAAGTAATAATTGACGAATAAAAAACGCTTAAAACAATACCGCCGAGGGAACGCTCCCCCAGCGGCATTGTTGTTGGAATGTGAGTTATTCTGTCACTTTCTTCATCTCGAAGGTAGAGGTGTAGGTGGTGCCGTCGGCATTCTTTCGCAGGGCACTCCACTTCATCACGCCGTTCTCAACGGATTCAATCTCCCACCACTCGCGGTTCTCCTCGTTGCCTTCACCGGCGTTCTTCCAGCGGGTGCAGAGCAGGTTGCCTGCCACGAAATATTTGGCGTATGCGTCGTCGCTAATCTGCCACTGGCCATCGACCTTGCGGAAGTAGTTGAAGGTGCCGTCCTTAAGGTATTCCCAACGGTGGTTCTCGCCGTCGTCGAACTCTGAGCCTTCAGCGCCGATGCTGTGGCCCTCCCACATGCCGATGATGTCGGCGCTGTAGTCCTTTTCCACCTTGACGAAGCGTATAGGCAATTCATGGGAATCTTGTATTTTACCATCAATGATGACTGTCAACTTTTGTATGGCTGTGAACTCCTTGTCGTTGATGGCAGAAATAGTAAATTCTGATACCACTTTCGCATATTGATCTTCGGGGTTGGCCATCGTCATCTTGTTGCCATTGATGGCGACATCCGATTCTACCAGGTCATACCAGCCGTCACCTGTTTCAGGATGATCGTTGAACGATGCACTTATGAAGGCCTTGGTGGAGGAGATGAAATTCATCACCAACTTCTGGTTGGTCGGTACGGGCTGACCAACCAATTCAGCATTCATCCACTTGCCGATGATTTTCTGTTCTACCTCTGCCTGAGAGGGAACTTCCACCTTTTTCATCTCAAAGGAGGCGGTGTAGGTGGTGCCGTCCTCGCGCTGGCGCAGGGCCTTCCACTTCATCACGCCGTTCTCGATGCTCTCAATCTCCCACCACTCGCGCAACTCTGTTCCGGCGTTCACCCAGCGCATGCAGAGCAGCTTGCCGGCCACGAAGTACTCGTTCAGCGTGTTGGCGCTGGGCACCCAATTGTCGCCGTCCTTCACATAATATACATAGGTGCCATCAGCCTTGTACTCCCAGCGGTGCTGCAGTCCGTCGCCGTATGTATCCTGCTCGCTGGAGATCTGACCTTCCCATATGCCAACGATGTCGGCGCTGTAGTCTTTGTCCAGCTTCTCGTAGCGGATCATGTTCTCTGTGGATTTCACCAAACCGCCGTCTTGCCGGATGGTAACGGTGCGCTTGGCGATCAGGGTCGCGTCCGTGATGGAATCGATGTAGAGTTCAACCATCACAGTCATGCCGGGTTTAGGACTATGGGAGAGGATTACGTCATTGCCAATTATTTCCACATCGACCTCTTCCCGGTCTCTCCAAGGAGTGTCTTCTGCCGTTCTATCCTGAATGGAAAGACTCACATAGGCCTCGGTGGGGGAGACGATGTCGAAAACGATTTTCTCGTTGGTAGGCAGGGCCTTCCCGTCGCTCTCGGCGGTGATCCACTTGCCGATAATCTTCTCGGCCACGTTGAGGTCGGGAGTGACGGGGTTGTCTTCCTTGCTACACGATGTGAACACACTTGCGCCGCAGATAATGATGGCGGAAAGCATGAGATAAAAAAACCTTTTCATAATTGTATTGTTAAAATAATAATAGGTTTCACTTAATCACGACCTTGAGTTATTACTCTTGCTCGCTCACGTTGACTTTGTCTTCGTTTGTCGCGACTCGACCAAACAAGCAAGCTTGATGGTTCTCGCTGCTCCAAACGCTCGATAAAGCATGAGCGAGCTCAAGCTTTATTCTCACTTAATCACGAC
>JAEEGG010025023.1_pt1 | contig 11524 bp, 6 predicted proteins | sample 9134161 | NCBI WGS metagenome assembly JAEEGG01 (sample SAMN16246543, study PRJNA631951) | gut metagenome | biome: gut microbiome; feature: rumen; material: CR-attached | host: Bos | place: Iran: Karaj | collected 2018-10 | reverse complement strand
TGTCCGGCCTCCCGGATGATCGCATCATGCGTTTTGACGCTCACTCCAACTTCTGGGAAATGGGCGACACTGGTCCGTGCGGCCCCTGCTCCGAAATCCACTACGACCGCGGCGACCTCGCTACGCAGGCCGAAACGTTCAAGGACCCGATCAAGGGCGTGAACGGCGAAAACGACCGCTACATTGAAATTTGGAATAACGTGTTCATGCAGTACGAACGCGTGAGCGACGGCTCCTTGATTCCGCTGAAGGCCAAGAACGTCGATACTGGTATGGGTTTCGAACGTATCTGCGCTATTCTGCAGGGCAAGACCAGCAACTACGACACCGACGTGTTCACCCCGATTATCGCAAAGATCGCTGAACTCAGTGGCGTGCCGTACAACGATGGCGAAGCTGGCACTCCGCACCGCGTGATTGCCGACCACATCCGCGCTATTTCGTTCGCTATTGCTGACGGCGCTCTTCCCTCTAACGAAGGCCGTGGCTACGTGCTCCGCCGCATTCTCCGCCGTGCAAGCCGCTTTGCCCGCCTGCTCGGCCAGAAGAAGCCGTTCATTTGCCAGCTCGTTCAGGTGCTCGCCGACACGATGGGCGATGCGTTCCCGGAAATCCGCGAACGCAAGGAATTTGTCGCAAGCGTCATCAAGAGCGAAGAAGAAAGTTTCATCCGCACGCTCGACGCCGGCCTCGAACGTTTCGCCGCCATTTCCGCCGACCTCAAGAAGGGCGACAAGATTCCGGGCGACAAGGTGTTCCTCCTTTACGATACCTACGGATTCCCGCCGGACCTCACTGGCATCCTTGCCGAAGAAAAGGGCCTTGCGATTGACGAAGAAGGCTACAACAAGTGCATGGAAGAACAGAAGGCCCGTGCCCGCGCCAACATGAAGCAGGGCATCAACACGATGGGTACTGAAGGCTGGACGCAGTACAGCGAAGAAAGCACCAAGTTCGTGGGCTACGAACTTTCCGCTTGCGAAACGAAGGTTGTCCGCTGGCGCGAAGACAAGGGCGTGCTCAGCATCGTGCTTGAAACTTCTCCGTTCTATGCCGAAATGGGTGGCCAGGTCGGCGACAAGGGTACGCTCGTTTCCGCTGACCTCGAAATTGACGTGTTCGACACCGTGAAGGTGAACGACACCGCCCTCTGCCGCGGTAAGGTGAAGAAGGGTACGGCCAACGAAGAGACGATGAGCGCCGTGTTCATGGCTACCGTCGACAACGACCGCCGTAACGACATTCGCAAGAACCACTCTGCAACTCACTTGCTGCAGGCCGCTCTCCGCCAGGTGCTCGGCACTCACGTGCAGCAGCAGGGTAGCTTCGTTTCGAACGAACTCCTCCGCTTCGACTTCAGCCACTTCAACGCGATGACCGCCGAAGAAATCCAGAAGGTCGAAGACATCGTGAACGCGAAGGTCATGGAATGCCTGCCGGTCAATACCCAGGTGATGGGTGTGGACGAAGCCAAGGCAAGCGGAGCCATGGCTCTGTTCGGCGAAAAGTATGGCGACGAAGTCCGTGTGGTGAAGATGGGTGCCTGCAACGAAGAATTCTCCAAGGAACTTTGCGGCGGCTTGCATGTGCAGAACACCGGTAACATCGGCATGGTGAAGATCATCTCTGAATCCAGCGTGTCCGCTGGCGTGCGCCGTATCGAAGCCGTTTCTGGCCGTGGCGCTCTTGCGCTGCTCCGCGCCGGCACGCACATCCTGACCGCTCTCCGCGAACAGCTCCGCTGCAAGGATGCCGACGTTCTCGATCGCATCCAGCAGACTTTCGCCAAGACGCAGAACCTCGAAAAGAGTCTCCAGTCCGTGAAGCTCGAGCTTGCGACGCTTGCCGCTGCCGAAATTCTGAACGGTGGAATCAACGTGGCGGGCGTGAACCTGTTCGTGCGCGAATTGGCCCTGCCGGACGAAAAGTACAAGGACTTGCTCGACGGTATCCAGAACAAGCTCGACACCGACAGCATCGCCGTGATTGCGAACAAGTGCCAGTGCAACGGAAGCATCGCCGTGATGGTCGGCAAGAACGTGCAGGCCAAGGGCATCAAGGCAGGCGATATCGTCAAGGACCTTGCCGCTGCTTGCGGTGGCCGCGGCGGTGGACGTCCGGACCGCGCTCAGGCCGGCACCAAGGAAGTCGAAAAGATTGCCGGCGCCATCGCGAACGCCAACAACTGGATTCGTGCGAAGCTTGGTGCCTAACGAAACAATCCATTACTGAATGTAACGTTGCCCCCGCCAATGTGCGGGGGCAATTTTTTATATTTTTCGCCGAAATCCTCAATAGGAGAAAATAATGAAAAATTTAAAGATCCTAGTTGCCTCGATAGTCTTGACGGCAACATCTGTCGTATTTGCTGGTCAGGAAACAAGTGGAAAACAGCTAATGCTCAAAGACACTACGGTTGGGGTCTCTGGCTTATGGAACTGGATTACGTTCTCTGACACCTTGGGTATCGGGACGGAGATAGTCCCGCCCCCCGGCACCTCGCCGTTGTTTGCCAAGGAAGACGGTTCCATTTTTGCCGAAGCATCCATGAAGATTGGTCCGGAACCAATGTGGACTCAGCAAGCAGCCGATTCTGGCCTTCTCAAGTACCCGCAAGCTTATATTGAGGTGAAGTTCAAGAAGGACGAATGCGTTCAAGACAGCAGCTGCGCCGTGAACTTTACTGAGCTCGGCATCCAGTACATTCGCATCAAGACAAAAGTTTCTGGTCCGATCCGCATGTCCGTCCTTAACGAAAAGACTGCAGAAAAGGACGCAGAACCGGGTACGATCATTCCGAATAGCGCTTATTACAAGACTACTACCTATGACCTGACCCCGAAAGATTATGGATTCGTGGGATTCGATGACCATAACTACGGAGGCGTCCCAAACTGGGCGAACCACAGTAAGGCTCCGGAGGGCAGTAAAATCCTTACCGCTGTCACTGGCCTCAGGTGGGAAGTCAAAGATAAAGTCGGTGCCATAGGCGAAATCTCGATTAAGTCCATTGAGTTCCTTGACGCACACGGGAACAACGTCAAAGCAAGTTTGCTTACTGGTATAGTGGAAACTCGTTCCAACACCAATGATCCATTGTATACTGTAATAGCTAGTGGCGAACGGCAAGCCTTACATGATACCACGGTAGGGGTCTCTGGCCTGTGGAACTGGATTGCAAGCCACGATTTCCTGGATATAGGAACGGTGATGATTCCGGACTCCGGCGCTTCGCCGTTGGTTGCCAAGGAAGATGGTTCCATTTTTGCCGAAGCTTCTATGAAGATTGGCCCGGAACCAATGTGGACTCAGCAAGCAGCCGATTCTGGCCTTCTCAAGTACCCGTTTGCTTATATCGAAATGAAGTTCAAGAAGGATGAATGCGTCCAAGACAGCAGCTGCGGCGTGAACCTTTCTGCACTCGGTGTCAAGTATGTTCGCATTACTTCAAAAGTTTCTGGTCCAATCCGTATGTCAGTCCTTAACGAAAAGACCGCTGAACCGGGTACAGAACCGGGTGTGCTTATTCTGAATAGCTCTGAATACAAGCCTCTTCAATATGACCTGACTCCGTTTGAATATGGATTCAAGGGATTCAACGACAATAACTCCGGAGGCGTCCCTAAATGGACTAACTACGATAAGGCTCCGTTAGGATCTGAAATTCTTAAACATGCCACGGGATTCAGGTGGGAACTCAAAGCAAAAGAGGGCGGCATAGGCGAAATCTCGATCATGTCCATTGAGTTCATCGATGCAATGGGGAATGTTATAGATGCGTTTAATATTACCGGTATGGAGGGAGTCCGTTCTGTAATCGCGTTGGAATCCTCTTCTTCCTCCGTGAAGCCTGAGTCTTCTTCTTCCTCTGCAGAACTTGAGTCCTCTTCTTCCTCTGTAGAACCTGAGTCCTCTTCTTCCTCTGTAGAACCTGAGTCCTCTTCTTCCTCCGCAGAACCTGAGTCCTCTTCTTCCTCTGCAGAACTTGAGTCCTCTTCTTCCGAAGAACCGGAATCTTCTTCCTCTGTAGAAGCCAAATCCTCTTCTTCGAAAAAGTCGAAGTCTTCTTCGTCTGTCGCGCCTAAGTCCTCCTCTTCGAAAAAAGTGAAGTCTTCTTCATCTGTCGCGCCTAAGTCCTCCTCTTCGAAAAAAGTGAAGTCTTCTTCATCTGTCGCGCCTAAATCTTCCTCTTCGAAGAAATCGAAGTCTTCTTCCTCTGTAGAAGCCAAATCCTCCTCTTCGAAGAAATCGAAGTCTTCGTCCTCTGTAAAAGCCAAATCCTCTTCTTCGAAAAAGTCGAAGTCTTCTTCATCTGCAGCTCCTAAATCGTCGAGCAGCTCTAGCAAAAAGAAGACCGCGTTGCCGCAGAAACACTTCACATCAATGGCCCATATTACTGTATCTGGAAAGCAAATCCTAATCAGCAATGCAACTCCGGGTTCTGATTATGCCGTATTCACTATGCAAGGAAAGGTGATTATGGCTGGCAAGATTCAGAATAGAGTTGAAAACATAACGCTGGAAAATCAGGGTGCGTTCCTGGTCCGCGTGGGGCATGAAATTTTTAAAGTGAAGTAACCGCCGCATCATTGCGAGGCCTCGGAGAGGCCGCGACAATCCCTACAGACCCGGCAAGCCGGAAAAAAAATGCTCCATTGCGTCCGCACTGCGGACGCAATTTTTTTACGAAGTTCTAGTTTATCGGCGAGGTCATATACGAAATGCGTATTCACTACGGGCCGGGGCATCAAATTTCTGACAAAATTATGTATCTTGGTAAGAACGATTTCATCATGGAGCCCTTATGGTCGATTTCCTTAACGCGGTTGACAGTGTCCTTTACTACCCCATCCTGATTATCGTTCTCGCGGCAGCGGGAATTTACTTCAGCATTCGCACGCGTTTCGTGCAAATCCGACTTTTCGTGGAAGCGATCCGTTCGCTTATCGAAAAGCCGCACGAGGCAGGTGGAGTTTCTTCGTTGCAGGCACTACTCGTGTCTACCGCATCGCGAGTGGGCACAGGGAACATCATCGGCGTCTCGACGGCAATTTGCCTGGGCGGCGCAGGAGCCGCTTTCTGGATGTGGGTGCTCGCAATTATCGGTGCGTCATCGGCATTTGTCGAAAGTACGCTCTCGCAGGTGTACAAGCATCGCGACCATCGCACAAACGCCTGTTACGGCGGCCCGGCATATTACATCGAGAGTGCGCTACATAGCCGCTGGCTTGGCGTTGTCTTTGCGGTGTTCCTGATTTCCACATACGCCTTCGGATTTAATTTACTTTGTTCCTACAATCTGCAATCAACCTTCGAAACGTACAATTTCTACAACCCGTCGGTGACGCCGTGGATTATCGGCATCATCCTTGCGGTACTGGTCGGTTTCTGCCTGTTCGGTGGCGGCAAGCGCATCGTCAAGACAACTGGCGTGCTAGTCCCGGTCATGGGACTTTTCTACGTGATACTCGCCGCCATTATGTTAGTGGCGCATTTCGACCTGATTCCGTCGGTGATTGTCGCGATTATGCAAGATGCATTCGACTTCCAGGCGATTGGCGGTGGCATTGCGGGTTCCTGCCTGATGTACGGAATCAAGCGCGGGCTCTATTCCAATGAGGCCGGCGTGGGTTCCGCTCCGAACGCAGCGGCTGCGGCCCACGTTTCGCACCCGGTAAAGCAGGGACTTGCGCAGATGCTTTCCGTGTACATCGACACACTTTTCCTTTGCACGGCGACAGCCCTGATGTGCCTTGTTTCGGGCGTGCCAGGAACCGCTGAAAATGCGGGGGCCATGTATGTGCAGCAGGCAGTGTCAACGACATTTGGAGTTGCGGGCCCCGTGTTCATCACAATCGCGATGACGCTGTTTGCATTCACGACACTGCTCGGCAACCTCTACTACGTGCATAACGCAATAGCCTATATCAACAAGAAGAAGATGCCCGGCAAAAAATCAATGGCAGCGATTCACATCGCGTGCAGCCTGGTGGTGCTCTTTGGTGCGGTGACCCCGATGGATGCCTGCTGGGCGCTCGCCGACATCACAATGGGTGGCATGGCGCTGATCAACCTGCCCGCGTGCGTCATTCTAGGCGGAGTCGCATTCAAGGCTCTCCGCGATTACGAATTCCAGCGCAAGCAAGGGCGCAACCCCGCCTTTATCGCAAGGCATATCGGCATGGATCCTGACAAACTCGACTACTGGAAGCACAAAGAAAAAGACGAGAAAGATTCTCCAAGCATCTAATTGGGCAAAATTAATGAATCTTGATTGTGCTGCACACGGTTTGCAAATACTGACGAGAACTATTTGGACTGTATATTATAACATACCTCTGCGATCCCTCATCAGACCGTAATGTTTTGGAGTAATTGAAACTTGTCGAAGTTCGATTTGGTTCAAGAATGTCATCCCCATGATATGATAGATCTTTAGTGGGGAGTACATTCAAATTTATTATAAAACTCATGTATTCACCTTGATTCAATATAGCCACTTTAACGCCATCACCATCAACAACCTTTACATCCACATCGATCACTACTGAGTCTGAAATAAAAAAGGTCTTCTGCCAATATTCCATAAAAATAAGAGTATCACACTTGTCCATCAATATTTGTTCGTCCAAAGAAGAACTTGACATTTGTTCGTCCAAAGAAGAACTTGACAATTCTTCCATCCATGATGAACTAGATTCTTCTAAGGTTGAAGAAATATTGGCCTGTTCCCCTGAGAGAGTACTTTTCTCTGCCGATGTGGAAACGGAGTCTTCGTCGCATCCAGACACGCAAAAAAACATCATTACAATTGCTGCGCATGCAATTAATTTGAAAGATTTTTCCAAACCATTCGACATATCATCTCCGCTTTGTTGAATTATGCAACTTCCTAATCGTAAAAAAAAACATGAAAGTCGTCAACTAGGAAAAAAACAAATTAGCAGCCATTTTCATATTGTGAAAATTATAATTTTTTGCAATTTTGCCATTTTTGGCTAATTTTAGCACAAAAATTAAAATTTCATATTGTAAACTATTGTTTTTCAGAAATTAGATGGTATATTGATTTACAAGGACGGGCAGGGGCCCACCCCCGAACCCGCCTCTAGGAGGAACAATGAAAACATTGCTTGAATACAAGAGCTACCGCCAGTACATTGCGGACTACTACGCCAACAGGAAGGCGAGATCCTCTTTCTCCTGGCAGCAGTTTGCAACAATGGCCGGTTTCTCGTCGCCAGTCTACCTCAAGTACGTAAGCGAGGGACGCTTCAACTTGAGCGAGGCTGCCGCAGAACGCGTGGCCCAGGCCATGCACTTGGCCGAATATGAACGCAAATTCTTTGTCGAAATGGTCAAGCTCGACCATGCAAAAAGTGACGGCGAAAAAAGGGCGGCAGTCAGCAGGATGCTGTCCATCGCGGAAGCCCACAAGGCAAAAGTCGTGGATGCGGAATCGTTCCGCTTTTTCGAAAGCTGGAGGAACCCGGTGCTCCGCGAACTGGCTCCCGCGATGCCGGGGGCGAAGCCGCTCGCGCTCGCCCACGCCTGCCGCCCGGAAATCAGCGCGGCCGAAGTCAGCGAATCGCTGAGTTTCCTAGTCAAGGCAAACCTGCTCCAGAAAGACAAAGACGGCAACTACAAACAGACCGACAAAACCGTGACGACCGGCCCGATGGATTTCACCCCGCTGGCCGTGCGCGGGCTGCACCGCCAGATGGGTGAAATCGCCCTCGACGCCATCGAGGGCGTGCCGCAGAACGAGCGGCACTTTTCGGGCCTCACACTCGGCATCACACGGGAGGCTTACGAAGAAATCGTGCAGAAAATTGCCGAATTCCGCAAAGAAATCATCGCGATAGCGACGCGCGAACCTGCAACAGACGAAGTCTACCGCCTGAACGTGCAATTTTTCCCGATGACAAACAAGAGTGTAAACAATAAGGGTTAGGAGGGTACCATGAATAAGGAAATACGAAACACAATAGTGTACGATTTTATCGGGACGGCATTCTGCCTTGTCATGGCGTTTGTTCTCATCCTGATGTTTTCGGGCTGTTCCGACAGCGAATCCAAGCAGCCCGTAGGCTCCCTGGGCGGCGCCGAAGAGGAAACGGGCATTTACGCATTGTCGGGGCAGGTCGGAGACATCGCACCCATGATGCTGACCATCCAAGCATCAAGCGACTCGTCAATCCATGCCAAAGCCACCAGCAACACGACACCCTCCCAAAAGGGAACGATTGTGGTCGTTTACGAATTGGATTCTTTGACGCTCAAAACAACAGGACGTTCTTTTGCAGATACCATATCCAACGATAGTGGATACTTTGCATTTGCGGAACTTCCTATAACGAGCCCGTACGTATTGGTTCAATTGCAAGATTCCTGCTATACGGAATATTGCGATGAACGTGATAAATGGTGGAATGCCATTTGCTATGCAGATAAACAAATTCCTATAGATATAGACAGCTCCGTAAAGTACCCCCATTATTTATATGCGATTGTTGATCTACGAAAACATTCGGCGATACACGTTAATTCTTTGACCAACATAAAAGTAATGTTTTTGAGAAGTTATTTCGAAGAAGAGATTAAAGAAGGGATGTCCCTTGCCGAAGCCAGCAAGAAGGCGGAACAGACTCTTCTTGAACGTTATGGAATATACGAAGACCTGGGGGATTTTGAAGAATTAAGCGATAACAATGAATTGGAAATTTTATCCTTTTTACTTCATTCCTGGTATAGTGTGATGCCGAATCATCTGCGTTATCTGAACTATTTCATGAACTATTTCAATGAGATTCCTCCAAAAATTGTCGCTACTTTCAGCGAAAAAATTATGCAATACTATTTGAACACAATGAAATTAAGAGCCTATGAAATCGCGGCTATCGCACACGAGCATGGCCTAGGGCAATGTACAGAATCTCGCGAGAACGAATCGCACCCAACAGAAGACGGTTTATTTGTCTGCCACTCAAATAAATGGACTTTGGAAGATCGTAGCAACAGTAAAACAATAGAACACATAAACGGTACGATGTTGGATGCACGCGACGGCAGAACATACAAGACAGTCACATACAATTGGGGCGATGTCACCCAGACCTGGATGGCAGAAAACTTGAACTTTGCGGACACGACATCCCCAAGCATAGATCAAAATTTGAAAGAAAATTTGCGCGGAAGGACCCAATGTTGGACAAATGACCCATCGTGCGAAATTTATGGCCGTTTTTACGCATGGAGAGCCTCGATGAATCTCAATTCGTCTTCTATCAAGATGAACACTCTTGCTTACCTGACGAAACTTGAAGATCCAATTCAAATAGGTGGTAGCGCTATATTACCTGTCGAAGAACAATGTTCTTCTGAACTCCCTTATTGCCCTGATATAGAATTAATCACCCATCAAATAGAAGACACCTTCTGCTATATGGAGGACGAAAAAACACAGCGTTGCGAACCTGCTACATATTGCCGTGCCGATGCATATGTCGATAGCATTTACAAATACTGTGTAAAGAAATATAGAAATAAGCTATTCTATTACCTAGATTATTCACAATTCATTCCTCCATCAAGGCCCGTTATGCACCAAGGAGTATGTCCTGATGGATGGAGAATCCCCAATAATACAGACTGGGAAACGTTGTATAAAAATATTGCCGAGCGATTTGATGTAGATCTTTATAACGTCTGGGACTATCTTGCCGATTCCAATGCAACAGGATTTGGGTATGTAAGGCCAATTTCTGTTGAAGTAAATGATTCAGACATTCCTACAATCACCTTTAATTCTCTAGAGCGTAGTCACTTTGCAAGTGTCCCCTATGTTGATGACTATCAATCTCTTGATCTTCTTCACATTCATGACCTTGATTGGAATAAAGATGTTTTGTTCCCCCACATTTACTACTACACGATTAGTGGTTCAATGGAAACGCAGATTACGGATATACTTACGGGCGGCAGGGTGAGATATGGCGACACAAATGACGAGCCGACCTTTCAAAATCTCATCGTACCCGTTTCTGTCCGCTGTATCAAGAACTAGAATCTCTCTCATCCGAAACTCCCCTGACCTGGGGATAGGAGGAAAAGGAAGACGGGCTTCGGCTCGCCTTCCTTTTTTATTTCCCCGGCGACCACACCATACCCATTTTTATGTAGAAATTATTTTATATGTATCACAAAATATTGCAATTTTTATAGATTTTATAGAAAAATGCTTAATTTTAATTAAAAACACATATTTTTTATCACAAAACTATTGACTTTTTCAAAAATGCGGTATACATTTAAAAATACAAACGGCACAGGCAACAAAGTCATGATGTCGTTTGCTAGGAGGAAACAATGAAAGATGTACTAGAATACACGAGCTACCGCCAGTACATCGCGGACTACTACGCCGAGAAAAAGGCCAAGTCTGCGTTCACCTGGCAGGAGTTCACACGCGATGCAGGGTTCTCGTCGCCGGTATTCCTGAAATACGTGAGCGAGGGCCGCTCCAACTTGAGCGAAGCGAACGCCGATTGCGTAGCGGAGGCCATGCACCTCGTCGATTACGAACGGGAATATTTCCGCGAAATGGTCAAGTTCGACCGCGCAAAGACAGATGCCGACAAAAAGGCGACATTCAACAAAATGCTTGCAATCGCCGACGCGCACAAGGCCAAAATCCTGGAAGGCGATTCCTTCCGCTACTTCGAGAGCTGGAAAAATCCGGTGCTCCGCGAACTCGCCCCCGCGATGCCCGGCGCAAAGCCGCTCGCTCTCGCCCGCGCATGCCGTCCCGAAATCACGGCAGCCGAGGTGACCGAGTCGCTGAACTTCCTGGTCAAGGCGGGCATGCTGAAGAAGGACGAGAATGGCAATTACGCCCAGACCGACAAGTCGATAACGACAGGGCCGATGGACGTGACCCCCGTGGCCGTCCGCGGAATGCACCGCCAGATGGGGCAGTTTGCATTGGAGGCCATCGAAGGCGTAGAACAGGACAAGCGCCATTTCTCGGGACTTACGCTGGGCATCACGACCGAATCCTTCGACGAAATCGTAGAAGAAATCGATGCCTTCCGCAAGCGCCTCATCGCCATCGCGACAAGGGAAACCACGACAGACGAAGTCTACCGCCTGAACGTGCAGTTCTTCCCGATGACAAACAAGAGTGTTAATAAAAAGGGTTAGGAGGATACCATGAATAAAGAAACACGAAACACGCTAGTGTATGATTTTATCGGGACTGCATTTTGCCTGGTCATGGCGTTTGTGCTCATCCTGATGTTTTCGGGCTGCTCCAGCGACGAAAGCGAACAGCCATTAACTTCAATGGGCGGCTCCACAGAAGAGACGCGCATCTACGCGCTGTCGGGCCGAGCCGGGGCCATCATGCCGAAATTGATGAAAATTGCGGACACCACAGGGGAAATCATTGATTCCACGGGATATGAGGGATCTCTATTTGCACCTAGAGGGGCCGTAGTAAGCGTCTATGAACTTGATTCATTGA
>JAEEGG010025022.1_pt1 | contig 11525 bp, 8 predicted proteins | sample 9134161 | NCBI WGS metagenome assembly JAEEGG01 (sample SAMN16246543, study PRJNA631951) | gut metagenome | biome: gut microbiome; feature: rumen; material: CR-attached | host: Bos | place: Iran: Karaj | collected 2018-10 | reverse complement strand
ACTTGCCCTCAGTATCCTTGAACAGCGAGAACTCCTTAGCACGATCGAAGAAGTTCTCCTCGGTCAGAATACCGTAGTTGATGAAGAGCTTCAGATCGTCCCACTTCTCTTCGTATGCCTTGCGGTCTTCGTTGAAGATTGCCTTCAGACGGTCGGCCACTTTCTTCGTGATGTAAGTGGAAATCTTCTTCACCTCACGATCGCTCTGCAGATAGCTGCGGCTCACGTTCAGAGGAATATCGGGCGAGTCAATCACACCATGCAACAGAGTGAGGAACTCAGGCACGATGCCCTCCACCTGATCAGTCACAAAGACCTGATTGCAGTACAGCTGAATCTTGTTGCGCTGGATCTCAATGTTCGACTTTATCTTGGGAAAGTAAAGAATACCTGTCAGGTTGAAAGGATAGTCAACGTTCAGGTGAATCCAGAACAGGGGTTCGTCCTGCATGGGATAGAGTGTGCGATAGAACGACTTGTAGTCCTCATCCTTCAGAGTTGAGGGGGTCTTCGTCCACAGAGGCTCCACATTATTTATAATATTATCTTCTGCGGTATCTACCATCTTGCTCTCGTCCTTTGACCACTCCTGTTTTTTGCCGAAGGCCAGAGGTACTGGCATGAACTTGCAATACTTGTTGAGCAGCGACTCAATCTTCTGCTTATCAAGGAACTCCTTGCAGTCGTCATCTATATAAAGGATGATGTCGGAACCACGGCTTTCGCGCTCAGCATCATCAATCTCGAAAGCAGGACTTCCGTCGCAGCTCCACTTCACGGCCTTTGAACCTTCCTTATAGCTGCGTGTGATGATTTCCACTTTCTTCGACACCATGAATGAGCTGTAGAATCCTAATCCGAAGTGGCCGATGATGTTATTGGCGTTGTCCTTATACTTCTCAAGGAAGTCGGTCACGCCTGAGAAGGCTATCTGATTGATGTACTTGTCAATCTCCTCCTCGGTCATGCCGATACCTCGGTCGCTAATGGTGATGGTGCCTTTCTCGGTGTCAAGGCTCACGTGAACGGTCAAATCGCCCAGTTCACCCTTAAACTCACCCTTCTCGGTCAGCGTCTTCATCTTCTGAGTGGCATCGACAGCATTCGACACCATCTCGCGCAGGAAAATCTCGTGATCACTATAGAGAAACTTTTTGATAACGGGGAAAATGTTCTCAGTTGTAACCCCAATGTTACCTTTTTGCATATCTGTATAAATGTTTTTAGAATGATTTTTACATGCGAATATGCAAAATCCGTGCCATTTTCAATCAAAGTTCAAAGATACCTGTAGGTTTGGTGCGCTTCAGCACTTCCAACTGAAAGTCCTTGCCTGCCACGATGCCATAGGAGCGCAACACCGTTTCCACTGTTTTACGAGCCAACTCAGGATGATTGTTCTCTTCCGAAAGGTGGCAGAGCCAAACGTGCCGCAGTTGCTCAGTCATGTGCTGCGCAATGGCCTCACCACAGTTCGCATTGCTCAGATGCCCCGTGCTGCTCAGTATGCGCGTCTTCAGATGTGGAGGATAAGGCCCATGCTGTAGCATCTCAATATCGTGGTTGGCCTCAATCACGAGATAGTTGGCACGAGTGATGAATTGTGCCATTTCGTCGGTCACCATACCGGCATCGGTAATCACGCAGAACGAAATGCCTTCGGCCTCAAGAAAATAGCCCACGTTGTCACTACTGTCGTGAGGCACCGAGAAGGGAGTGACCGCAAAATCGCCTACCTGAATCTGCACACCAGGCTCCACAATGCGGCGCAAGCCGGCATTCACCTTGCGCTGCACACAATAGTTGCGGTCGATGCCGTGATGAACAAGGGCCGTGGCATAGACAGGCAACTGAAAATCGTAGCTGATACTGCCCACTGACTTGATGTGGTCGGCATGATCGTGAGTGATGAGCACCTGATGTACTTGGTTAAGGCTTAGTCCATAGTCCTTAAAATGCTTCTTCAGGGTTCTGATACCTACGCCCACGTCGATCAGCAGACCGCCGTTCCCGGTAAACAGAAAGTAACAATTACCGCTACTTCCACTTCCAAAGGATATGAACTTAACCATTTTTTAATTGTTTGACATGCAAAGGTATGCAATTTTTCCGAGAAATTGCAAACTATCCTACAAAAAAACGTACAGAAATACCACTTACATTAAAAGAAATATTGTAATTTTGCAAGCACTTAAACAAAACTAATCAAAAAAAGAAACTCAAAAAAATGGAAAGAACCTGGAGATGGTTTGGCAAGAAAGACAGAATCACTCTTGCCATGCTGAGACAAATTGGTGTTGAAGGAATCGTGACAGCTCTGCACGATGTACCTAACGGTGAAATCTGGACTCGCGAGAAAATCAGGAAGCTGCGTGAATATATTGAGAGCTACGGCATGCGATGGAGTGTGGTGGAGAGCCTGCCCGTGTGTGAGAGCATCAAGTATGGCGGCAAAGACCGCGACCAACTCATCGAAAACTATAAGGTGAGCTTGAAGAACCTTTCGCTCGAAGGCATTCACACCATCTGCTACAATTTCATGCCTGTACTCGACTGGGCTCGTACCGACCTCATGCACGACAATCCCAACGGAGCCACCAACCTGTACTTCTCTTATGCCGAGTTTGCCTACTTCGACATCTATGTGCTGAAGCGCGAAGGCGCGCGCGAGGAATGGGCCAAGTTCAAGTTCCCCGAAGGCGTAGGACAGAATCGCAACGTGCTGGCCGAGGCCGACGAACTGGCCAAGACCATGACTCCGGAAGACGACCACAAACTGGTGGAGAACATTATCGTGAAGACGCAGGGATTCGTGAGCGGCAACATCAAGGAAGACGACGAGCATCCGCTCGAACTGTTCAAGCAACTGCTCGACCTCTATAAAGGAATAGACAAGAAACAGCTTCGGGAGAACATGAAATATTTCCTTGAAGCCATTATGCCCACCTGTGAAGAGTACGGAATGAATATGTGTGTCCACCCCGACGACCCCCCATTTGCCGTACTGGGATTGCCCCGTATCGTAAACAGTAGCGAGGACATCGAGTGGTTCCTCAATGCCGTTCCCAACAAGCACAACGGCCTCACCTTCTGCGCGGGTAGTCTCTCGGCTGGAGCCCAGAACGACGTGGTGGAGATGGCGCGCACCTTTGCACCCCGCACTCACTTCGTTCACCTGCGCTCATGCCACATTTTCCCTAACGGCGACTTCACAGAAGCCAGCCACCTGGGCGGTAGGGCTAACCTCATAGAACTGGCACGCATCTTTGAGAAAGAGAATCCGCAATTGCCCATGCGTGTGGATCACGGCATGACCTTTACCGACGAGCCAGGCGGCGTGCTCGATGAGAGTAGCCACGGCCACAATGCAGGCTACACCCTACTCGGACGCATGTTTGCACTCGGACAGGTGCAGGGCATCCTCGCTACAGTTGATAGCGAACTGGGCATAGAATACAAGCAGCCAGGCTTTTATGATTAATAAATCCTCAAAAAAATCATCATGAAGAATCTATTTGATATCAACGGCAACGTGACCGTCATCACGGGCGGAACCGGCGTGCTGGGACGCGCCATCGCAAAATATCTGGCTCTGAACGGAGCCAAAGTAATCATCCTGGGCCGAAAGGAAGAGATAGGAAAAGAAATCGTAGATGAGATAACTGCCGAGGGCGGTAGCTGCGAGTTCTTGAAGACCGACGTAATGAATGTTGAAATCGTACAGAAGAACTGCGACGACATCATGGCCAAATACGGTCGAGTAGATACGTTGCTCAATGCTGCTGGCGGCAACATGCCCGGAGCCACCATTGCACCCGACAAGACTATCTTCGACTTGGATGCCGCTCAGTTCTCACGTGTGCTGGAGCTTAACCTCACAGGTACGGTCATTCCCACGCAAGTATTCCTCAAGCCGATGGTGCAGCAAGGCAAAGGCAGCATCATCAACTTCTCCAGCATGGCTGCTTTCCGTCCGATGACGCGCGTTTGCGGATATGCAGCAGCAAAGGCAGGCATCAGCAACTTTACGGCATATATGGCTACGGAGTGTGCCAAGAAGTTTGGCGAAGGCATCCGAGTGAATGCCATTGCCCCAGGCTTCTTTATTACCGAACAGAACCGCGCCCTGCTCACCAATCCTGACGGCAGCTATACGCAACGCGGACAGGACGTGGTGAGACAGACTCCTTTCGGACGCATGGGCGATCCTGAAGAGCTCTGCGGCACCATCCATTATCTGATGTCGGAAGCCTCGAAGTTTGTCACGGGAACCGTAGCTAAGGTTGACGGCGGCTTCGATGTATTTGCTATGTAATCTCTACATTATTATTTATTATAAGAAAAGGTGTCAATAATATGAAGACGGAAAAGTGGGCTTTATCATTGCTAAAGGAAGAGATGGCTAACCAACTGAGAATGTTCGTGTTATTGATGCCTTTTCTATTTATTCCGTCTCTGCTTCAGGCAAAGCACAAGATTCTCTCGCCCAACCTGAAGACGCTACAGGTAGTGGTCAACGACGACTGGACTGCTCCCCTACCCGTCATGACGCTAAGATCAGACGATGTGCTTAACGTGGCCTTCGACGAACTGTCGCACAACTTCCACCGTTTTGTAGTTCATGTGGAGCATTGTGAACCCGACTGGAGCCCTTCAGAAGAGATATTCGAAAGCGACTGGCTGGAAGGATTCAACGACTGGGCACTCGAAGACTACGACAACTCACTCAACACAACCGTCATTTACACCCACTACAGTTTTCAACTGCCTAACGACCTGTGCCGACTGAAAATGAGCGGCAACTACAGACTTCACATTCTGGATGAAGACGACAATAACAATGAGGTGGCTGTGGTAGAGTTCAGGGTGGTTGAACAGCTCATGAACCTCTCGATGGGTATGACTACCAATACGGACATTGACTTCAACAATCGTTCGCAACAACTGTCGATGGCTCTGGACTACGGCTCACTCAACGTCACTCAGCCAGAGGAACAACTGAATATCGTCGTGATGCAGAACGGAAGAGAGGACAACATGCGGACAGATATGAAGCCATCGGCTACTACGCCTCGCGGATTGGCTTGGGACCATTGCCGACAGCTCGTGTTCGATGCCGGTAATGAGTATCATCGCTTTGAAGTGCTCAACCCCACCCACATCACACTTGGACTTGAACGTGTGGCTTGGGACGAAGACGACAGGCATTATCACGTCTATCCAGAATTGTGCGAGCCACAGCGCTACTACACGTTCTACCGAGATGCCGACGGAGCTTTCTACGTGCGTAATAGCGACAACTTTGAGAACGACCGTACGAGCGACTACGTCTATGTGCATTATAAGCTGGCTCCGGCAAAGGAGTATGAAAAAGCCCGTGTCTATATTGATGGTCACTGGACGACTGAAGAGCCAGAGACTTATACGATGAGCTATGACGAGCACGACCATTCCTATAATGCCGTGATTCTGCAGAAGATGGGCTATTACAACTATCAGCTATTGATGGAGCATGAAGACGGACGCACAGAAATTGTGCCTGAAGAGGGTTCCTTTTATCAGACGGAGAACCGATATCAGACACTTGTCTATTTTAAAGGCATTGGAGAAAGAACATGGAGGCTCGTAGCATTCCGCGAGCTCATCTTCGACCTCTAACGACATTTTTCCCTATATTCTTTTGGGGTCCTTTTATATTCATGGAAGAAACTGCCCATGAAATAGTTGGGGGTATAGAAATGACACAGTTCGGCTATTTCTTCAACAGTCTTATCGGTAGTGACTAACAAGTGGGCTGCTGACTGTAGTGCAAGCTTGCGTGCCAACTCACGAGGACTCTTATAGAGATTAGTTGTCATGAGATGATAGAACGTCACGATGTCGGTACCAGATACCTTGCTCAACTCACGCATTGTCACCCTGCCCTTATGCTCCTGCACAAACGGAATAATCTTGATGATCAGCGCCGAGAACTCTGGAGAAAGTGGCGTACTGGTGTCGCGATTTGAGAAGAAGAGTTCCTCAGCCGTAGGTGAGAACATTTCGTTGCCGATTGCCACACTCTTATTGATAAAGGCATTCACCTTCTTGATGATTTCGTCTTCTTCGGTATTTCTACGAGCACGCATCTTTGTGTTACGACTGAAGAAGTAGAGATTGACTCCCAGCAATACCACTGCCAATAGGGCAATGAGCATATAGACACCAGTGGCCTGCCACCAAGGCTGATTGACATGTACTATCCAAGTAAAAGGAGTTGTGCCCGACCACTGATCAGGGAACATAGAGGCTTGCACATCAATCTGATAGTCGCCTGGCTTCAGATTCATCAGTGGCAGGTGGAGCATTCCCTTTGCGTCAACTAAACCAGTGCCGTTGAAATAAGAATAAACACGCCAGTCGTCGTCACCCATACCCGAAAGCTTCACACGGTAATAGGTTTGCAAAGGACGGCAATAGTTGAGTCCGCTAAAAGTGAGCGATACTGAATTCTGATCGGCATTGAGGCTGATGTCCTTGATGCGGGTGATGGCACGGTTGATAATCACATTGCCATCCTTTTCCTCACCAGGCGACACAAAATTGCCATTCACCAAAATCCTAACCAGTTTGGGATAAAGGGTTACAGGATACTTCTCGTTTACCGGCTTGAAACGACTGGGATTGAAAGACACGACATGGTCGACAGCCTGCATGACGATGGTGCTATCATTCATGCACATCGCTTTACAATTGACAAAGGCATCGTTCGGCACATTATCGGTCAGACTGAAGCTATTCACGAAATCAGGTTCACCTTGATTGAAAATGATACAGGAAATGCCAAACGAAGTGCTCACCCAAATGTTGTGCTGCTTGTCTTCAACAACAGAGTGTATGACGTTGTTGAGGAGACCGTTTTTCCTGTCGAAGATGACAGGCTTGGACTGAGCCTTGCGAAACATGTAAAGTCCTACTGTAGTACCTATCCAACTATAGCCGCGACTATCCTTAAACGTACAGTTGGCCTGCTTGCCGTTGAAGTCGGAAATAGTCTGTTTGAGTGGTTCCATCATAGAAACGTACTGCTGAGCAGCAGGACTGTCGATGGGATAGACGTTGAAAAGCGATGCATACGGAGAAGCATAGAGCACACCGCGCTTTTCCGTGCCAAGCCAAAGGCCTCCCTGACGGTCGAACATAATGGTGTGGCACACCGTCTTGAGGAGTCTTCCGTTTGTCAGTTTTACCATCTCAACATGATTCGGTACTTGTGTCAGAATGTCATAAGTCCAGTAGCCTTTAGCAGAAGCGATATACAACCGATCTCCTCGAAGGGTCATGCCATTCAGGCTATAGGGCACCTGAAGGATGGATTTCCATTGCCCGGATATCATATCGAGTTGCAGGAGCACGGATTTCTCCTTTCTTTTATGAATCACGAAAAAGGAATGCTTGTACTGTTGGATAATCGTTGATTCAACGAACTGATGTTCATCTTCCCATTCGAAAGCCTTCGAATGATGAACAACCTGTGCGTCATCACGATTGATGCCTATCACTTCACCATTATCATAAAAGGTGAGAAGCATATCCTTATAGAGGGCTATCTCCTGTAGATTACGTTTTTTGACCACCTGATAGGCCTTCTTAGAATCGACATCATACAGTCCTTTCTCAGTTAGGAAATAAGCATTGCCCTCACTGTCGGTAAAGAGATCAAGCAACTTATCATCGCAGCCCATTGAGCGAATCACGCTATCAGGATTGTGAACAAACACTTCCATCGAGAGGTCAACGCAAGTGACTGAGTTCTTGCTTTTCAGCCAGATGTGATGGTAGTGGTCAAAAATGATGCGGTAATCACCATGATAGGCAGGAAGCTCGTATCGATATTCAAGCTGGGTGTCAATGTGTGTGAAACTTGATCCGTCGTAGAAATTCAGATTACCTATCGTAGAGATAATCATACGTCCTGTACGAGTGCAAACGATGGCCTGTGCACTATTATCAGCCAAACCGTTAGCGGCATTAATGATTCTGAACTCAAGCCCATTCTCTTCTGAATAAAGGTTGAGAGCCACACTAAAACACATTAATAGTGGCAGAAGAAGACGTATCTTTTTTAGGTTCATAGTTGTTAGGCACCGGTTTCTGTGCGCAAAGATACGAAAAGTAAAGTGAAATACATCATAAAAGTTAGGAGAAAATGCATTTTTTTGATTCGCCCGATGCGTTTAGCAATTTGTCCGATGCGTTTAACAAGCCGTCCGATGCGTTTAACAAGCCGTCCGATGCGTTTAGCATTATCACTCGGAGCGTTTAGCATTATCACTCGGAGCGTTTAGTATGATTACTCGGAGCGTTTATAATATAAAAAAAGAGGAAGAACATCTATCTCATCGATAAGATTTCTTCCTCTCGTTTTAGAAAGTCGAGGTGACAGGACTCGAACCTGCGACAGCCTGGTCCCAAACCAGGAACGCTACCAACTGCGCTACACCTCGGTTTTGCGGCTGCAAAGGTAAGCAAAAAAAATGGAACTACGAATTTTGAATTTGAGAAATCAAGTTGATTTAACAATAATTCAAAATTCGCAGTTCGCGTTGTGCTTATTTTATGATACCTTGTTCTACGAAAATCTTCTTCAAGGCGTGTACCGAACGCTCCACCTGCTCCTCTGTATGAGTAGCCATCAGGGCATAGCGAACGAGCGTGTCCTGTGGTGCACATGCAGGAGGAATAACTGGATTGATGAACACGCCTGCATTGAACGCAAGTGCTGTCACCAAGAAGGTCTTCTCAGTATCACGCACATAAAGCGGAATAATCGGGCTCTCGGTCTCACCAATCTCGAATCCCTCTTCACGGAAGCGCTTCAAGGCATAGTTCGTAACCTTCCACAGCTTCTCTATGCGCTCAGGCTCCTGCTGAATGATGTGCAAAGCCTCGAGTGCGGCAGCGGTAGCAGCCGGAGTGTTTGATGCTGAGAAGATGTAGGTGCGACAGGAGTGACGAAGCCAGTTGATAGTATCTTTGTCAGAAGCGATGAAGCCACCGATACTTGCCAACGACTTCGAGAAGGTACCCATAATCAGGTCAACGTCATTCGTCAGACCGAAGTGATCGCACACGCCTCTACCCTGTCTTCCAAATACGCCTACGCCGTGAGCCTCGTCAACCATTATTGAGCAGTTGTACTTATGCTTCAGCTCAACGATTTCAGGCAGCTTGGCCAAGTCACCTTCCATAGAGAACACACCATCGACAACAATCAGCTTAATAGCATCTTGAGGCAACTTCTGAAGCACGCGCTCCAAGTCCTCCATGTCGTTGTGCTTGTAGTGCAGCTGCTTGGCGAAGGCCAAACGGCGCCCATCTACTATACTGGCATGATCGCGATCATCGCAGATGACATAGTCGTCCTTGCTCAGCAAAGCCGGTATGACGCCCTGATTGACGCTGAAGCCAGTAGAGAAGCACAGACAGTCATCTTTTCCGATGAATTCTGCAATTTCCTTTTCTAACTGTACATGCAAATCGAGCGTACCATTGAGGAATCGGCTTCCGGCACATCCCGAACCGTAACGATCGAGAGCTGCCTTAGCTTTGTCAATAATACGCTGATCGCCTGTAAGACCTGTGTAAGCATTGGATCCGAACATAAGGACTTTCTGTCCGCCCATATCAACTTCCGTACCTTGTTTACCCGTAATAGCTCGGAAATAGGGATAAACGCCCTTGGCCATAAAATCTTGAGGCACACGGTACGATTTGTATCTTTCTTGTAACTGTCCCATTAAAAATTTAGGTGTTTACTTAGTTTCAGTTTGCAAAGTTACTCAAATTTCTCAAATTAGTGCATTTTTTTCGTAATATTTGTGGAATGAAATTAAAAATAATGCCGATTTGGGGGAAAATTCATACATTTTACGTAATTTTGCAGCATTATGAAGGACAAAAAAATGCGAATCACGTTCATTGTGAATCCTATATCGGGTACACATAGCAAGGAAGGCATCGCAGAACTCATAGAAAAGGATCTGAGCAAAGATGGCTTCGAAAAGAATATTGTGTTTACCGAATATGCTGGACATGCAGCTGAAATTGCAAAGGCATGTGCCAACGACGGAAATGACATCTGCGTAGCCGTAGGTGGCGACGGAACAGTAAACGAGGTGGCACGCTCGCTCACTCACACGAATACAGCGCTGGGCATCATTCCCTGCGGAAGCGGAAACGGACTGGCTCGGCACTTGTGCATCCCTATGGATGTGAAGAAAGCGATTGACATTATCAATCGCGCCCAGATTGAGGCATTCGACTATGGCATCGTGAACGACCTGCCATTCTTCTGCACATGCGGCATGGGGTTCGACGCGTTCATCTCGCTCAAGTTTGCCGAATCAGGCAAGCGTGGCCCCATCACCTACGTTGAGAACGTGCTGAAAGAGGGACTTCAATACAAGCCAGAGACCTATGTCGTGGAAGACGAGACTGGCACTCATCACTACAAGGCTTTCCTCATAGCTTGCGCCAATGCCGCCCAGTACGGAAACAATGCCTATATCGCACCAGGCGCTTCGATGAAAGACGGATTGATGGACGTGATCATCATGGAGCCCTTCGACGTGATTGATGCACCGAAGATTGCAATGGACCTCTTTGCAAAGACGCTTAGCAGCAACTCTCGAATCAAGACTTTCCAAGCACGGCATATTCACATCCACCGCTCTGCTGCCGGTGCCATCCATTACGACGGAGACCCCATCATGACTGGAGCCGACATAGACGTGAAGATGCAACCGCTGGGCATTAAAGTTGTAGTGAATCCAGATGCCATCGAGGACGAGGCGCAGCCCAATCCGGTGCTCAACGCATTCAGCGACTTCTTTAATAATATAAATAATGTACGCGAAGATATTGCAAGAAGCGGTCACCGCATACAAGTACTCAACAAGCTCATGCTCCGCAAACTCTCACGGCGCTGACAGACATTGAACAAATGGAGCTTTTCCTCGTTCTATTCATTACAGCAGGCTGTTTGATATATGCTGGTTGGCTCATCCGGCAAGCATTTACAAGCAAGGCTGATCCTTGCACCACATGCACAGGATGCGCTCTAAAAGGAAAAATCAAGAATAAGAAGCAATGTCCTGCACCCAATGAAGCAAGAAGAGAAACAAAGTAGGAGCATAAAGAGAAAAACTAAAGAAAAAATTTGGAGAAACGAAAAAAACGTAGTATCTTTGCATCCGCAAAAAAGCAGAACAACATTGGTGCCTTGGATGAGTGGCTTAGTCAACGGTCTGCAAAACCGTCTACAGCAGTTCGAATCTGCTAGGCACCTCAAAGAAAATCGGAAGCCATTTCACAGGTTTCCGATTCTTTGTTATAAGAACCTTTTTCACAAGAGAGAAACGAATGAAACGCGGATTAGTATTGGAAGGCGGAGCCATGAGAGGACTATTCTCAGCTGGCATCTGTGATGTCATGATAGAACACGACATCTGGCCCGACGGTATCATAGGCGTGTCGGCAGGAGC
>JAEEGG010025021.1_pt1 | contig 11526 bp, 8 predicted proteins | sample 9134161 | NCBI WGS metagenome assembly JAEEGG01 (sample SAMN16246543, study PRJNA631951) | gut metagenome | biome: gut microbiome; feature: rumen; material: CR-attached | host: Bos | place: Iran: Karaj | collected 2018-10 | reverse complement strand
AACCTCACCCCCCGGCCCCCTCTCCACTGTGGAGAGGGGGAGTGTTCTACCCGCGGGTTTTCTACCGAGGTTAAACCCCTAACGGGGTAGCTCCCTCTAAATGCTAAATTCTCTTTCTTTGTCGAAAAAGAAATCCGTGAGATACGAGAGATCCGTGGAGCCCTTCCACCCGTCCATCCACCCGTGGGTGTTTGAGAAGTTGACACCGATATTGCAGCGTTTCCGCGGGTCTCGCTCAAACGGCTTGGCGTATAGCTTCTCGTCGATTTGGGCCAGCGCTTCTTCAGCCGACCTGTCCATCTTGAATTCGAAGATATAGACATAGTCATGGGTCTGGACGAGCATATCCATGCGCCCGTCGGTGGTATGACGCTCCACATCAACGTAGAAGCCAAGTAGCTTGAACACCAGACCGATCACGTTATGGAAATAGAGCTCGGCGTCGCCGACAAGCTGGTAGTCCTGATTGGCAAACATGGCTTCAAGGCGAGCCATGAATTTCTCGGGCTGGCCGTTGCGCACCTCGATGGTAAAACATTTGACAAAAGAAGACGATTCTCCGCTTTTTACGGGAGAGTAATGCGCGAACAAGAATTTGGTGAATCCTTTCTCTACTTCTTTGTTAGGGAATCCCAGCAGATAAGTTTCGAAATCCGGGTCGTAGCTTTTGATGGTGAGGTAACCGCTTTGGTAGAGTAGGGGAAGCGGGTTGGTGTCGATGCTGTCGAGGCTTCCCAACAGGTCGGCGGTGACCTCCTCACGGGTGAGGTTGTCCAGCTTATAGTGGTTGCGCTTCAAGGTCTCGACTAGAAAGGTGGGGGTTCCGGTCTCGAACCAGTAGTCCTTTATCTCTTTGCGTTTCAAGGCTTTTAGCAAGCTGAAGGGGTTATATACTCCCACGGAGTTTTCCCTGAAGTGATACCCGTCGTAGCTTTCCTTCAACTGTTGGTAGCAGGTTTCTTTATCAACACTGAGTTTGTTGGCCATCTCACCGATTTCTTCGTCCAACGTTTGTCGGATTTCCTTTTCGGTGATGCCACAGATATCCACATAACTCTCATCCATGGAGATGTCATCGAGGTTGTTAAGGTCGCTGAAGACGCTTACCTTGGAGAACTTGCTCACGCCAGTGAAGAAGGTGAATTGGATGCAGGCGTCCATGGACTTTGCCACACCGTAAACCGACTTCAGGGTTTTCCGGTAGTCGTTCATGAGGTCTTCGTCGCCGATGGCCTCAAGGAGGGGCTTGTCGTATTCGTCGATAAGGATGACAACCTTTTGGCCGGTTTGGGCGCAGGCTTGGGAGATGATGTTCTTAAACCGGTCGGACAGAGGCATGTCGTTGGCAGTGAGTCGGTATGTTTTTTCCCATTGGGAGAAATACCAGTCGAGATTGGAGGTCAGCGCTTCCGGAGTGGTGTATTTCCCGGTGTTGAGGTCGAGATGGAACACGGGGTGGACCGTCCATTCGCTCTCCAGCCGTTCCAAGGCGAGACCTTTGAAGAGCTCCTTCTTGCCTAAGAAATAGGCCTTGATGGTGGTGAGCAAAAGGCTCTTGCCGAAACGTCGGGGACGGCTGAGGAAGTAATACTTACCATTTGTGGCTAATTCGTGGATGAACTTTGTCTTGTCAATGTAAAGGTATCCATCCTCTCGAAGCCCTTGGAAGTCTTGCAGACCAATGGGAAATCTAGTCATGGCGTACTATTTTATTCCGCAAAGGTACATGTTTTTTATTAAAACCGAAACAAAAAACACTTTGCTTAAGTTTCCCCCCTATCTGTGTAGTTCCCTCTAAATTCTAAATTCTAAATTCTAAATTAAAATTATTTATTTTTGTAAAAAATTTTAATCAAACATCATGAAACATAACTTCTTCTTCTCTCTACTATTTACACTCGTGGCGTTGACGGCCTATTCAAATCCTGTGGATCGTAATACAGCCCAAGAACTGGGTTCGCTGTTCCTCAATACCAACACCTCGCTGAAAGCGGACCGTCCCACCGACCTGCAATGGGCCACCACTTACCACGCCGATGACGGTACTCCTGCCTTCTATGTCTTTAATCACGCTCAGGGCTTCGTCATCGTCTCAGCTGACGACTGTGCCTTGCCTATCCTCGGCTATTCCGACGAAGGCCCCTTCAACCCGGAGGACCACCCCGTACAAATGGAGGACTACCTGCAACGTTTCGCGGAACAAATTCACTATGCTCAAGAACATCACCTCGAGGCTGATGCGGAAACCGCCCGACAATGGGCCTCGCTGCAAGCTAACGGTCGCCTTCATCAAGATAAAGCAACCTCCGTGGTCGAGCCTTTAGTCACTGCCGCATGGGGACAAGGCTGCTATTACAACAACCTCTGCCCCGAAGATTATCAAGGCCCTTGCGGTCACGTCCTGGTGGGCTGTGTCGCCGTGGCTATGGGACAGATCATGCACTATTGGGGATATCCTGCCACAGGCACAGGTGCTCATACCTATAAACCCATCTCATCCGACAGCTACAATCCCTCAAATTATCCCGTCCAGACCGTCAACTTCGAGCAGACGACTTACCAATGGTCCAACATGCCTGATGGGCTTTCCGGAGGCTCCTCAAACGCACAGGTGAATGCCGTGGCAACCTTGCTGTGGCATTGCGGCGTGTCAGTGGAGATGATGTATGGCGTCAACGCCTCGGGTGCCTATTCTATAGACGTCCCACCGGCCATGACCAACTATTTCAACTATTCCTCCGACATGGAGTATATCAACAGAAGCCAATACACACAGGATGGATGGCTGAATCAAATCAAATCCAGCCTCAATATGGGCTACCCGGTTTACTATAGTGGCGTGGATACGCAAGGTCATGGAGGACACGCCTTCGTCTGTGATGGCTATGATGCCAACAACTATCTTCATTTTAACTGGGGATGGTATGGAAACCAAAACAACTATTTCGCTGACGGAGCCTTGAACGTCTCCATTTATCAGTTTAATAATAATGTAGCGGCCATCACCAACATCCATCCACAAAACACGGGTCAGACTTATACGGTGGAAGTGCATCCTAATCCCATTTACGGAGGGACTGTGACGGGTGCTGGCATATATGATGAATATTCGTTCTGTGTGCTGTCGGCCTCACCTCTGGATGGATATGTCTTTGACTATTGGGAGGAAAATGGTAGCGTGGTTTCCACCAACGCTTCGTATTCTTTCATGGTGCGTGACAATACTGTGGTGACTGCACATTTCTCCGCTACTGCCGACAACCCTGTCGAGGCCACCTATTATCCTGAGCCTGATCAACCTAACAGCGCGGCTGTCAAGGTCTCGTGGGACTATATAGCGTCCACCCTTGCGCCCCTAGACAATGGTTTCGTTTACAATGTTTACAGAACGGATGCCTCTAACAGCGAGACCGAAACCACCACGCTGATTGCTGAGGATTTGTCAACCAGTGCCTATATAGATTTCAGTTGGGATAGCCTTGACGCAGGCAGCTACAGATATGGTGTCAGCATGAGAGAAGAGGACGGTGAACCCATGGATACGTTGTGGTCCAATCCTTTGGTGAAAGGCCCAGGCTATCAAATCACCGCCTTGGCGAACCCTGGCCAGGGGGGAATCATCACAGGTGCAGGCTTTTACGCCAACGGTGCCACGTGTACCTTGACCGCAACACCCTATGAAACATACGAGTTTGTGAGCTGGACTCATGATGGCAACGTAATGTCCACCGACCCTACCTTTAGCTTCATCGTGACCGAAGATGCTGAATACCAAGCTCATTTCGAGTTGAGAATGCACACGGTCACTACCGAGGTGGATCCCGAAGGGTCTGGATTCGTCAGCCCTGGTGGCACCTTCGTCCATGGGTCGGTGTGTAACCTGACTGCCTCGTCAAACTATGGATATAGCTTCCAATACTGGACTGTCAATGATGTCCAGGTCTCAACGCAATTCAGCTATTCTTTTGTGGTAACCGAGGATGCGGTTTGTGTGGCTCATTACAATGAATTGCCTTCGTTTACCATCTCGGCATCAGCCAGTCCCGCAGAAGGAGGCGTGGTCACTGGCGGAGGGAACTATTACATCAACCAAACCTGTTCGCTGAGCGCGACGCCCAAGGCGGGCTATCAATTTTTGCATTGGACTAGAAACGGCAACGTGATTCCTAATGGCGTCTCATTTAGCTTCTCGGTCAGCCAAGATGTCGAATATGTCGCTTATTTTGAGCTAAAAAGTTATCAGGTTAATGCCAATGTTTACCCATCGGAAAGCGGTGAGATCAGCGGTACAGGTACCTATACCTATGGCGCTACGGCTACTTTGAGTGTGACACCCAACGAAAACTACCACTTCGTCAGGTGGACCGACAATGGAGTGGAAGTGGCTGACTCACCTGACTATACGTTTGTGGTGACAGGCAACCGACAACTTGTCGCACATCTGGAGTACATCGAGTCCATCAACGAACAAAAAAGCAGCGATGTCATGCTATATCCGAATCCTGTCCACGATATGCTGACCATTGATAGTGACGAACCGGTGTTACAATACGAATTGTACAACATGACTGGTGCCTTGGTGGCCAGGGTGAAAGAATGTTTTAGCCAGCATTTAGAATTAGATGTGAAAACGCTTCCTGCTGGCTCCTACTTGCTCCGCTTGACTACCGACACGTCCGTGGTCACTCGAAGATTCGTGAAACCGTAGTGATAGGTTTTTTTGACAGTAGTTCAAGAAAAAATTGTATCTTTGCGGTTTTAATCGCTGTAATGCAATGTACGCACTTTATAAGAAAGAAATCAGCAACTTTATCAGCTCCTTGATTGGCATTCTGGTCATTGTGGTCTTCCTGTTGATTACGGGGCTGTTTCTTTGGGTTTTTCAAACCGACTTCAACCTGCTTATGTTTGGCTATGCCAACCTCGATGGCTTGTTTATCCTCGCTCCATGGGTCTTCCTTTTCCTTGTGCCGGCAGTCACCATGCGAAGCTTCGCTGAGGAGAACCGCACCGGCACCATCGAGATGCTGCTCACCAAACCGCTGTCCGACTGGCAAATCATCCTGGCCAAGTTCCTGGCCAGCGTCACCTTGGTGCTGCTGTCTCTGATTCCTACCGCAGTGTATTATTTCTCGGTATATCGGCTTGGCCTGCCTGTGGGTAACCTCGATAGCGGAGGCATCATGGGCTCTTATATCGGCTTGTTCCTGCTGAGCTCCAGCTTCGTGGCCATCGGCATCTTCTGCTCCTCGGTCACGAACAACCAGATCCTTGCCTTCATCCTCTCGGTATTTCTCTGCGGGTTCATCTATATCGCCTTCGAGTTTTTGTTCTCGCTCTCCCTGTTTGGCAGCATCGACCTGTTCATCCAACGTCTCGGCATGGCTGCACACTATGGCTCCATCAGCCGCGGCGTGGTCGATACTCGCGACATCTTGTATTTCCTGAGCGTTATCGTGCTCTTTCTTAGTATGACGAAACTGGTTCTCGCGAGCCGCAAATGGTAAGGAGGGTAAGCATGGAAAACAAACGCAAGAATCTGAAAAAGAATCAGCTGGTCTCGTTCTTCACCACCTTGGTCATCATCATCGTGGTCAACATCATCGGCTCTTATGTGTTCACCCGTTTCGACCTCACCAGTGAGAAACGCTACACCTTGTCCGACACCACCAAAGACATCCTGAAAAACTTGGATGACTACGTGTATTTCAAAGTCTATCTCGAAGGGGATTTCCCGGCAGGCTTCAAGAAACTGCGCCGCGAAACCAAAGAGATGCTCGATGAGTTCAGAGCCTATTCCAAATATATCGACTATGAGTTCATCAACCCCTCCGAAGGTTCCGACCCCGCCGAGATCAACGACAATTACAAGTTGCTGTACCAGTCGGGACTGAACCCCACCAACGTCGTGGACCAGGGAAGCGACGGAAGCACTAAGCAGATGGTCATCTGGCCTGGCGCCCTCGTCAGCTACCGCAACGACACGGAAATCGCTGTGGACCTCCTTGAGAGTCAGTTGGGACAGTCGCCTGAGATGGCCCTCAACGCCTCTATGCAGAACCTCGAGTTCCGACTCGTCGATGCCATAAAAAAGGTGACCCGCTTCAAAAAACCCGATATCGCCTTCATCGAAGGCCATGGCGAGCTGACAGAGACAGAGGTCTATGACATCACCCAGACCCTGAAACAGAGCTATAACGTCACACGAGGCGAAATCAACGGTCAAGTCGATGCCCTCATGCATCGCTCCGAGCCTAACGCCAATGGCGAGATTACCACCTTCCTGAATTACGACGCCATCGTCATCGCGAAACCTACCGAGCCATTCTCTGAAAAAGACAAGTTCCTCATCGACCAATATATCATGCACGGCGGCAAGGTGCTGTGGCTTGTGGAACCCGTCATGGCTACCATGGACAGCCTCACCGCTCAAGAGTCAACCATCGGCGTGGACCTCGACTTGAACCTCGACGACATGCTCTTCAAATACGGCGTGCGCCTCAACCATAACCTCCTTCTCGACCTCAACTGCGCCGCCTTGCCCATCCGTACCGGACAAGTGGCCGGACAAGCTCAGCTTGAGTTCTACCGCTGGTTCTACTTCCCCCTGGCGCAAGCCGCCTCCAACCACCCGATGGTGCGTAACATGAACGCCATCAAACTCGACTTCGTCAGCTCTATCGACGCCACTACCTCCGAAGGCGCTATCGTCAAAACCCCACTGCTGAAGACTTCCGACTATACCAAGGTCTCGGGTACCCCCGTGTTTATCACACTCGCCATGCTGCGACAGACCCCCGACAAACGGATGTTCCCCTCGCAAGGACAAAACGTGGCCTACCTGCTCAAAGGTACCTTCCCCTCGCTCTACGCCAACCGCATCTCCTCCGAGATTGAGGAAAGTGCCGAGATGAAGTTCCTGGCCGAGAGCGTACCCACCGCCATGATCGTCGTGGCCGATGGCGACATCATCCGCAACCAAATCGACATCAAACGACGTACACCCCTTCCCTTAGGCTATGACCAATATACCGAAAACACCTACGGCAACAAGGAATTCATAGAAAACGCCATCAGCTATCTCGTCGATGGTGAAGGCCTCATCGACATCCGCTCGCGCGAATTCAAAATCCGACTGCTCGACCCGCAAAAGAAAAACAGCCAACGACTCAGATGGCAGCTGGTCAACATCCTGGTGCCCACCGGCATGGTCATTTTGTTCGGAGCACTGATGGCTTTCATCAGAAAGAAAAAATACCAAAAGCAAATTCATCATGAATCATGAAAAAAAATAAATTCACTATCATCCTGGCCATCATCTTGATTGCCATCGCCGCCCTCCTGATTTGGAACAACCGTTACCTTACCACCCTCCGGGGCGATTCTATCGATTTCATGGTATGGGACACCGCCTCCATCACCAAAGTCTATCTCGCTGACCGATTTGAACACGAGTCTTTGCTCGAACGACAAGAAAAAGGATGGAGCCTGAACAAGGACTATACCGCACATCCGAAAAGTATTGACCAGCTGTTGTACACCCTCTATCGAGTACGAATCAAAATGCCCGTCTCGGTGGCCTCTCACGACAACATCATCCTCCAAATGGCCAGCAGCAGCACCAAGGTGGAGGTCTATCAAAACATCCCCAGAATTAACCTGTTTAACAAAATCAAGCTCTTCTATCGTGAAAAATGCACCAAAGTGTTCTATGTGGGCGAGGCTACCAAAGACAGCAGCGGCACCTTCATGATTAAAGAAGGCTCCGACCAAGCCTACATCGTCAATATCCCTGGCTTCCGTGGCTATATCTCCACCCGCTTCTCCGCTAACCCCGACGACTGGCGCGACCACGTCATCTTCAAAGAGTCACTCTCCGACATCCAATCCCTTACCGTTGAGTTCGGTAGCGATCCTATGCTCGGCTTTAAAATCGAAAACACAGGACGACACCAATACAAACTTACCCGTATCGCCGATCAACAAGTCATCCCCTTCGATACCCTCAAAGTCATCAACCTGCTCTCCTCGTTCAACGACCTCCGCTTCGAAGCCCTCATGAACAACGGCATGAAAAAACAACGCTTCGACTCTATCGTCTCCTCCCCCTGGAAACACAGAATCACTCTCGTCAACAAAGAGAACGATACCATCTCCATGAAGACCTTCAACAAAAAAGTGGAATCCGTGTTCGACGTGCCTGAGACGGAATACAAAGACGACCTCGACCGTATGTATGGACTCGTCAATCATGATCGCGACCTCGTGCTGGTTCAATATTATATCTTTGACAAAGTGTTGAAAGACATTACGTATTACGAGGCCGGTAACCCCATTCAACTGCAAATCGAACACTATCAGGTGGAATGAAAATCCTGTTGCTGGTCATCGGAAAAACCGACGAGGATTACCTAATCACCGGCATCAAAAAATATGTCGGACGACTCGGTCATTATGCCTCGTTCGAGATGAAAGAAATCCCTGACATCCGAAACCGCAAGACCTTGAGCGAGGAACAACAAAAAAAAGCGGAAAGCTTCCTCCTCCTGTCTCAGTTCCAGCCAGGTGACCAAGTGGTGTTGTTGGATGAGAGAGGAATACAATACACTTCTGTTGAATTTTCTGAAATTCTTGAAAAAACAATGGCCTCGGGAGTGAAACGCATGGTGTTTGTGATAGGCGGCCCATACGGCTTTGCACAGGAAGTGTATGAGAAAGCCAACGCCAAAATGTCGCTTTCACCGATGACCTTCTCTCACCAGATGGTTAGGCTCATCTTTGTGGAGCAACTCTATAGGGCGTTCACGATTTTGAAGGGGGAGAGGTATCATCATGAATAAGAAGGAAGAAAGAAGGAAGATGACAGAATTTTTTTATCTTTGCGGAATATTATGAATAGAAGATATTTTTATGGGATCCTGTTTTTGCTGGGGGCGTTGCTGATGCCTTCGTGCAAGGATAAGACGCTTGATATGACTGTGCTTACCAAGACCTTGTATGAGGATGCGGTCATCGACGAATTCCATGTAGAGGATGCCTGGCAGGTCACCATCGTTCAGGATAGCTCGAAAAAAGGGGTGGAGCTGGAATATTCCGCCTTTCTGGAAGAGTTCCTAAAGATTGTGAAAGAAGGTTCTGCCTTGGACATTGCTTTCACGCAACGGCTGAATCTCCCCTCACAAACCGTGAAAAACGCTACGGTTTATGTGCCTTCACTTCGCAAACTCGTTTTGGAAGAAGAGGCTTCGGCAGCGCTTCAAGGGGAATTTTATGGCAACAAGCTGGAGGTGACACAGAAGGATAAGTCCACACTTCGGGGTGGTTCTTATTTTGGCTCCTTGACGATGGCATTGTCGGATGCTTCAAAAGTGGTTGATTTCACCGTTGCGGGAGACTCCTGTGGCATGTCGCTCGAGGATGCCTCGGTGTTCAAAGGCACATTGACCGCCTCCACGCTCCTCGACCTTCAAATCAAGGATGAGTCGCGACTCACCACATACGGCGGAAACACTCCGACAACCAGCATTAATATGAGCAACAAGGCTTTTTTGAACATGACGCAGACAGTCGTTGATGAGATGTTTATCGAGATGAGTTCCTCATCGGAAGCCAACGTCCGTGTTGTGAGTAGCTTGGAAGGGGTTTTGCGTGACACCTCTGTCCTTTATTACCAAGGCAATCCCGTCCTCAACGTCGATTGCGACACCACCTCCCATCTCTTACCTTTAACCACTCATCTCTCAATTCTCAATTAACATGGGCTCCCGCGAACGTATAAAAAAAGGTTTCTCCAAACTTCTCAAAGAAGAGAAGCTGAAGCTTATTGCCAATTATTTTGAGAATCCAGGCGAAGTCATCAGCCTGCTGAAGAGTTATTGGCACTCCGACTCGGGTCAGCAGAAGCTCTTTGATGAGTTCAGTGAGAACACCATCACCAACTATTTCATCCCTTACGGCATCTCGCCCAATGTGATGATCAACGGGAAGAACTATATCGTTCCCATGGTCATCGAGGAGAGTTCGGTGGTGGCCGCCGCTTCCGCGGCGGCCAAGTTCTGGGGCGAACGTGGTGGCTTCCATGCCGAGGTCGTCGATGTGCGTAAGGTCGGACAAGTTCATTTCTGCTGGAAAGGCTCCATCAAACAGCTGCAAGACCTGTTCCCCGAAATCAAACAACGCCTGCTGGCAGATACCGACGCCTTCACCGCCAACATGAGGAAAAGGGGAGGAGGCATCCTCGACATCCAGCTGCTCGACTATACCGACAAAATCCCTGACTACTACCAGCTGCGCACCGAGTTCAACACCTGTGACTCTATGGGGGCTAACTTCATCAACACGGTCCTCGAACAGTTCGGACACAGCCTGCACGCCTTCTTCGCTGAGCGGACCGACCTGCCCAACGAGCTGCGTGAGTCAGAGATTGTCATGACCATCCTTTCCAACAACACCCCCGACTGCCTTGTCAAGGTGTGGGTGGAATGCCCCACCGAACAACTCAATGGCATCGACGAACACCTCTCGGGGGACGAATATGCCTTGAAATTCAAGAAAGCGGTCGATATTGCCCATGTTGACATCGACCGTGCCACCACCCATAACAAGGGCATTTACAATGGCATCGACGCCGTGGTGCTTGCCACAGGCAACGACTTCCGCGCCGTGGAGGCGGCAGGGCATACCTACGCCGCCCGTCATGGTCGCTATGAGAGTCTCAGCACGGTCACCATTCACGACGGCATCTTCCACTTCGAACTCGAGGTGCCTATGGCCTTGGGTACCGTGGGCGGCCTCACAAGTCTGCACCCCCTGGCCAAGAAGTCACTGGAGCTGCTCGGAAACCCCACAGCACCGGAACTCATGACCATCGTAGCCACCATGGGACTGGCCAACAACTTCGCCGCTGTGCGGTCACTCACCACCAAAGGCATTCAATCCGGTCACATGAAGATGCACCTCAACAACATCCTCAACCAGCTACAAGCCACCGAAGACGAGAAGCGCAAAGCACACGACTTCTTCAGCAATCAAACAGTCTCGTATGCCGCGGTTGAGAAATACCTTGAATCCCTGCGGAAATGAATGAACAACGTTTTTCGGCAAACGGCAAACTTCTTTTGACGGGGGAATACCTTGTGTTGCATGGGGCATTGGCATTGGCGTTGCCTACCCGGTTGGGACAATCCCTTGCCGTAGAGACGATGTGCACATCGTCTCTGCAATGGGATGCCTACGCCCCCGACGGACCATGGTTTTCAGCCACGTTGCATCCCGATACCTTGGAGGTGTTGCAGACCAATGATGCCTCCAAAGCACAGAAACTCGCTGCCATCCTGAAGGCGGTCCGTCAACTGAACCCCGAGGTCTTCGCCCCGGGCCTTCATTTCACCACGCGTCTGGGCTTCCATCCCTCTTGGGGGTTGGGCAGCAGCTCCACCTTGCTCTCTAACCTGGCACGGTGGGCTCACATCGACCCTTATCGCTTGCTGAGACAGACCATCGGTGGCTCAGGCTATGATATTGCCT
>JAEEGG010025016.1_pt1 | contig 11526 bp, 6 predicted proteins | sample 9134161 | NCBI WGS metagenome assembly JAEEGG01 (sample SAMN16246543, study PRJNA631951) | gut metagenome | biome: gut microbiome; feature: rumen; material: CR-attached | host: Bos | place: Iran: Karaj | collected 2018-10 | reverse complement strand
GGATCGTAAGTCTTCACGCACCCTGCCAGGGTTGACAGGGCGAGCATGCAGACGGCTGCTAATATGAACGTTACGCGGTTAAGCACAAAGGATTAGTTGAGGAGATAGTGATAACCGGTTCCAACAGTCCAATCATTGATACTTGCACCGAAGACGATAGGAGTGGAATCAATGGTGATGTAGAAAGTATAGTGCTTTCCTGTATCCCAACTTGCAACGGCTGTATCTGTCTGATCGGTGTCATTTACGATGTCGAAATCGTAAAGCCAAAGGGTTGATGTGTAAGTGTTGGTGCTGGTACCTGAATTTGCATCCGTAGTCGTGATGGTGTAGGAGATGGTGATCTTCTGAGCCGCATCGTTGGCAGCATTGGTGGGTTCTGCGCGATTGCTAGGAGCAGTGAAGGTCTGAGGCTTTACGACCAGATGATTCACGACTGTGGTCGATTTGCCGGATCCGGGTTCTGCCGGGACAGGGAATACATCATCTTCAACAATGGTGAGACCATTGTCTGCAGCAATGGCGCTTGAACCGTTATCACCATAAACAGGAGTGACACCGGCTGCAGGGAGATAGCTTCCAGTAGCGGTGCTGGACCAGGAGGCAACAGGACCGTTAGTCCCGCCATAAACAGTAGCGTCGTAAGCGTCGGTTACGGAGAGAACACCAGTTGTCTGAATATTGCCAAGGGTAAATCCGGTAATTTTAACGGTTGCGTCATGAAGATTAGGAGCCTTGCTGACTTTGAAATCCACGAGAGATGCGACGTGGTTGAAATCCAATTCGACAGTGGTTCCATAGGCGCCGTTCAGAACGGTTTCCTTGTCAGCTACCAGAATGTCATTGTTATTACCGGCGAAGGTAATGGAAGCGCTGGTGATAACACCGGTCTGCGGGTTAACTGTACCACCGGTACCAATGGACGCGGGGGAAATGGCATAGAAGACATAACTGTCAGTGTTCTGGTCCCAGTAACGTGTAGGAGAATACGTCCAAGTGCCAGGAACACCGGCAACAGTCATGGTTACCACATCGTCGTCAAATACCGGAGTGGTTGATGCGGGAGAGTTGACAATCTTTGAGCCGTAAACGGCAAAGTCATCACCTACTGTGAATGTTCCATCACCTTGTGTACGGGCCTTGGTCAGGGTTTCGGTCCAAGTGCCAAAACCAATGGTCTGTTCAGATGTAGTGTTTACATCGAAGTGCTTTGCGCATGACACTGCGAGGAGTGCCGCTGCAGCGATAATAATGTAACGTTTCATAATAGAAATGTTTAAAAAAGTTAATAAAAAGTATAATAAATTATTAATAGTCAGTTAATTATCGTCGTGGTCCCTGTTTCTTCATTCCAGTCTCCGATGAATGGTTTGAAACCTCCGCCTCCTTCGTCAATCGGCGGGTCGGTATCCTCGGGCGGAAAGTCGGCCACGTCTATCTCCAGCGGTATCACTCCGCCTGTGGGAAGGGCGCGAATCTGGTCGGTAACATCTATACGGACATTCTTGTATTTTCCGGTCTTGAACACCACGTTCAGCACAAACCAGTGCCTGCCCGAAGGGGCGGCCGCAACGCTCGAAGCGTCGTAGGGGTTGCATCCCGGGATGCCGAAAGTGAGGCATCTGGCCCCAAACAAGTCCGGGTCGGCTGTCGGATTCATATACACATCCATAGGCACGCTCACGGCGGTAGCCGATGTCTCGCCCGTGCACAGGTTCACATCGTCCGCCACACCCGTCAGGGCCGCCCCGTTGCTGCCGGCAACGCGTTCAAGATTGTTCAGCAGTTTCACCTGGAATAGGTAGATGAAGGATGCCGGCTGAAGATTACCCTTAATGCGCAGGATGTACTTTCCGTCTTCAAAGTCATAATCATCCAGGTTGTCGGTGATGTGGTGGGCGGGGTCGAAAAGCCTGAACAGCTCGTCCGGCATCAGGGTTACGTTCTCGTTGATCTCTTCCGGATCCGCCTTGGTGGCAGCGGCTTTCTGGGCGGATGTCTGCACTGGCAGGGATGCCTTCAGGCCGGAAGATATGACACGGGTGTAGGCGTGTACATCGGCCAGGTCATCTTCCGAGCGGAAGAGAAGCACCTCGGAATCGTTGTTATGGAAGAGCAGGTCGTGGATGCCCACGAAAACATCCGCCTGCCCCTCGAGTCCGTTGAAATTATAAACGTTGTGCGATTTGGGCTCGCCGGCATCGTCCAATGTGTATATGTGCATTCTCACGCCCTTGGGCTCGGTATAGCCGAGAGGGCCGTAAGTGGTTGTATTCCATGTATAATCCCACTGGGCCTGCCAGTTCACCTGCCAGAGGATGTCGGTGGTTATGGTGGTCTGCATGACGACCTTGGTAGCCGCTACCTTGCGCAGGTGCAGCATGGGTTCGATCGTGCATCCGCTCAGGACGAGCAGTGCAACGATAGTCGTTATGCAGTTTCTCAATTTCATCTCTTCTTTCTCATCAAAAGGTCGTAACCAATTGAAAAATACAGTCTTGTAGGTCCGAACCAGAGCAGGCGCTTGCTACGCTCCTTGAAGTCTTCCGGCTTGCCGAGGTAGTCGTAGTAGTACCAGCCAGTGGCCTCGTTGCCCCAGATGTATGGATCGTACCTCGACCACAACACTCCCAGTGCCAGTCCGGTGTCGAAGAAGAATCGGCTGCTGCCGAAATACTTCTTATAACCTATTCCAACCGAGCCCCCGAGGCCTTCTCCTATCCATCCTTTGTCGTCGAACCCTATGCCATACCGCACCGCATTCAGGCTTCCCAGAAGATAGGGTCCTTTATATAGATGCACATTTTGCTTAAAATAACGCTTCACCCATAGGGTGATATTGTTAATTTGCATGAATTTGTGTGTATCCCAGTGCTGCCACATGGGCCATTCGACATCCGCGCCGAAGGTTGTACGGCCATTGTACGGGTAGTATTCCACGCTAACCGACGGTATCGAAGTGAAGCCGTAGTGCGGGAAATATGTCGCGTCATAAAGCAGGTTGGTGCTCACGCCCAGAAGGGGTACGCGATCGTGGCGGGTAACTGACAGACTATCAGACACTTGACCACTTTCCTCCCCCTCTGAATCAGGCGGGAGGGTTTGGCTTAATGTGCTGTCGACCAATGGCTTAGCCGCCACGGCCGAAGCCACGGTATCGGCGGGTTCCTTTGTTTCGCCTGGAATGACAGCAACGGTATCGGCGGGTTCCTTTGTTTCGCCCGGAATGACAGCAACAGTGTCGGCAGGTTCCTTAGCTTCGCCCGGAACGACAGCAGCGGTGTCGGCCGTGAGCGACGAAACGATCACCACGACGCCGCAGCGCAGATAGCGGTAGTGGGCGCGGAGCAGATACTGCCACAGGTCGCCGACCTGGGGATCCGTGCCGAGACCCTTGGAAAGACGCCATTTGCGGGCGTCCAGCGAGAGAGTCGTATCATCCAGGATGCGGAGGATCTTCTCTCGGGAAGCTTCGGTAAGCTTTTTGTCTGCGGCCACCCTGCTGCGGAGCATGGTCCACGACTCGCCCGCGGGGCGGAGCTTGAACTTGCCGAGAGTCTCGGGATAGTTCTTGAGTATCAGCCACTTGATTTCCGCGGAACGGAGCTTGCACAGTTCCTTGTTGCGATAAAGGCTTCCTTCCGGGGACGCAAAAGCTTCGACTACGATCTGCTCGATATTCGCAGTGCCAATCGAATCTATGAAGTGGAAAATCTCCTCCTCGATGGAGGCATTGTCGAGATAAGTGCGGTCATAATGGGGATTGTCCCACCTGAAGCAGACGGGGAATTCGCGCGTAACCGGGGTCTGGGCATGTGCCATACAGACGCCTGAAAGGGCGAATAAAACAGCCATTATGAGATTGCGCGCTTTCATTGCAGTTTGCAAATATAGCGTAATATTCCAAGAATATTACCTTTTTTGTCCCAAAAAGTGCTATCTACGATAGTTGTTTGCTATTCGACGGATTATTTTGTATCTTCGCATAATCATTCTAAAACACTATGAGCCAACTGCATGTTATCGATCATCCCATGATTCAGCACAAGCTGACAATCATGCGTAAAAAGGAAACCGGATCCAAGGATTTCCGTGAACTTCTCAAAGAAATCGCCCTCCTGATGGGCTATGAGGTCACCCGCGACCTCCCGCTGGAAGACGTGGACATCGAAACCCCCATCTGCAAGATGACGGCCAAGGAAATCGCAGGCCGAAAGATGGCCATCGTTCCCATTCTCCGCGCAGGTCTGGGAATGGTCGAGGGCCTGCAGACTCTCGTGCCCGTGGCCAAGGTCGGCCACATCGGTCTCTATCGCAACGAAGAGACCCACGAGCCCGTCGAATACTACTGCAAGCTTCCGGAAGATATCGACGACCGCCTAGTCATAGTCACCGATCCCATGCTTGCCACCGGCGGCAGCGCATCCGACGCAATCACCATGATCAAGAAGCGCGGATGCCACAACATCCGCCTGATGTGTCTCGTGGCAGTCCCCGAGGGCATCAAGAAGGTGCAGGAAACGCATCCCGACGTAGATATTTACGTTGCCGCGGTGGATGACCACCTGAACGAAAACGCGTACATCGTTCCGGGCCTTGGAGACGCCGGAGACCGCATTTTCGGCACGAAGTAAGATTATTCCACGGTAAAACGTACCACCGCCGTACTGCCGTCCTGATCTACAACGGTAAGCGTATGCCGTCCAGGAGAGGGAGCTAGAAGCATCTCGTGGCGGAAGGACGTTTCCCCGACATAAGTATTGTCCAGATGCCACCAGAGCGTGGCATCTGTTTTATGATGTGCTGCCCGGAAAACCACCCCTTCCACTTTGCCGGAAAGCTGGCGCGGCAGCGACAGCACAGCCCCGTTCTGGGGATAGATGAACTGCACTGCAGACTCCCCCGTAGCCTTTTTTGCGCCCGAATACTCAGGATGATTCGGCCGGTAGTACCACTCCATCGCGGGCGGCAGCACGAACTCGCCGCTGTTGTGATAATGGCAGGGTTCGCCGTCCAGCCCGGCCGCGGGAATCAGCATCGATTCCGAGGGGCATTCCGGGCCTGCCAGATGGCCTGATGCGGTACAGACATCGGCGTAACAGCCATCATTCCCGGAAGTGCCTGACGCGAGGGACCCGGGTTCCGGGAACCATTCATCCGATGCCGGAAGAAGGTTCAAAATGTCGAACATCACGGGGCCGGCGGTGCGGGCACCGACAAGCCCCGGAACACCCTGTCCCTGAGCGTTTCCGGCCCAGACTCCTATAGTATAGGCGGGAGTCATCCCCACAGCCCAGGCATCGCGGAAACCATAGCTGGTCCCGGTCTTCCATGCGGCCTTGCGCACGGAGCGTATCAGCCTCCAGTCCAGTTGGTCCGGTCGGTTCACCTCTTTCAAAGCTTCAAACGTGTACCAGCGTGCGACCGGGTCCGTAAAAGGAGCAATGCCCCTCACAAACAGAGAATATGCAGCCGTTATCTCGTCGAGGCGTGCCTCGGCGCCACCCAGAATCAGCGAAAGCCCGTAATGCTCAGGTACTTCCGTGATTGTGGAAAGCCCTGCCTGCCGCAGCACCGAATGGAACTTGGGCACGCCGTACTGCTGCAGCAGGAACACCGAGGGTACGTTCAGCGAGCGGGCCAGGGCCTCATCCGCCGGAACGGCTCCGTAGAACTGCCGGTCGAAATTCTGCGGCGCGAATCCGCTCAGGTTCACGGGGATGTCCGGCAGCAACGTCCGTGGGAGGATGGTCCCCTCCTCCAGGGCCGCCTCATAGAGGAAAGGTTTCAGGATACTGCCCGTAGAACGCGGCGAGGAGGCGATATCCACCAGTTTTCCGGGTCTTTCCCTTTCGGGAGATGAGTTCCCGACATAGGCCACTACCGCCCCGCTGGCATTGTCGATGACCACCGCCGCCATGTCCGCAATCCCCTCCTGCGCCAGTTCGTCCGAACGGCGGTTAACGGCCGCTTCTACCGCCCTCTGCAGAGGCAGGGACAGACTGGTCCGCGTACGGACTCCCTTCGGGCATCTTTCCACATAGTGCGACGCCAGTGAAGGCAGTGGCAGCGGCGCCTCCGGAAGGGGCTCCTCGATAGCGGCAGTATAAGTTTCAAGGGGTATGTCCTTATGGTCCAACAGCCTCTTCAGCAGGCGGTTACGCTTCCGGAGCAATTCTTCCCGCCCGCGGCTCAGATGGAGGGTGGAAGGAGAGTTCGGCAGCACGGCGAGCGTGGCGGATTCCCCCCAGGAGAGCTCGGATGCAGGCCGTCCGAAGTAGCGCCACGATGCGGCCTCCAGCCCCACCACGTTACCCCCAAACGGCGCATGTGAGGCATACAGGGCCAGGATCTTCCGTTTGGAGTATCGGAGTTCCAGCCGGGTTGCCAGCACCGCCTCCACCATCTTCTGCCAGACGGTGCGCTCCCTCTGGCGGGAAAGGCGGATGACTTGCATGGTGATGGTGCTGCCGCCGCTGACCACGTGCCCGCTGCGTATGTTGTCCCGCAAGGCACGCACCAGCGACACGGGATTTACTCCCGGATGAAGGCGGAAGTGCCTGTCTTCGAATTGGATGAGGGCGGTGGCAAATCGGTCCGACACGGTGTCGCAGGGCGGAAAACGCCACTGCCCGTCGGCTGCAATCCTGGCCCCCAGGAGCTCTCCGTCGGCACTTTCTACAACGGTGGAATAGCTGACGTTCTTAAAAAGGTTCCGCGGCAGGCAAAACAGATATCCCAGCAGCAGTAGCGCGACTGCTGCCAGGATCAGATTCCTTCGCTTTGCCCGGATTGACATTTACCGGGTAACCACGGCTTTGCCGGAGGCGGTGGAGGCGTTCACGGCCGGGTCGTACATGGCCTCGCAGACCACGGCAGGGAGCACGTAAGAGCCTTCATATGCGGCACGGAGCTGCACGGAGAAGGTCTTGGAGCGTCCTGCAGGCAGGGCGAAGAACCAGTTCACCCGGTCGTCGCGGATATCCTTATAGTCGTAGCCATCTTCGGCCATGGAGCCACCCTGCAGGCGGTCGTTGACTATCTCCCATCCGGAAGGTATGCCGAAATTCAGTGCCAGGTTCTCGTGAGCGCGGACCGCATCTCCCGTAACCTTGATAGTTGCGGTAAAGCGGGTTCCCTGTGCCAGAATAGCCGGATTGACGGCTGAGCCATTCTCCCCGGTGTATCTAACCTCAACGCCCAGACCGTTGGAAACTGCCTTCTTCGCTCCATCTCGGGAAACGGAAAGCACCGTTCCATACAGCATACCGTCGCCAAGATTCTTCACGGTGGCACTGCCGGAAAGCGGCACCGAAACCATCGAAGCGGCAGAGGCGACATCCTTTCCACCAACATTTGCGTAAATCGCAGCATTCGCGACCTTCTTATTAAGATGATCGAGAGCGATCGCCGCAAAGGCGCTTTCCTGAGTTGACATGGCACGCTGAGGAAGTTCTGAAGCAACAGCAAGTGCATCTGCCACGCGGTCGTTCAGCACAAGGGCATCAAGGGCGATTAATTGATCGCGCAACGCGGTACCATAGGTAATATTATATGGTTCATACTCCGGGAACTTGCTGCTCACTCCGTCCAGGAGGCCGGCAGCAAGAGAAGACTTGCCACTCAGTGCATAGGCGGAAGAAAGCATCCATCGGGCCTGATCGCCGATATCACCCGCTTCTTTCAGCCTGTTCATGCCGGCAAGATTCGGAGATCCTGCAACAGCAAGGGAATAGAGCCTATAGGCTTCGTCCAGATTGGAGAAGAAATTGTTCCCGGCGACACGGAATACCTGGCTCATCTTCTGCTGATAGCCCTTCCAGTTCTTGATCACACCGGCATTCACTTCAAATCCCTCCTTGGAAGCCTCGGCAAGGAACTGTCCGGCCATGGAAGAAACCCAGGTTCCGGAAGTGCCTCCGGTCCAGTAGGCGAAACCTCCGTCCGCCTGCTGGCGAGCGTATATCTGACTAATAATCCCGGGCAACATTTCTTTAGATTTTGCAACATCGGCTTCAGGCAAAAGAGGGAGAAGATGCAGCATGGTCAGGCCGCGTGCGCTCAACTGCTCAGTGCAGTTGTAAGGATAATCTCTCATGCCCACAAATAGCTCCTGCACGTCTACGGCAGGGAAACCCGCCAACTGCAAGGTGTTGCCGAACACCTCGCGTGATTCACCTTTCTCCAGCAAGAAATGCTCTACAGTCGTGATTGCCGGATTAGAATTCCGAACATTGAGCGCGATCGTTTCCGAAGCCTTGTGACTGCCGGCAGAAGCACTTACAGTAATGTGTGCCACGCCCTCGTCGTCAGTCGCCATCTAGGGGAACTGCACCAGTTTGTCGCCTTTGCCGGAGAACTTCACAGTCTTGACACCACCTCCGGATACGGGCCCTTCGGCTTTGACTGTAACGCTTGCTTCGCCAAGGCCATCCTCCATGGCAAACACGTTCACCGCGGCGGTTGTCTCCTCTCCGCTGCCAAGCACGCGAGGCAGCGTGGTCACCACCATCAACGGACTCTGCACGGGAACGGTCTTCTCCGCATTGCCATACGCACCGTCGTGCCCGGCTACCACCATCACGCGCACGCTACCCACATACATGGGAAGCTGCAGTTTGAGCACGTCCGAGCCTTTTGCTATGGTCTTCGGGCCACGGTACAGAACCACCGGATTGAAGCGGTTGTCCTTGCGGGCACCGCGCACCGCGTCTTCATCACCGCCAATCGCGGCAATGGGCGACAGCTTTCCTCCGAAAGCGCCTATCACCTGGTCGTAAAGGTCCCAGGTAGACACTGTGAGGGCCTCATTCTTATACATCCTGCTCCAAGGATCGGGTGTCTTGAACGCGGTGAGATCCAGCAGGCCTTCGTCCACGATAGCCAGAGTATAGGTCATCGGCTTGCCGCTGCGCTCGCTCACCTTAACCGTAAACGGTTCTTCCGGATGGATCACGTCCGGCATAGTCACCACCGGTTCCAGATGCGAACCGGGATTCTCCACCTTGATGCGCTGCACACCGTAAAGGCGTATGGGAAGGTCGTTCTTCACAGAGCCATAAGGCTGCAGCAGGGTCACTCCGGCGTAGATATTCGGGGCCATGTCCGCTGTCACGGTAAAGTTCCAGGGTGTATCTTTCGAGGATGTTTTCACCCACTCCCTCGCTATCACTCCCCCGGCGTTCTCCAGGGTTACGAGAGCCTGTCCGCCCTCGGCGGCAGGGATGTAGATGGTGGCCTTCTCGCCCACCTGATAGGAAGGCTTGCTGGTGGAGAAGGTTAGCATGGTGAGGGACTCGGGATCCCTGCGGTCGGCACGGCCGCGATACTCGGGCCAGTCGACAGTGAACCGCGCTCCGCTCACATGTCCGGACGTCTTATCCCGCGCAAGCACCAGATAATTGCCCCAGGCAGGATAATCGACCTGGAAGGTAAAGGAGGCATCCTGCTGGCCTGCAACCAGTTCTCCACTCTGTACCTTTTCTACGGAAGATCCGTTTACGTATGCATCCAGGCTGCCGCCGGCGTTGTCCCACCACCAGTTCCAACCTGTCTTGAAGACGGCATATTCAACCCTGTGCCCGCTGACGCGCCGGCCGGCGGCATCCACAACCGCCAGGTTGAACCTGTGAGCTTTGTCGGTCTCAAGGAATTCACCGTCAGGCACTCGAACGCCCACATAGGTGCTGTACGGGGAATACGGAATGGTTTCTGTGGTGAAACTTTCATCTCCGCCGGGTTCCTGAACGGTCGTGACCACGAACGCCTGCAGCATACCGGGGGCATTCTGCGCGGCAGGAAGGGTCACCCTCGTATTCAGATTGCCGGAAGCGTCCAGACGAGCCTTGAACAGATCTATCTCGCCCGCACCGAATGCATTCACAGGGGCATAGAAGGAGTATCTCTCAAATCCCTTGAATGGAGATCCGCTTGCTTTGCGAAGCGTTATCTGGGCCCGGACGGGCATGTTGCCTGCCACTCCGCCGGAAAGCCAGGATGCGCTGGCCTGAAGGCCGACCGACTTGCCTACCTCCATCACGGAAGGATAGAAAGTATTGATCTTCAGTCTGTTGGGCTTGATGGCCTCCACATGCAGCACCTTGTGGAAGCTGCTGCCGCCCACTTTCAGGTAGGCGTTCCAGTATCCCGTAGGATCATCCGCCGTTGTGGGAATGTCGAAACTGAAGAATCCGTCCGTACCCTTGCGGGTAAGCTTGCTGTAGAACTGGCCCTCGGGGGTATATACTTCAAGCGTGGCCGGATGCCCTTCAGGCAGGATTCTGCCGCGGTCTGCGACCAGTGCTGTCACATGAAGGGTGTCTCCGGGACGCCATACGCCGCGCTCGCCGTAGATGAAGGCCTTGATGCCCTGCTGGAGCACCTCGCCTCCCACGTCGAAACGGCTGGTGGAGCGCTCGTTGCCGCCGGTAACCTTGAGGTAAGAGGTGCTGCCTCCTGCCTTGGCCACCACGGCGAAAGGCTTGCGGCTGGCATTGAGGTCAAGGGTTGCCAGGCCACTACCGTCAGTCTTGCCCTTGGCAATGCTTTGCAGCTGGTAATCAAACACTTCCAGCTTTGCGCCGGACACGGGCTTTGCCGTGATCAGATCGGTAACCGCAACCCATATACGGTTTCCTCCGGCATAATCCGCCATCAGACCGAGGTCGCTGGAAAGCAGCTGGACCGCAGGGAATCGGCGGGATTCCATATAATATGATGCCTTCGACGGATCATCGGATTCATTCCAATTGTATTCGTCCCAATCGTAGTAGTTGTCCCAATAATAAGGACTGGGCTTGTCCCATTCCGCCTCATCAGCCTTGGAGGGTTTGCCGTCCGGCTTGCTGACGGCCTGAACGGGATCCTTGCCTCCATAGAGGCTCTGGTCCTGGCGGAAGCTGAGGCGTATGCGGTAGATAGCCCCGGGTTCCTGCTTGAATAGGCCGCTCAGATCGATGCAGTGGCTGTTCCATTTATGCAGGTCCTTGGAGGCATCCAGGGCGACATCTCCCTTGTAGACCAGGCGCCCGCAGCGACGAAGGTCGTCATTCCCGCCCAGGTCGTTAGTCTGCAGGAACATGAGTATGTTCTTCTCGTATATCTTGACCACACGCACCTCTACTGCGGAGAGGTTGACCGCGCTGAAAGGCAGGATGAGGCTTTGCCTGTCCGGGAGGATACTGCCCTTGAAGGGGATGCGCACGGCCGGCGCCTCGTCGGTTTCCGGGAAAATGCGGGTGAAGTCGGTTTCGAGAGCATTCCCACCGGCACTCTTGAGGCCCTTGTCCAAGGTGAGCATCATGTCACCTTTGCGCCCTTCGAAGTGTACTTTAATAATCTGGTCCTGCACCTGAACATAGCTGCGGGCAACGCCGGAAAGCTCTACCAGACCCTTCACGGTAGCATTGGAGGGGGATTCACTCATTTTAACCTCGATGCAGTTCTCTTTCACCGATGCCTGCACCACGCGGAAGGCTTTGCCGTTATCCGGCTCAAGTGCATCCTGAGAGGTCGCCGGGCGGCTTC
>JAEEGG010025014.1_pt1 | contig 11526 bp, 10 predicted proteins | sample 9134161 | NCBI WGS metagenome assembly JAEEGG01 (sample SAMN16246543, study PRJNA631951) | gut metagenome | biome: gut microbiome; feature: rumen; material: CR-attached | host: Bos | place: Iran: Karaj | collected 2018-10 | reverse complement strand
GCGAGGCCCTGCGCCACCAGCAGCGACAGTTCTTCCTTAGCTATGCCGACTTATGGCAAGCCTATGACACAGATGCGGACTTAAGAAAGAATATAAGTGATGCCCACTCCGCTAACCACAACCGCGTGAACGGTATTGCCCGGCTGATCGATGACTGGTACGACCTCTTCGGCGTGCAGCCAGGCGACAAACTCTATGTAGCTCCCAAGGACAGAGTGAAGATTTGGTAATCAAGGGCTCGTCCCAGGAACATCAAGGCTGCCTATTCCGATAACCTGCCATTATTGCGCAACAACCCATCCTTATTGGTCGATAAGGGTGGGTTGTCGTACAATAGAGGCAGTCACCATGACGCTACTCATGTGTATGCCTCCGCCGGGTGAGAGCACTGGAAGCGTTCCAAAGTGTAAACCGGGGCTGGATAATGAACACAGCGTTCCTGACCCTTTGTGTAATTTACATCATTTAGCCAATAAATTCAAAAAGGTGAGGCGATAATGCCACAAATTCCCATAATTGTTGTACTTTTGTACGCAAAAGCTAATCAAGCATGCATAATCAGATTCGGGAAGAGATTTTTCTTATGTTTTATGCATCAGTGGCTATGCTGTCTTTGATTGCATGTTGCTATCTGCTGTTCCGTCGGAGCAATGGCATTGCCCCTGACTCCACGAGAACGACTATCCCCTTTACTACTATAATATTAAGGCGAATGCAGCCACGAGAGTTGCAGCATATCAAAGCAAATAATAACTAGCGTTATAGTTTAACGGCGGAGATGTCTACGAGGTTGTTGACGATGGCGTAGATGGTGAGTCCGGCCGGAGAGTGGATCTGCAGCTTGCGGGCGATGTTGCGGCGGTGGGTGATGACGGTGTTTACCGAGATGCAGAGATGGTCGGCGATCTCCTTGTTCGACATACCCTGAACGAGGGAGATGATGACCTCCTTCTCACGGTCGGAGAGGGCATCGGGGTTCTGACCGGTCGCTGCCTTGAACACCATGTCGGTGATGTTGCGGGTGACGTCGCTCTGCTTGGTCTGCTGCTCCAGACGGCGTATGGCGGGCACGAAGATATGATCCTCGACCATGGCGTGCTGACGGAGCCACACCTCGTTCTCGTAGATGTCGTGGAGGGTGGCGGTGAGCTGGTTGTTGTGCAGACCGTCCTGAGGCAGGTATTTGATGATGAGGAGTTTCAGTTCGCGCAGTCTCTTGTCGGTTGCCCCGTGGTGCTTGGAGAAGGTCTCCACATTGTAGTCGTTGGCGGGACGCCCCTCTATGAGCGACTGCACGTAGGGGAAGAGCGTCTTCTGCTCATACTTCATGTGCCGGCGGATCTCATGGGCATACTCGTCGTAGAAGCGCAGGATGAGCTTGGCCAGCGACTCGCTCTCGTCGAGCGACTCCTGCAGCTCACGGCGGATATAGGGCAGCTGGAAGTCGAGGAAATAGGCGTGGCTGGCCTCCAGGTAGTGCAGCAGCGTGGGGACGCTGAGCTGCTCGTCGGCCTCAAATTCACCATAGTTGTTGGCCGTGAAGTTGACCACCGCCAGGAAGGTATAGGTATCCACATCGTTGTCCTGACACGTCTCCATGACCGTCTTATCGCCAAAACCAAGGCTGATGCCGAAACTGCCCAGCATCTGCAACAGGTCGTAATTGTCGCGGATGAGCGAGATCATCTTGTCGTCCGCCTCATACATCTTCTGATTCTTCATACCTACTAATGATTATCGGGTGCAAAGGTAGGCATTATTTCCGATATGTGCAATAATCATATTTAGGTATTTTCACCTTTGTCAACCGCCTCAAATGCCCGTTTTAGGTCGATTTCACTATTTTTAGGTATTGGTGAAGCCGGGAAACTGCCGTACCTTTGCAGTCCAAAAAAGACATAGTAACAGGTTAAAGACATAATAACATACGAACATTTTTTAAAGACATAGTAACATACTAATTATATATGAGACAGAAGGTATTGATAGCATTATCCATTATCAATTTTACATTATCCGTTAGCCTAACACGGGCTGCAGAACCCGATACGATAGGTTATAACAAATTCCGCTTTGGCGGCTATGGAGAGGTGGTTGCGAATTTCAAGGACTATGGTATCAACCGCTTCTATGGTCACAGCGAGGGTAACGCCAAGCAGAATCACAATACCATTTCCATCCCCCGGTTTGTATTGGCTTTCGACTATAAGTTTACGCCGAAATGGATCCTTGGTGCTGAGATTGAGTTTGAGTATGGCGGTACAGGCACAGCCTACGAACTGGAGAATACCGAGAACGGTGAATACGAGACAGAAGTGGAAAAAGGCGGAGAAGTGGCACTGGAGCAGTTCCACATCACGAGGATGATCATTCCAGAGCTGAATGTCAGGGTGGGTCATCTGATAGTGCCGGTAGGTCTCACCAATGCGCACCACGAGCCCATCAACTTCTTTGGCTCTTCACGTCCTGAGGGCGAGACAACGATCATCCCCTGCACCTGGCATGAGACGGGCGTTGAGTTCCTCGGCAGGTTTGGCAAGGGTTATGCCGCCTTCGACTATGAGGCGATGATCGTGACAGGTCTGAATGCCAACGGCTTTGACCGTAACAAGTGGGTGAGAGACGGCAAGCAGGGATTGTTTGAGGGTGACAATTTCACCAGTCCGGCCTATGTGGCCCGTCTGAACTATACGGGCGTTCCAGGGCTGCGTCTTGGCGCTTCACTCTATTATTGTGCCAACACGGGTGCCAACGCCGACAAGCTGATTACGTATGATGAGATCGGGAAGATCCCCGTGACCATCTGGTCGGTGGACGCACAATATAATAATAAATATGTAACTGCCCGTGCCAACTATCTGTCGGGCAACATCGCCCACGCAGACCAGGTGGGCGCCAAGAACGGCAGGCTGTCGAACAAGTCGGGTTACAGCCGACTGACGCCTATTGCCAAGCGTGCCGTCTCATACAATGCAGAAGTGGGTATCAATCTGAAAACCATCTGCGGTGGCGACCACCGCTTCCCCGTAATCTATCCCTTTGCACAGTATGAATACTATAACTCACAGGAGAAGGGAGAGGGTATGGATGTGATGGATCCGCGCCGTCAGGTGAGCAAATGGAACTTCGGTATCAATTGGAAGGCCCTGCCCAACCTGGTGATCAAGGCTGACTATACTACCCGTCAGATCGGTACAGCTAAGGTGTTTGGCAAGGGGGCCTATAACAGCGAGAACGAGTTTGGTATTGGCATCGCCTATATTGGCTGGTTCACGAAAAGGTAAAAAAGTAAGAGATACACATTATTAATATAAAAAAAGAAAATGAAAAAGAATCTTATTTTGATGAGTCTCGCCATGATGGGACTCTGTGTATTCACCGCTTGCAGTAACGATGATGACAAAAAGAGTGATGGGAAACAGGAGGTAACTATTCAGGACTCTGAGTATGATGCCATCATCAATCAGTATGTTGATGCCGTGGTGCTTCCGACCTACGCAGACTTGAAGACAAAGAACAGCGCCCTTTACGACGCAGTGGTCGCCTTTGGTAACAATCCCTCGAATGCCGGTTTCTCGAATATCTGTGATGCCTGGCTGACAGCCCGTGAGCCGTGGGAGTCGTCAGAGGCTTTCCTCTTCGGTCCTGTGGCCGACTACGGTCTTGATCCTAACATGGACTCCTGGCCGCTCGATCAGGAGGCTATCGTAAACACCCTGATGTCGCAGCAGTGGAACGAGATGGAGTGGACTGGCGACTACGACGAGGATGACGACGCAATCGCCGCTGCCCAGAACATCCGTGGTTTCCACACCCTCGAGTTCCTGGCTTTCCGCGACGGTAAGGCCCGTACGCTGAACGATGCCGCTACTGACGATGATCCCGCTAACACCGTGTACAACGAGACCAATGCCAATGCTTGGGCTCAGTATATGAGAAATACGGCTCAGTTGCTCGTTGATGACGTGACGCTCCTGGTCAACGCGTGGAACAACGGCTATGCCGCAGCCTTCAAGAGCCATAATGGCGGCGACTTTACCAGCGGACTCAGCTGTATCGAGCAGATCATCGACGGCTGCGTGGATATCGCAGGTGAGGTAGGAGAGGCAAAGATCGGTGAGCCGTACGACCTCTATGTCTCCGGCAAGACCACCGAGGCCCTCTATGCCGTGGAGTCGTGGTACAGCTGGCACTCCCGTGACGACTATACGAACAACATCCTCTCTATCCGCAATGCCTACTTTGGCACACGCGACGGTAGCATCAACACCAATTCGCTGTCGAAACTCGTTGCCAAGTATAATCCGGAACTCGACGTCAGGGTAAAGGCCAGCATCACTGCCGCTGCCAATGCCATCCAGGCCATTCCTCAGCCCTTCCGCAACAACATCAACTCTGCCGAGGCCGCTGCAGCCATGGATGCCTGCGCAGAACTGGCCGATGTGCTGGAGAACGAGCTGAAGCCCTTCCTGGTGAACGCCACGAAGTAAGCGAGGGGAAGCATAGTCCGCTAAGCGGAGACGGAACGAGAATTTCCGTCTTCGCTATTGTGGTCTAAAAGAGATAAAAAGGAAACGAAGCACGTGATATGAACAAATACTTATATGTTTTTTTACTGTTTACGGCTGTTCTGGGGTTGACTGCCTGTGACGAAAGCGACCAGCTGGATGTGGATGACATCAGCATCCCCAGAGGCTATGCGCTCTCTGCCGGCACATCCACAGGCTTCTACAACTCGTCTGTGGCTTACGACCAGGCGGCACGGTGGCTCTCAGGGACTTACAGTATCCGTTTCAATACCGGCGACCGTCTGTATGACAACGTGAAGGTGGCCAACGAGAACGGTCACGGTGGAGGTCTCGGCCCCGTCTATGCCGGATACAGTTGTGGCAGCTGTCACCGCAATGCGGGACGTACTGAGCCAACCTACTGGACCAGTTTCAAACAGGGCAGTAATGACGGTTCCGGACCTTATGGATTTACGTCGTCTCTGATATACATCACCCGTAAGAACGGTACCTTCTTCCCCAACTACGGTCGTGTGATCCATGATCAGGCCATCTACGGCGTAAGGCCGGAAGGTAAGCTGAAGGTGAGGATCGACTCCATGACGTTCAGTTTTCCAGATGGTGAGAAATATACGCTCTGCAAACCCCAGTGGACTGTCACGGAGTGGTATACGGACAGTGTCAAGCCGGAGGACCTCTTCTGTACCGTCCGTGTGCCGCTGCGCCATGTCGGCATGGGACAGATTATGGCCCTCGACCAGGATGAGATAGAGGCCCTTGCCCGTAAGAGCAACTATCCGGAGTGGGGCATCAGCGGACGCTGTAACTATGTCAATGAACGTGGCAAGCTCCGCCTCGGACTCTCCGGCAACAAGGCGCATCATGCCGACCTGACCGTGGAACTGGGCTTCTCGAGTGACATGGGTATGACCAACAGCCGTTATCCGGAGGAGATCTGTGAAGGACAGATCCAGATGGAGGAAGGCTCGATGATGGGACTCTCCTATGATATGCTTGATGTATCGACGGAAGACATGGAGGATGTTGACCTGTACATGCAGGGACTGGCCGTTCCTGCCCGCCGTAATGTGAACGATGCTGATGTGAAGGCAGGCGAGCAACTCTTCTATGAAGCCGGTTGCCATCTCTGCCACGTCACGACTCTGCATACCAAGACCCGCGGATCCGTACTCCTTGCTGGTACGGCACTCCCCTGGCTTGGAGGCCAGACCATCCATCCCTATTCCGATTTCCTGCTTCACGATATGGGGTCGGAGATTATGGGTGTTGGTCTGAATGACAACTTCGTCAGCGGTCTGGCACGTGGCAATGAGTGGCGTACCACGCCGCTTTGGGGCGTAGGCTTGCAGAAGAAGGTGAACGGACATACCTATTTCCTCCACGACGGTCGTGCCCGCAACTTCGTCGAGGCCATCATGTGGCATGGCGGCGAGGGTGAAGCCTCAAAGAACAAGTTCAAGAACATGAGTAAGAAAGAACGTGACCAGTTGGTGCAGTTCCTGTGGTCACTTTGAATAGATAAAAAGGTGAAAAAGTAAAAAGGTTAAAAATATATAACGATGATTACCAATAAGATGATATTTGCAATGGTGGTGGCAAGCATGATTTCAGCAAGTGCTTTTGCTGAGACGGAAACGGACGAGATTGTCAATGCCCCACAGCCGGAAGTTAGTCAGGCCAGTCAGTTGAATATGGACAACGGCGTGATTCCTATTGCCGATGACCGCGGCTTCACACTCCAAAGCAACGATGGGAGTTTTGTATTCAAGCCCTATCTCTATTTGCAGAGTACCCTCAACTTCAAATACTATGATGATGAAGGTCTCGACAAGGCCTACAATCAGGACAATATTGCCAACAGCGGTTTCGCCATGCCCTACGCCATTATCGGTTTCACGGGTAAGGCCTTCGGAAAGATTGACTATAATGTCTGCATCAATGCGGCAGCCTCTGGTGGTAATGTGCTTCAACAGGCTTGGATAGACTATGCCGTCAGTCCGGAACTCCGTTTCCGCGTCGGTAAGTTCAAGACACCGTTCACCCATGCCTACCTCACCACACTCGGAGAGACACTTTTCTCTTCGTTGCCTACATCACTCACAGCTGTGGCCATCCTGCCTTACTCTCTGAATGCAGTCACTCCTGGCATCGGCACAGGCTTCGACCTCGGCGTGGAGGTGCATGGATTCCTGGCCAATAAGTTCGGCTATGAGCTAGGTCTCTGGAATGGAACCGGCTCTGGCCAGAACGGTGCCACCAAGACCATCAGCGACGATATCCATATCCCCTCTCTGCTCTATGCTGGTCGTCTGACCTACCAGCCCAAGGGTGCTATGCCCATGACACAGGGTAACCCCAAGTTGCAGCATGAAGACAAGATGCTCATTGGTGTCAGTGCCAATTACAACGTGGAGTCGGAAAACGAATCGACGAATGATTTCCGGGCTGGTGTGGAGTTTGCCATGCTGAAGAACAAATGGTACATCGGCGCAGAGGCTTACTATATGCATATCGGGTTTACAGACCGTCAGAAGATCGACGACACCTATAACTACTGGGGCGGATATGCCCAGGTGGGTTATTTCGTCCATCCACAGATGCAGCTTGGCCTGCGCTATGATTTCTTCGACCGTAACGGTACCACCAAGGACGGTATCCTCAATATGCCTGCCGCCACCATCAACTATTTTGTTCCGAAGACCAATATCAAACTCTCGGCAATGTATCAGTACATCGGCCGCACAGGTCACGAGACACAGCTCGACCGTGATATGGACGACCTCGGCATCTGTACCCATATGGCTCAAATCATGCTTCAATATGCGTTCTGATATGAAGGAATATAGAAAGCTACTGATAGCTTTATCATTTATCATTTGTCATTTATCATTTAGCGCTGCGCTTGTTTCCTGCGACGATGGGCGTATCTATCCGGAGACTGTCATCACGTCGGAAGGAAAGACAGTCATACTCGAGGGTGTGCTTGACGGACTTGACAGTTGGACCAGCAGCTACCGGGTGTCTATTGCAGGCTTCGAGGGCGCAGATGATGAGTATGCTGATGTGTCGAAGGTAATTTCTGCTAGCGATGTTGTAAATGGTAAGGTCAATGTCGAGTTGTCGGGCATCAAGGAGAATGTCACTTTGGTACGCCTCTGTATCCTCGACCGTCTGAGGAAACACATCGTCACGTTTAGTGAGGTGGATGTGTCCAAGGCTACGGAAGTAGTCAAGATGGATGTGGGTACCATCAATATCAGTATGTTCAATGCCGTACAACAGGCCTTCTTCAATACCACTTGTGCGAACTGCCACGGAGCCAGTAACCGTGCGGCCGCAGGTCTCTATCTCACAGAAGGAAAGAGCTATGAGGCACTCGTGGATGTGGATTCCAGGAAAGTGGAGGGAAAGAAACTGGTTGAGACTAATAACGCCAACAATAGTGTGCTTCACATGGTGCTGAACCAGCAGAAGGTGGAGGGTATCTCGATGGATCATCGCGACCTGGTGTCTGAGAAGAACGAGATGACCATCCTGCCGCTCATCGACAGTTGGATCAATAACGGAGCGAAGGAAAGGTAAAAAGGTAAAAAAGTAAAAAGGTGAAAAGGTGAAAAATGGATAAGAAACTACAGAATTATACGTTTGAGAACGCATTTGCCGATGTGTTCCAATTCGACAACGGGACGGAGGTGCGTGAGTATCATGCCATGATTCACGCCAGTTCGTCACGGTTGTCCTATACTCAGCAGTTAGAGGCGGTCTTAGGAGCCTACAGCCAACTGATAGAGGGACCGCTCAACGGCGCTCGGGCAGTATTCAAGCGCTATTTCCTCAGCGATGCCGCCAATCAGGCTGACGAGGTTATCGCCTCAGACGTCACCGACTGTGCCAAGAGCATCATCCAGCAGGCACCGCTCGACGGCACGAAGATCGCACTCTGGGTTTATCTGATGACCAATGTCCAGACGGGTATCGCCAAGAGCGGATTGTATGAAGTGCGTCACGGCGGCTTCCGTCATCTCTGGAACGGCTCGGCTCACAATATGGCTGCCAATTCGGAATACCAGACGCGACTGCTTTTCAATGAATATAACATGCAGCTGATTCAGGAGGGCTGTACGTTGGAGGCCAACTGCATCCGTACCTGGTTCTTTGTCAATGATGTCGATCTGAACTATGGTGGTGTGGTTCGAGCCCGCAACCAGTTCTTCTTTACACAGGGTCTGACGGTGAACACTCATTTCATCGCCTCCACAGGTATCGGAGGCCGTCAGCAAGATCCCAATGTACTCTCACAGATGGATAACTATGCCATCGCAGGCGTCACGAAAGAACAGATCCACTATCTATATGCCTCTACCCATCTGAACCGCACCAGCGACTATGGCGTGAGTTTTGAGCGTGGCACGCAGGTCAACTATGCCGACCGTCGTCACGTCTTTATCTCAGGCACCGCTTCTATTAATAATAAAGGTGAAGTGATGTATCCCAAGGATATCATCAAGCAGACACACCGTATGTGGGAGAATGTCGAGGCACTGTTGGCTGAGGCTGATTGTAACTTCAACGATGTAGCCGAGATGGTGGTCTATCTGCGTGATACAGCCGATTATGAACTGGTGCGTGAACTCTATGAGGAGCGCTTCGCCGGCAAACCTTATGTCATCGTCCACGCTCCCGTCTGCCGTCCAGGCTGGCTTATCGAGATGGAGTGCATGGCCGTCAAGGCTGTCGATCTGCCCACGATGCCGAAGTTCTGATAAAGGTGAAAGGGTGAAAAGGTGAAAAAGTGAAAGAGAGAAATGATATGATGATAAGAATGAATCTGAAGAGTTTGGCTCTGCTTATTATTTTCACCTTTTCACCCTTTCACCTTTTCACCTTTATCTCTGCCCGCTCCATCCAGACAATCAATGCCGATAAGGCCAAAGAAGTGGCCCGCGAGCAAGTCGTATGGCGTGGCCGTCTCTGCCCTTTCTCGACCTTTGCCTTGGATTTTTTGCAGTCCGTCTATGGGAAAGGCACCTATAAAGGGCTCTCCCCTGAACAAGTGGTTTATGGCTGGCTGCTCCGTCCGGAAGTATGGAAGGACGAACCGATGATCCATGTTCCCGATGCAGAGCTTAGGCGTCAACTAAACATCGAAGGTGAATATGCCAAGTTCTCCGAACTCTTCGACGATACACTCGGCTATAAGCTGAACTCGCTGGGTTCCGACCTCCCTGAGCGGATGCGGCCAATGGTCCGCGAAACCCCTGCCGTCGTCAGTCTTGACGAGAAAGTGGGCGACATCATCCTCCTGACCAAAGGCCAGCTCTTCCAACCACGTCCTAGCGATATGCCCCCACTGCCCTCCTGGCGTGTCGAGGCAGAAATCCTTTGGAACGTTACCCCCTCTTGGGTTATCCTTTTGGCGATAGCAGCAGTCATCGCCATTCTGGTCCTTTTGTTAAAAAAGGCAATTATGCAACCGAATTGCGAATAATTTGTCGTACCTTTGCAGCGAATTAAGGAAATAAGAAATGACAACGACATTGATCATAGGACTGCTGATTCCGCTGCTGGGCACGATGCTCGGCTCGGCTTTTGTGTTCTTCATGCGCGATGAGATGTCAGTAAGGCTGCAAAAGTCTTTGCTGGGTTTCGCGTCGGGTGTGATGGTGGCGGCATCGGTGTGGTCGCTGCTCATTCCGGCGATGGAGATGGAAGCCGATAGTGGCAAATGGGCTGTGATGCCTGCTGCCGTCGGATTCCTGTTGGGTATGGGCTTCCTGCTGATGATCGACGAGTTGACGCCTCACCTGCATATCGGTACAGACAAGCCGGAAGGTATGCGCTCGCATCTATCGAAGACTGCGATGCTGGCCCTCGCCGTCACTATTCATAATCTGCCTGAAGGTATGGCCGTCGGTGTGGTCTTTGCTGGGGCGGAGAATGGCGCTGCTCACATATCCTTGGCGAGTGCCGTTGCCGTGTCGTTGGGTATCGCCATCCAGAATGTTCCTGAGGGTGCTATCATTTCGATGCCGATGCGGGCTGCCGGCAATTCGCGTTGGCGCTCATTTTTTCTTGGTTCCCTGAGTGGAGCCGTCGAGCCAATAGGAGCTATTGCTGTCTTGTTGCTGGCCTCGCTTTTGATGCCCGTTCTTCCTTACATGCTTGCCTTTGCCGCAGGGGCAATGTTCTACGTCGTGGTCGAGGAACTGATACCTGAGGCCTCTAACGGCCAGCACTCGAATCTTAGTACCATCGGCTTTGCCATTGGTTTCGTCCTGATGATGGTGCTCGATGTGGTGATGGGATAATACCTACTTTTGATTAATCACTTTTGCAAGTGGTCGCAGGTGCGCAACGCTTAAAACACTCGTTTTTAGGTATTGCGCACCTTGCATATTTGTCGTACCTTTGCACCCGGAATCAAGAATGATAAAAATGACAACAACAAAGACGATCCCAACGGAAATAAAGGTACTGATGAACCACATCTACGAACTTAACAAGGGTGTGCGCCAGATGGTGCTGTTCACCTGCAACAAGAAATATGGTCAGCTGGCTGTGGAGCGGTTAGAGAGTCAGGGCATCCCATATGTGTTACAGCCCGCAGGACAGCAGAACCTGAATGTGTATTTCGGACGGCGCGAATGTCTGGAAGCCATCCGGCTCATCGTCACCCGTCCGTTGAACCAGCTCACGCCCGAAGAGGATTTTATCCTTGGAGCGATGCTCGGCTACGACCTCTGCGCCCAATGCGAAAGGTATTGCAAACGTAAGCAGGGCAAATGCGAATGCGATGGGAAGTGTGATGGAAAGTGTATCAACCGTAATTAACCACATAATTATATATAAGTAATGAACGCAACAATTGTAATCTATGGTTCCTCGACGGGAACCTGCGAGGCTATCGCAGAGAAGATCGCCTCGAAACTGGGCTGTGAGGCCCTGAACGTACAGGACTTGACAGCCGATGTCGTGGCCGCCAACCAGAACCTGATTC
>JAEEGG010025011.1_pt1 | contig 11527 bp, 5 predicted proteins | sample 9134161 | NCBI WGS metagenome assembly JAEEGG01 (sample SAMN16246543, study PRJNA631951) | gut metagenome | biome: gut microbiome; feature: rumen; material: CR-attached | host: Bos | place: Iran: Karaj | collected 2018-10 | reverse complement strand
CCAGCTTGTCGCCGACCATGTAGTCATACTCGTAGATGCCGTAGTCCTCGTAGTAGAAATCCCATTCCCCGCCGTTCGACCGGTTCCCGTCGCCGACCTTCATCCCGTACGTGTTCTGCGTGGTCTTCCACATCGCCGAGTTCGTCCGCGAGACCGCCATCCACGTCGTGCCCCCGTCCGTGCTGATCGCCACGTGCATGTCGTCGCCGCCAATCCCCGTGTGCGCCGCGAAGTGCAGCGAGAACTCCACGTTCTTGTACCCGCTCAGGTCGATGTTCTCGAACTGAATCGCCGCGTTGTTCGTCGTGATGCGCAACGTCGACCCGCCGTGCGCCGCGTTGCACGTGTAGTCATACCCGCCGCCGCCGCTCAGGCGGAAGCTGTTCGTCCCGTAGTACTGCTTCCGGTCCGTCGGGGCCATCTGCTGGTTGTTCCCGTAGAGCGTCGTGTACTGGTCGGCGACCTCCCACGTCGGGGCCGAGTCGGTGCCCGCGATGAACTGAACACCGCCGCTCGACTGCCCGTGTTCGGCCCAGTAGTAGTTGTCCCCGTCCGGCCCAGGATTCGTCACCCGTCCCTTCGTGTACGGCCACGGGTGCACGTCCCAGCCATCCCAGCCCATCGACGCGATGGCGTTCACCATGCCCTTGACCACGTCATTCGCCGTCAGCGGCGTCGACCGCAGCATGTAGTTCCCGTCCCCGTTGTCGATCGCCCCATAGAAGTAGTAGAAGTAACGCCAGCCGCTCAGCACCTCGGTGTCAAGGGTCGAGGTTGTCGCCGGCGGCCAGTACTTGCTGTCGCCGTTCATCACGATTTCGTACCCGTGCGGCAGGTTGTCCAGGTCCAGCGGACCGTCCGGGATGTGCCGTTCGTCGCGCCCGCGCAGGATCACCACGCCCTGCTGGCCGCCCGCCGGGGGCGTCCATTCCAGCAGGATGCCGCCGCTCTCCTGCGCCGTCGCGCTCGCGCTCTGCACGTCGCCCGGATTCCGCGTCAGCTTCACCTCGTCGATCCAGTAGTAGTGGTTCGCGCCGCCGCTCTGCCCGCAGAACGCCACGCGCACCTTCAGCTGGCTCACTCCGTCCACCGTGAACGTGAACGCGTCGCCCTGCGGCCGCGTCGTCGCGTTCACACCCCGGTTGTACGGCCAGTTCTGGTTCAGCACGTCGCTCCCGCCCACCCCGATGCGCCCCATCTGCACCCCGCCCATCGTCGTCACCGCGGTCGTCCCCGCAGGGGCGTGCCAGCTGCTTCCGTTGTCGGACGAGTACGCCACGTACAGGTAGTCGTTCTTCGCGAGGTCCTGCGCCGCAAACGGAATCGTCACCGTCAGCGACGAACCCGCGCCCGCGCTGAAGTTGTTGAAGTCCACCACGCCGAACACCGTCGCCCCCGCGCTCCCGCTCAACCGCAGCGCCCGGTCGCCGTAGAGCGGATTCACGCCGTCGACCACCCCGACCGTCGGCCGCCCGGCCGCCCCGCTCGCGTCACCGCCGCCGCTCACGTACTTGTATGACACCGTGTAGCCCCACGCCTTGCTCGCCGTGTCCAGCCCCCCGTTGCCGTCCGCCCCTTCGAAGCCCTGCGAGAGCACCGCGCCCGACGTCCGCGTCCGCGTCGCCGCCGACCGCTCCGACGTCTCGCTGTCGCCGCCCTCCGCCGCCGTCAGCGTGAACCAGTACCGCGTCCCCGCCGTCAGGCCCGTGAAGTCCATGTAGCCCTGCCGGGCCTCGGAATCCGACAGCACCTTCGGGAAGCCCGACCGGGTGCCCCCGTTGCCCGTGTCCACCACCATCTTCAGCCCCTGGATTTCCGCCCCGTAGGCGTTGCCGCTCACCGCGTCCGGCGCGACCAGCCGCACCGCCACGCTCCGGCGGCCCAGCGCCGCATCGGGCAGCTGGATCGACCGTGCGTCCGTCGGCGCCGTCGCGGTCGAAGCCGTCGCGCTGCCGAACTTCACCCAGCTCGCCCCGCCGTCCACCGAGTAGTATGCGTCCAGCGCAGAGTTCGCCCCGCCGTTCCCGTAGCGCCCGTGCAGGAACTCCAGCGACGCGCTCTTCGCCCCCCACGTGCTGAACCAGCGGCTCTGGATCCCCGGCTCCCCGCCCGCCGTGTACGCCAGCACGTGCCCATGGTCCGCACCGCTGCCCGTGTAGTACTTCGGATACGACGCGTTGCCGCCGATGTAGAACCAGCCCTTCCCCTTGTCGCTCCGCCCCAGCGTCTCCGCCGGGCACTCCATCGTCTCCGCGTAGCTCCCCGTCCCCTCCGGCGCCGCCGGACCGAACGACAGCGTGTACGTCGTGTTCCCCACGTAATCCCACGTCAGCCGCATCGACGTGTCCAGGATCTGCGTCGCCCGGATGTCCGGAGCCGTCAGCGAGGACGCCGTCATCCCCGTCCCCACGTCCGACTTCGCACTCGAAGTCCCGTCCGCGTGCGCTTCCACCTTGAAGTAATAGGTTGTGTTGCCGTTCAGCCCCGTCAGCGTCTTCGTGGTCCGCCCACCCCCGAGCTGCACCCTCTTCCCCTCCGCGGCGCCCGTCCCGTCTGGATCGCAGTACAGCGTGTACGTCTCGGCCCCCGCCACCGCGTTCCACGTCATCGTCAGCGAATGCCGCCCCGCCTCGCCCAGCTGCGTCGGCGCGCTCGGCGTCCCCGGCGCCGCCAGCGTCTTCGCAACTCCCTCCGTCCAGGCGCCATACTGCGTCCCGTCGCTTGCCGCCACGTGGAAGTAGTACGTCGTGTCCGCCGCCAGCCCCGCGATCGCCGCCGCCAGCTGGTCGTGCGACAGGCCCGCCCCGCGCGCCACCACGCACCCGCTCCCCGTGTAATTGCCGACCGGACGCGTCACCGTCACCTTCGCCGACCCGATCGCGCATCCCACCGGCACGCTGTCCGTGCTCCGCAGCCCCGCGCCCTTCGCCTCCAGGCGCACCATCACGTTCGGCTTGCCCAGCGCCCCCGACGGAAGCGCGATGGTCCGCGTCGTGTCCGTGGCCACGGGCTGGTCGGGATAGACCGTCGTCGAAATCACCGTCCAGTTGTCGCCCCCGTCCAGACTGTAGCTCACCGTCACCGCCCCGTTCGCCGTCGAGTTTTGCGGCGTGTACCAGCGCCCGTGGTAGAACGTCACCGCGCCCGCCGTCGCCCCCACCGTGCTGAACGCCTTGCTTTCCAGCCCAGGATTTCCCTCGCCCGCCAGCACCAGTGTCCCCTCGTTGCACCACGCCGGATACGTCTCCTTCGCGATCCCGTATGTTTCAGCCTGCTGCGAACTCGGCGCCGTGCCCCCGCCCACGTAACTCCAGTCATCCCCCTCCGCGATGTCCTGTTCCGTCGGACTCGGCGCCACCGCCTCGACCGACTTCGACCCCGTCGAGCAGCTCGTCACCTCGTACTTGTACACCGTGGCCGCCGTCGCGTCCGGCGCCTCGCTCCACGCCACCGTCATGTGGTTCTGCCGGATTCCCTCCGCCCACACCTCGGCCGGCGGCAGCTGCGGGGCCGCCGTCGTCACCTGCCCCTCGCTCCAGTCGCTGTACGTGTTCGGGCTCCCCGACACCACCGTCCGCACGTGGTAGTAGTACGGCGTCCCCGCCGCCAGCCCCTCGAACGCCTTCAGCGTCGTCCCCGCCGACACGTCGATGATCGCGCTGTGCCCCTGCGCGCACGAGTCGCTGTAGTCCGGCGTCCCGCTGCCCGTCCCGTGCACCGTGATGTCCTTGACCATCGGCCCCGTGTAAACCCCGTTCCCCGGATCCCCGTGCCCGGACAGGCTGTTGTCTGTGCTCAGCTTGATCTGCACGTGCGCCTGTCCCAGCGCGCCCGCCGGCAGCTGCAGCTGCTCCGTCACGATTGGCGACGCCGCCGACAGGTTCGGCGTCGTGGCTCCTTCCGTCCAGGCGCCCCACGTGCTCCCGTTCGCGCTCGTCCGGTACCACAGCGTCACCTTCGCGTCCGGCGCATAATAGCTCGCGTGCCGCGACCAGTGGCTGAACTCCACGTATCCCCCGGTGTACCCGCTCAAATCCATGTCCGGCGAGGCGATGGCCGGGTTCTGCGACGGACTCGAAGCCCCCAGCATCATGTTGTGGCCCGCCGTCGTCGCCAGCACCGCGTCGCTCGCCGCCCATTTCGGATAGCTGCTGCCCGACGGCCGCAGATACCGCCACCCCGTATCCCCGCCCGCCGTCAGCGTCCCGTTCGCGCACGAACTCACCGTCGTGTCCCCCGCACCGCTGCCGCCGCACCGCGTCCACTGGATCTGGTACCCCCCCGTCGCCTCCTCCGCGGCCGTCCAGTTCGCCGTGAACCCGTACCGCCCCACCGGATTCGCCGCCAGCAGCTCCGGCCCCGGGAAGTTGCTCGTCGCCGCGTTCGCCACGCCGCTCCAGGCGCTCAGCTCGCCGTCCGTCCCCACCGCCCTCACGCGTACGTAATAGGTGGTGTTCGCCGCGAGTCCGCTGATGGCCTTCGTCAGCGTCCCCGCCGCCACGTTCGCGCTCCCCGCGAGGCTCGCGAACGAGCTGCTCGTGCTCCACTCCACCACGTAGTGGTCCAGCTGGTACGTGTCCCCCGCCGACCACGTCGCCGTCATCCCGTTCCGCGTCACCCCCGACGGCGCCGTCACGTTCGGCGCCGTGTATGCACTCGCCGCCCCCGTCGCTTCCACCCACACGCTCTTCGCCGTCGGATTCGCCGTGCTCCCCTGCAGCGCCTGCACCCGGAAGTACACCGTCTCCCCAGCCGTCAGCCCGCTCACCGTGTAGGTCTTCGCCGTGGTGGTATCCTCCTCGGTCACCACGCTCGCCCCCGCCGACGTCTCGCTGAAGTCACCCGTCCCCTTCGTCACCCGCGAAACCTTCCCGTTCGTGAGCCTCGGGCTGATGACCTACGACGTCCCGTACTTGTGCGCGTTCGGTGCCATCAACCGGAACGCCACACGCGCCCCCTCCGCCAGCGCACCCGCCGGCACGTCGAACGCCGCGTTCGCTCCCGTGCTCGTAGACACTGGCGCCGCCGTCCCCAGGAAGTTCCAGTTCCCGTCGTCGATCTGGTAGTAGACCTCCACCCGCCCGTCCGAAAGTTGCCCTCCCGTCTGGTTCAAGTTGAACGGTTCCACCGTGAACGACACCCGCACCCCCGTCGCCCCCGCAAGCGGGAAGCTCTTGCTTTCGAGCCCGTTTCCCGCAACGCCCGGAATGTGCCCCGAGGCATACCCCGGCGCCGTGCCCAACGTCCCGCTCGAGGTGGTCGCCGTCGCCCCGATGTACTTCCAGTCCTTCGACCCGAAGCTGTCCAGCGCCAGCGCCGCCGTCCCCGCGCTCTTGTCCGCCCACGTGCTCGCCGCCGCCGTCTTCGACACCTGCACCGCATATCCCACCCCTCCGCTCTGCGTGTCCGTCCACGTGAACGTCACGCTGTTGCGCGTCGAAGTCGAACTCACCGTCGCCGGCACCACCCCCGCCTTCACCCCCAGCTCGTCGCTCCAGTCCCCGTCCGGATTCTTCCGCACCTTCGCGTAATACGTCGAACCGCTCGTCAGCCCCCCCGCTTCCATCCCGTACCCGGGATACCCCGCCGCGCTCCCCGCCACTTTCAGGTGGATGTGGTGCAGGTAAATCGTCCCCGCCGTGCTCGAACTGTTGTAGAACCGGATCCGGTATCCCGCGCCCCCGGACATGTGGATCGAATTCGTGAAGATGTTCGTGCTGACGACCCCCGCCGTCGCCGTGCCCGCAATGCTCCAGGATGCCACCCCCGTCTTGAAATCGCTGCGGTCGGGCTTCAAAATGTCAATCCGCAGGCTCCTGTCGCCTCCTCCGCGGCGCCACCCCACCACGATTTCGGACAAGTCGCCGTAAAGCACCGGCGTGTCCACATAATCGCCCGTCGTCGTCAAGTAAAGGTATCCCGTGTCCGTGACCCCGCCGACCGTCGCCGTGTCGGACGGCCCCGTCCGGCGCTGCACGCCTTTCAGATACCACTTCTCCTCGTTCCCGCTCGCGGTACCGCTCGGCACCGTCAGCCAAGCCCCCGACCCGGTGGAGGTCTCGCTGCGTTCCCATCCCTCCCCCGCCGTGAAGTTGTTCGTGAACGGCGTCACCCGCCACGGACTCGAGAACGAGCTGTTTTCGTCCAGCGACACGTCGTACCCCGTCGTCTCCCCCGCCACCGGCGTCCAGTTCAGCAGATAGTTCGTCGCCGTCACCCCCGTCGCCCACACCGTCGGCCCCTGCGACGCAATGGTCGTGACGCTCCGAGACGCCGGACTCGTCGTCAAATAGTTCGCCGTCGTCCCGTCACCGCCCTCCGCGTACGCGTACGCGTAAACGGTATAGGTCTGCTCCGGCGTCAACCCCGTCACCTCCGCGCTCGTCCCCGTCCCCGCGAACGCCACGGTTCCCGCCCCGATCGTGTCGCCCGCCGAATACGTCACGCCGTCCGTCGGCGCCGTCACGCTGCTCCCGCTCGGCACCACGATCAGCAACGTCTTCAGCGACGCCGTCTCCCCGCTCGCCGCCGTCCAGCTCCCCGCCGCCCACGTCATGCTCGCCTTCCGGCTCCCCACCGTCCCCGCCGCCAGACTGCCCGCCTGCCCCGTCGGCTCCGTCGCCAGCGTCCAGAAGTCGCGCGTCGCCGGTGTCGTCGCATACGTGAAGAACGGCTGGTTCGCGGCCGTCGCGGAATTCGGGGTGCGCCCGTACAGGGCCAGATGGTAATGCGTCGCCGGCGTCGCCCCAGACACGGCAATGCTACCGCTCCCCACCGCCCGGTGGACGAGGACCTTCGTCCCGCTGGAGGGGTACGCCGCAGCGCTTCCCCACGCGATGCTGGTCGCCGTCTGCGCCGCCGGACCCGTCCCGTCCGAGGGGGCCGCCGGCGCACTTCCCTCTCTCGCCAACAACACGTTGTGCGTCGCACCCGCCCCGCGCGAATATCCCACGCTGAAGGAGGTCGGGGTCACGCTGCCCACGCCCGTGATGCTCCCGCTTGCCGAGGGCCTCACCCCCATCACCTTCACCGTGCACGTCGCCGTCTTCGATCCGTAGTTCGCCGTTTCCGCCGCCGTCGCCGTGATGGTCACGTTCCCGTACCCCGTGGCCCCGCGCGTCACCTCCCCGCTGCTCTCCCCCACCCCGGCAATGCCCGTCGAACTGCTCGTGTACGTGATGGTCGGCGTCCCGTGCCCCGCAGTCGCCGTCACCGTCACGCTCGAGTGGTCACCGTCCAGCGTCACCGACGACGACGCGAAGCTCAGCGTCTGCGCCCCCTTGTTCACCGTCAACGTCGCCGTCACGTCTGCCGCGGCATTCCACAATTTGTCATCCCCCGCCTGGCTCGCCGTGATGGTCGCCGTGCCCGCCCCGGCAATCGTCACCGTGCTCCCGCTCACCGTCGCCACGCTCGAAGGCGTGATGGTGTACGTCACCGTCAGCCCCGCGCTGCTCGTCGCGCCCAGGTTGAACGTCCCATCCCCGTACGTCTTGTTGATGTCGCCCAACCCCGTAATCGTCTGATTCCCCTTGTTCACCGTGATGGTCACCTCGTCCGTCCGCGCCGTGTACCCCGTGCTCGCCTCGCGCGTCACGTCGAACACGAACGTCCCCGCCGCCGTCACCGTCAGCACGCCTGCGCTCGTCAGCGATCCCGTCCCCGTGCTCCCGCTTTTCAGCGTCGTCCCGAACGTGTACACCGCCGTCCCCGTCCCGTCGCCGCCAGCCCCCTCCAGCGCAATCGTGTCCCCATCGTACGTAAACTCGTCTTCCGCCACTGTCACCGCCGTCGTCTGCGCCACATCCGCAGGCGTGTACGTCACCACAATCGACTTCCCGCTGATGGATTTCGCGAAACAGCTCGACGCCACCCCCGAAAACGCCGTCGTGTCCGGCTTGACATGCCCCAAATCGGTGGAATCGAAGCTCCCCTGCGTCGTCAGAATCGTCCATGTTGCCGAATTCGCCGAATTGAACGACGACCCCGGCGTCAGTTTCACATTGAAGTCCGAGTCGATTTTCCACCCACCGGAATTGCGTGTGGTCAGACTTTCGCACACGTTCTGCCCCGTCGTCCCGACATCCAACTGGATGGTCGTCGACGCCTTGATGTTCATCACCCCGATACCAACCGCCCCGTTCACATCGATGACCGTCCCCGCCGTCGTGTTCGTAATGGCCAGGTTAGTGACCACCCCCGCCGAAGTCAGCGACAACGTCCCCGCGCCCAGCGCCAGCCCGCGCCTCGCCGAACCACCCGCCGAATTGATGATTTGCAACGTCCCTGTCCCCGTCTTCGTGATGTATTTCGTGCCATCATTCGTGTACATGTTCACGACCACATCACCGGCACCCGTGATTGTCATGGTATTGGTCGCCCCCAACGTCCCAATGGTCAGTTTTCCTGCCGTCGAAGTTACCGTCGCGTTGTTGCCCACACCAAGCGTTCCCTCAATCGTGTTGTTTCCGCTGACATTGTAAAGACAGGTGCTCCCATACAGCAATGCTACCAGCGAGGACTTCACCGTCACATTTCCGGACAAGTTCAGCTTCTGGCTGTGGGAGCCACCGGTAACTATGATTTTGCTACTGGTCCCGCCCCAGTTCCCCGTCGAGGAGCGCGCGATGTTTACCGTTCCCGTTCCGACGTACAAAGTCCCCGAAAAGCCCGAACTTGCACCTGTCAGCGTCAAGGTTCCCGATGTGCCTCCGGTTCTGCGCGCATCCGAACTTCCACTCAAATCTGCAACCGTGATGGTCTTGGAATTGGCTGGGGCAAAAAGGACCGTCGCATTCAGGTACAGGGGGCTGTTGAACGTGATGTTGCCGCTGCTGGCGGTGACGCTCTGCTGGTTGTTGTCGAACGAAATCGGGACATTGAATGTCTGTTCGTTTGCGGATTTGTTGTCCATCCCGTAGTAGATGTTCAGCCCCACATCGGTTCCGACCTTGTTGAATGTTCGCCCGCAGGACGAGGATTCAAACTCCATGTAGTTGACCTTGAACCACCGGTCGTTCACATACATGTCGCAGTCTTTGGAATTGTTGAAATGGATGTCGTTGCCCGTGCCCCCGTTGTCAGGCTCGTTGTAGCTCGTGTTGTTGTACCACCACGGCTTGTTTCCGCCATATCCGTAATACCAATAGCCTCCAGAATCCGATTCGTTACGGTAATAGGCAGTCACAGCCGCTTCCGCGTCCCTCGCGAATTCCAGCCACGCTCCGGCCGCGACCGCCGCGACGGCGGCCCACCGCGCCACATGACCCAAGCGTCCCCCGGGGGCTCTGCGTGTTTTCATTCCACGCCTTGTGCATGGTGCCTTGTGCATTGTGCATTGTTCTTTGTGCATGTTCATCGTCTTTTCCTCCGTCGTTGCGGTGGTGTGGACCGTTGAATCGTGGGATTGTTGGATCGTTGAATCGTTGGGTCGTTGGGGCGTTGGATCGTTGGATCGTGAAGTCGTTGAATCGTTGAATCGTTGGATCGTTGGATCGTTGGATCGTTGGATCGTTGGATTGTTGGGGCGTTGGGGCGTTTGACGGTTCTCCACCGCCAACTCGTCACTCGTCACTCGTCTCTCGTCACTCGCCCGAAGGGCGTACTCGTCCCTGCGCGAGGCGCATCCTTTGTGCCCTTTGCGGCCAAAAACCATCCGAAAAAGTGCCTTCATTCCGCCTCTCCTTCCGCGCCCTTCCGGGCGAAATCGCTTGTTTTTCCCTCCCCATACTTCGGCGCATTCCCCTCGCACACACACCTGGCCTCGCCGGGCGCCCGCACATGCTGCCCCCAATCCCCGCGCAACAACCCGGTGAAGGACAAATCCTCGTCGATTTCCGGCCAATGCAACCCATCATCGTCCACCTCGACATTGGCGAGCTGCTCCGGCGTCGCCCCCTCGAGCCGCCAATTCCCCGCAATCGGGAACGAGAAGGCCACGCCGTTGCCCAGCCGGACGTCGAAACGCCCGTCTTCGAACGCGACTGCCGTTTTCGCCTCAATCGAAGTATTCACGCCACTTTCTCCGGATGAGTTCCACGTTTTCTTCGACGAGGTCCTGCGCCCTGCGCAACTCCTGCACCTTCATTCCCTTGGACTCCAGCAACAACACATCCTCCGCGATTTCGAACCTCGCCTTGCCCGCGCCGAACTTGACGTGGACATGGATTGGCTCGTGTTCGTTCGAGAAGAAGTAGAACCGATATCCTTCCTGGATCAGAATGGTCGGCATCACCCGTCTCCTTCCGCGCCCTGGCGGGCCGAATCGCTTGTCTCCCCCACCCCGTATTTCGGTGCATCCCCCTCGCATACGCACACGGCACCGGCATAGTCAGGAGACTCTCCGTTCGCCCACGCGGGTTCCTCCCCGTCCTCGTCAAAGGGGGACTTCCACGTTCCTTGCGCCTTCCGTCGTTCCATCTCGGCAACGAACTGTGGATGGTCCTCCTCCGCAAACTGGCGGCAATACCCCATGAAACCATGCACCGTCCCGCCGCCGGCTTCCCAAATCTTCCGGTCCACTTCCGCGAATTGTTCCAGGATGTTCTCGTTTTTCATGGCCAGTCCTCCGGCAGTTTGTCCGGCGAGGTGATCAGCGGACACCGATACCCGGCCCGCTCCACCACCGCCTTGATGATGGGCAATTTCTCCCCGTTCACGATGTCCTGGAAATTCCAGCTCAGCAAAACATGCCGCCCCTCCCTTCGCGGACTTCGCGGACTTTGCGTGGGACATTTCCTCTTTCCCGGCCACCGGGAACGAAAACGACACGCCGCCCCCGGGCCGGACAGCAATCCGCCCGTCATCGAACGACACGCCAACCTTGTGCCGGATGCTCGGCATCACCCTTCTCCCTCCGCGCCTTTCCGGGCCCCCGCGCCGTATTTCGGTGCATCCCCCTCGCACACCATCATTGTCCCCGCCCTCACGGGTTGAGTCCACGCGGGCTCCGTCCCATCCGGGTCCGGCCTGACCGTTCCCTTGCGCAGTTTTTCCCAATCCGGATCCCGCCCCACGCCGCGCCAGGCATCGCCATACTGGGCATACTCCGCCCGGGCCTGCAAAGCAATCTTTTCGCAGAGCGCCGCATATCCCGCGATGGTCCCGTCGCTCTGCCCCCAGAGCTTCCGGCGCGTTTCCGCCAATTCCTCGAAGATGTTCTCGTCGCTCATGGCAGTTCCTCCGGCAGTTTGTCCGGCGAGGTGACGAGCGGACACCGGTATCCGGCCCGCTCCACCACCGCCTTGATGATGGGCAATTTCTCCCCGTTCACGATGTCCTGGAAATTCCAGCTCAGCAAAACATCCGCCCCTCCGACGACCGCCAAGGCGATGTGCAAGGCATCGTCCTGTTTCTCCTTTTTCACGGCATTGGCCGCAACCAGTGCATCGGCCAGCACCGTCGCCTCCGTGCTTTGCCGCCACATCGGCAACCTCTCGATGGCCCTTGCGCGCCGCGCGGCGCACTCGGGATCGCCATCGGCGATTTCGGTCCACACGAGATAGGACACCACCGCCTGCACCTTCCC
>JAEEGG010025009.1_pt1 | contig 11527 bp, 9 predicted proteins | sample 9134161 | NCBI WGS metagenome assembly JAEEGG01 (sample SAMN16246543, study PRJNA631951) | gut metagenome | biome: gut microbiome; feature: rumen; material: CR-attached | host: Bos | place: Iran: Karaj | collected 2018-10 | reverse complement strand
TGAAGCGCGGCTACATTGGCATTGAGACCAACAAGCCCAAGGCCATCGACCTGCTCACGCGGAAGTGTGCCGAAGCCTTTGCCGCTACGGAATACCAAGTCGAGGTGGTGCCCCTGAAGCAGCGCTACCCACAGGGTGGCGAGAAGCAGCTGGTGGATGCCGTCATTCGCCGTCAGGTGCCCGCGCCGCCCGCCATCCCCGTCAACGTGGGGGCCATCGTGCAGAATGTGGGCACGGCCTTCGCCGTCTATCAGGCGGTGATGAAGCACAAGCCCCTCTTCGAGCGCTACACCACCGTCACCGGCAAGCGGCTGGCAAAGCCCGGCAACTTCCTGGTGAGGATGGGCACGCCCATGGCCGAACTTATCGAGGCCTGTGGCGGCATGCCCGATGGCGACAACAAGCTGTTGGCGGGTGGCCCGATGATGGGCAAGGCCCTCACCACCGCCGAGGTGCCCATCTGCAAAGGCACGAACAGCGTCACCATCCTCAGTGGCGATGATGCCCGCCGCCAGGAGCCGCAGCCCTGCATACGCTGCGCCAAGTGCGTGGGCGCGTGTCCCATGGGGCTGGAGCCTTATCTGCTGGCCAAGCTGTCGGAGCATAAGAGCTGGGAGCGCGCCGAGCACGAGGACATCGTGAGTTGCATCGAGTGCGGCTCGTGCCAGTTCACCTGCCCTGCCCACCGCCCCCTGCTCGACCATATCCGACAGGGCAAGCAAACGGTGATGGGAATCATCAGAAGCAGGAAGTAGCCCCCAGCCCCCCTTGCGACTGCGCCTGAAGGGGCGCGCGAATACGCGCTACACCCAACCGCGCGGTAGGGGAGGGGGGCACACCCGGCACCTCCCGCAGGGGAGGGGAGCTGAAATCGTTTTGTAAATGCTTTTTTATTAATGATTATATAATGGAGTCAAGTTTAAAAGGATCTAATACAGTCTCCCGCACGGGAGGGGAGGGGCCACGACTGGTCGTATCCCTTTCCCCCCATGCCCACGGCACCGACAGCGTGGAGCGCAACATGCGGGGCGTCATCATCGCCTTGTTGCCGGCGCTGCTCGTGTCGTTCCTTTACTTCGGATTGGGCTCGGCCATCGTGTGCTTGTCGAGCGTGGCGGCCTGCGTCTTCTTCGAGTGGGCCATCAGCAAGTATATCTTGAAGAACCCCCGCCTCACCATCACCGATGGCTCGGCTGCGCTGACGGGCATCCTGCTGGGCATGAACCTGCCGTCGAACCTGCCCATCTGGATCATCGTCATCGGTGCCCTCTTTGCCATCGGCGTGGGCAAGATGACGTTTGGCGGCTTGGGCAACAACCTGTTCAACCCCGCCTTAGTGGGGCGCTGCGCCCTGCTGGTGGCCTTCCCTGCCCAGATGACCAGTTGGCCTGAGCCAGGACAGCTGCTCAGCTACACCGATGCCGTCACGGGTGCCACGCCGCTGGCTGTGATGAAAGAAGCCATCAAGACGGGCGACATCAGCGTGCTCGACCGCTTGCCCGATGCCTTCAGCCTGCTGTTGGGCGACTACTCGATGGGCGGTGGTGCCGGCGCCATTGGCGAGATTTGCGGTCTGGCACTGCTGGCAGGAGGTGCCTATATGCTGTGGAAGAAGATCATCACCTGGCACATCCCCGTGAGCATCATCGCCACCGTGTTTGTGTTCAGTGCTGTGATGCACCTCATCAGTCCCATCTATGCCGACCCCACCACGGTGATACTTAGTGGCGGACTGCTGCTGGGCGCCATCTTCATGGCCACCGACTATGTCACCTCGCCCATGACACCGCGTGGACAAATCATCTACGGCGTCAGCATCGGATTGCTCACCATCATCATCCGCAACTGGGGCAGCTATCCCGAGGGTATGTCGTTTGCCATCCTCATCATGAACGCCTTCACGCCGCTCATCAACAATTACGTCAAACCCAAACGATTCGGAGAGGAGGCAGCCAAATGAAGAAACTTGATTCTACCCTCACTAATATGGTGGTGGTGCTCACCGCCGTGGCCGTCGTCATGGGCGGCGTGCTGGCATGGGTGAACCATCTGACCAGCGGTCCCATCAACGAGCAGAAGCAGATAGCGCTGCAGAATGGCATCAAGGCCGTGATGCAAGCCGATGGCGAGCTGGCCGTCAGTGCCACCGACACCATACGGCAGACCGATGCCAAGGGCAAGGAGCTGACGTACATCGTCTACCGCACAGAGAAAGGCTCGGCCGTGGAGAGCACCACCATGGGCTTCGGCGGCAACCTGAAGGTGCTGGTGGGCTTCGATGCTGAAGGCCGCATCCTGGGCTACACCCTGCTGGAGCATCAGGAGACGCCGGGACTGGGTGCCAAGGCCGACCAATGGTTCCAGAAAGGGCAGAAGGGCGACATCATCGGCCGCAATCCTGCCGATGGTCTGGTAGTGAAGAAAGACGGTGGCGACGTGGATGCCATCACCGCCTCGACCATCACCAGCCGCGCCTTCCTGCGGGCCATCACCAATGCCTATAACGCCTACAAAGGACAGGCTGCCGACGCCACGACGGGAGCAACTTCAAAAGGGAGTGAAAGAGAAGTGAAAAAAGAATGAAAGTGGAGTGAAAGGGACATCACTCCTCCTAATAGGAAAACTGTTGTCCCTTTCACTCCCTTTTCACCCCCCCCTTCACTCCCCCTTACTAAAAAAACGTAACAAAATGAACTATATAAGTATCGTCAAGAATGGCATCGTCAAGGACAACCCCACGTTTGTCCTGATGCTGGGCATGTGTCCCACGCTGGCCACCACCACGTCGGCCCTGAATGGTCTGTCGATGGGCTTGGCCACCATGGTGGTGCTCATCTGCACCAATTTCGTCATCTCGCTGTTGAAGAACCTCACGCCCGACAAGGTGCGCATCCCCGTGTTCATCGTGGTCATAGCCGCTTTCGTCACTGTGCTGCAGTTGGTCATCAAGGCCTTCCTGCCCGATGTCGACAAGGCCTTGGGACTCTTCATCCCCCTCATCGTGGTGAACTGCGTCATTCTGGGGCGTGCCGAGGCTTTCGCCGCCAAGAGCTCGCCGGTGGCCTCGCTCTTCGATGGCATCGGCATCGGCCTGGGCTTCACGCTGGGCCTCACGCTGTTGGGCATCGTGCGCGAGCTGCTGGGTGCGGGCAGCATCTTCGGCTTCACGCTGTTGCCCGAGACCTACAACATCCTGCTCTTCATCCTGCCGCCGGGAGCCTTCATCACCCTGGGTTACCTCATCGCCATCGTCAATAAACTAAAGAAAGCATAAGCCATGGAATACTTGCTGATATTTATCTCTGCCATCTTCGTCAACAACATCGTGTTGGCGCAGTTCCTCGGCATCTGTCCCTTCCTGGGCGTATCTAAAAAGATCGACACCTCGCTGGGCATGTCGGCCGCCGTGGCCTTCGTCATGGTGCTGGCCACCATCGTCACCTGGCTGGTGCAGACCTACGTGCTCACCCCTTATGGTCTTGACTATCTGCAGACCATCGTCTTCATCCTGGTCATTGCTTCGCTGGTGCAGATGGTGGAGATAGTGCTGAAGAAGGTGTCGCCGCCCCTCTATCAGGCACTGGGCATCTTCTTGCCCCTCATCACCACCAACTGCGCCGTGCTGGGCGTGGCCATCCTGGTGATACAGAAAGACTACAACCTGGCGCAGTCGGTGATGTACGCCTTCAGCACCGCCTTGGGCTTTGGCTTGGCACTCACCGTGTTTGCCGGCATGCGCGAGCAGCTGGAGCTGAGCGATGTGCCGCGTGGCATGCGTGGCATGGCCATCGTGCTCGTCAGCGCCGGATTGCTCAGTCTGGCCTTTATGGGCTTCTCGGGTGTCGACGGCGGTCTGCGCACGCTCTTTGGACTCGACTGATGGGCCGTCGCGTCAGGCGTTTTTGTGCTGCGGGGCACCTGGCATAATTTGGAGCGCTCCAAATAAAAATTTGGCGTTGACTTTTTACAATTTGGAGCGCTCCAAATTTTCGTGGGGCGTATGTCCTCTTCAAACGAAAGCCTCAAGACCATTTTTTTATTATTGCTGCTTTTTATTATTGCCGCTTGATTCATAAAAAAATAGAAAAAGTGGCTATTATTATGGTGTTTCAATAAAAAATGTGTACCTTTGCAAAATCAAATGAAAACCAGAAGCTTTTTATGGAGTTTACTGCCAAACAAATCGCTGAGCTGATAGGTGGCCGTGTGGAAGGTAACGAACAGTCCACCGTTAGCACTTTTGCCAAGATTGAAGAGGGACGCGAAGGGGCCATCTCCTTCCTTTCCAATCCCAAATACACCCATTATCTTTATGAAACCAAGTCGTCGGTGGTGCTCATCAACGATGACCTGGAGTTGGAAGGTCCTGTGAAGACCACGCTGATTCGCGTGAAAAACGCCTACGAGGCCGTGGCCCGTCTGCTGCAGTTCTATGAGCAGATGAAGCCCCGCAAGAAGGGCATCGACCCGCTGGCGTTCGTCTCGCCCAAGGCCACCATCGGCACCGACGTTTACATTGGTCCCTTTGCCTGTATTGGCGATGGTGCCACCATCGGCGACGGCACCCAGGTCTATCCCCACGTGGTCGTAGGCGACGGGGTGACCATCGGCCAGCAGTGTCTGCTCTATCCCAACGTGACCATCTATCAGGGGTGTAAGGTGGGCAACCGCGTCACCATCCATGCGGGCAGTGTGGTCGGTGCCGACGGCTTCGGCTTCGCCCCCAACCAAGATGGCTACGACAAGATTCCGCAGATAGGCATCGTGGTCATCGAAGACGATGTGGAGATAGGCGCCAACACGTGCATCGACCGCAGCACCATGGGACGGACTATCATCCACCGTGGCGTGAAGCTCGACAACCTCATCCAGGTGGCCCACAACTGCGAGGTGGGCGAGAACACCGTGATGTCGGCTCAGGTGGGTCTGGCTGGCAGCACAAAGATTGGCGCTTGGTGCATGGTGGGTGGTCAGGCAGGCTTTGCAGGGCACATCCAAGTGGCCGACAAGACCTTCGTGGGTGCCCAGTGCGGTGTCATCAGCAACACCAAGGGGCAGGGGCAGCAGCTCATCGGCTCGCCCGCCATGGATCCCAAGGTTTACTTCAAGGGCATGGCCGTGATGAAGAATCTTCCCCAGATGTATCGCGAACTGAACGAGCTGAAGAAGCGGGTGGAGGAGTTGTCTGGCAATAAGTGAATTCGCTGGCCAAAGAGAACTTTCAAGAAGACACAAAAGAATAAACAATAGAAAAATGAAGCAGAAAACCTTAAGAGGCAGCTTCTCGCTCTGCGGGAAAGGCCTACATACCGGACTGAGCCTGACGGTGACGTTCAATCCAGCACCCGAGAACCACGGCTATAAGATTCAGCGCATCGACCTGGAAGGCATGCCCACCATTGATGCCGTGGCCGAGAAGGTGGTAGACACTCAGCGCGGCACCGTGCTGGGGCAGGGCGACGTGCGCGTGAGCACTGTGGAGCACGCCCTCAGCGCACTCTATGCCTTGGGCATCGACAACTGCCTGATACAGGTGAGTGGCCCGGAGTTCCCCATCCTCGACGGCTCAGCCCTGCAGTATGTGGAGAAGATTCGCGAGGTGGGCATCGAGGAGCAGAACGCACCAAAGGACTGGTATGTCATCCGCAAGAAGATAGAAGTGAAGGACGAGGAGAGCGGTTCGTGCATCACCATCCTGCCCGACGATGAGTTCTCGCTGACGACGATGTGCTCGTTTGAGTCGAAGTTCATCAACTCGCAGTTTGCCACCCTCGACGACATCCACAAGTATGCCGAGGAGATTGCCGGAGCCCGCACCTTCGTGTTTGTGCGCGATTTGGAGCCGCTGCTGCAGGCCAACCTCATCAAGGGCGGCGACCTCGACAATGCCATCGTCATCTACGAGCGGCAGACCACGCAGGAGCGCCTCGACAAGTTGGCCGACATGCTGCATGTGGAGCACCGCGACGCCACCGAGCTGGGCTATGTGCAGCACAAGCCGCTGGTGTGGGAGAACGAGTGCACGCGCCACAAGCTGCTCGATGTCATTGGCGATATGGCCCTCATCGGCCGTCCCATCAAGGGGCGCATCGTCGCCACTCGGCCAGGCCATACAATAAATAATAAGTTCGCGCGCGAGATGCGCAAGGAGATTCGCAAGCACGAGATTCAGGCTCCGTTCTACGATCCCAACGAGCAGCCGGTGATGGATGTGAACCGCATCCGCGAATTGCTGCCCCACCGCTATCCCATGCAGCTGGTGGACAAGGTCATCGAGATTGGCCCCAACAGCATCGTCGGCGTGAAGAACATCACGGCCAACGAACCTTTCTTCCAAGGCCATTTCCCGCAGGAGCCCGTCATGCCCGGCGTGCTGCAGGTGGAGGCGATGGCACAGGTGGGAGGACTGCTGGTGCTGAACAGCGTGGAGGAACCTGAGCGCTGGAGCACCTACTTCCTCAAGATCGACGGTGTGAAGTTCCGCCAGAAGGTGGTGCCGGGCGACACGCTGCTCTTCAAGGTCGAGATGTTGGCACCCCTGCGCCATGGCATCTCCACGATGAAAGGCTATGTCTTCGTGGGCGACAAAGTCGTATCGGAAGCATCATTCACTGCACAAATCGTCAAAAACAAATAATGAACAAGATACATCCTTTAGCCGTCGTCGACCCAAATGCTCAGCTGGGCGACAACAATGAGATTGGCCCCTTCTGCGTGATTGATGCCAATGTGGTGATGGGCGACAACAACAAGTTGCTCAACAGCGTCACCATCCACACCGGTGCGCGCATCGGCTCCGACAACGAGTTCTTCCCTGGCGCCAGCATCTCCACCAAGCCGCAGGACTTGAAGTTCAAGGGCGAGGAGAGCCTGTGCATCCTCGGCAACAACAACAGCATCCGCGAGAACGTCACCATCAGCCGTGGCACCGCCTCGCGCGGCAAGACCGTGGTGGGCAATGGAAACCTGCTTATGGAGAACATGCACATCGCCCACGACTGCATCATCGGCAACGGCTGCATCATCGGCAACAGCACCAAGTTTGCCGGCGAGGTGGAGGTCGACGACTATGCCATCATCTCGGCCGAGGTGCTCTTCCACCAGTTCATTCGCATAGGCAGCTATGTGATGGTGCAGGGCGGAAGCCGCACCAGCCAGGACATCCCCCCCTATATCGTGGCAGGCAAGGAACCCATCCGCTTTGCGGGCATCAACCTGATAGGGCTGCGCCGCCGTGGCTTCAGCAATGAAACCATCGAGATGATTCACGATGCCTATCGCATCATCTACGCCCAGGGCATCATCAAGGACGGCATCGCCAATGCCCGTGCCAAGTATCCCGACTCGAAGGAGGTGGACTACATCTGCTCCTTCATAGAGAAATCAAAAAGAGGCATCATCAGGTAAATGAAGACCCTCATCGTAGTCACTGGACCGACGGCTGTGGGTAAGACGGCTCTTTGTATCAATATTGCCCGCCATTTCGGCATACCCATCATCAATGCCGACAGCCGACAGATTTACCGTGAACTGCGCATAGGTACTGCCGCACCTACCGAAGAACAGCTTCGGCAGGTGCGGCACTATTTTGTTGGTACACTCTCGCTCGACGACTACTACAACGCCTCCATCTACGAGCAACAGGTGATGGAGTTGCTGCCACAGCTCTTTGCCACGTCGGCCTTTGCCCTGCTTTCTGGCGGCTCTATGATGTATATCGATGCCGTGTGCAATGGCATCGACGACATCCCCACCGTCGACGACGCGACGCGTGCCACCATGAAGCGGCGCCTGACCACCGAGGGGTTGGAGGCGCTCTGCGAAGAGCTGCGCCGCCTCGACCCCGAACACTACGCCATCGTGGACCGGCAGAATCCGCGCCGCGTGGTGCATGCTTTGGAGATTTGCCACATGACGGGCCGCACCTATACCTCGTTTCGCAAGAACGAACGTAAGGCGCGCCCTTTCAATATAGTTAAAATCGGCCTCAACCGTCCCCGCGAGGAGCTTTATCAGCGCATCAACCAGCGCGTAGACCAGATGATGGCCGACGGACTGCTCGACGAGGCCCGCCACCTGCTGCCCCGCCGCCATCTGAATGCGCTGAACACCGTGGGCTACAAAGAGATGTTTGCGCATCTCGACGGCACATGGACACTCGACGAGGCCGTGGAGCGCATGAAGGGCAACACCCGCCGCTATGCCCGCAAGCAGCTCACTTGGTTCAAGAAAGATTCTGAGGTTAATTGGTTTACACCCGATGATCAAGACAATATTATCCGCCATATTCAAAGTCATTGCTAAGCCTTTCCATTGGTATGCAATGCTCTACAAGGGACGGCCGTGGTATATCAAGATGCTCTCGGCCGTGGGTTCCTTCATCCTTTTCATCATCCTTTATTTAGGTGCCGTCGACATCAACTTCCTGGGACTCTTCGGGCGCTCGCCCAGCATGAAGACCATCCTGAGCACGCGGCCCGCCCAGGCGTCGGAAATCTACAGCGCCGACGGTGTGCTCATTGGCAAGTTCTTCAACGAGAACCGCACGCCGGTGAAGTACGAAGAGGTGAACCCCGTGTTTTGGAATGCGCTCGTCGACACCGAGGACGAACGCTACTACAGCCATTTCGGCATCGACGTGCCCGCCTTCTTCGCTGCGCTGAAGGACTATGTGCTGCACAACGATGCCCGTGGCGCATCAACCCTCACGCAGCAGTTGGCCAAGAACCTCTTCCGCATGCGCAACGCCTATTCCACCGGACTGTTAGGCAAGATTCCGGGGCTGGGCATGTTGGTGATGAAGAGCAAGGAGTGGGTGACGGCCATGAAGCTGGAGTGGAACTTCACGAAGGAGGAGATTCTGACGATGTATGCCAACACCGTCGATTTCGGCTCGGGTGCCTACGGCATCAAGACCGCCTGCAAGACTTACTTCGGCACCACGCCCTCAGAGCTGCGCCCCGAGCAGGCTGCCGTGCTCGTGGGTATGCTCAAGGCCACTACCACCTACAATCCACGGCTCAACCCCGAGAACAGCCAGCGCCGGCGCAATGTGGTGCTGACCAACATGCTGCAGCACGGCCACCTGAGCCAGGCACTCTACGACAGCATCTGTCCTGAACCCATCAAGCTCGACTATTACGTGGAGAACGTCTACGACGGTCAGGCCACTTATTTCCGTCAGGCGTTGGACGACAACATCCAGCAGTGGTGCCACGCCCATGGCATCGATCCCTATACCGATGGTCTGAAGATCTACACCACCATCGACTCGCGCATGCAGCATTATGCCGAGCAGGCCGCCAACGAGCAGATGCGGAACATCCAGGCCAGCTTCAACCAGCACTGGCAAGGCATGAACCCCTGGCAGGACGAGCACTACCACGAGATTCCCGACTTCATCGAGAACTGCGCCCGCCGTCTGCCCGTGTTCAAGAAGCTGCAACAGCAATATCCCGACCAGCCCGACTCGGTGTGGGCCAAGTTGAATGAGCCTCACGAGATGCAGCTGTTCAGCTACGATGGCAACATCACGCGGCAGATGAGCACCCTCGACTCGCTGCGCTACATCTGCCGCTTTATGCACTGCGGCTTCGTGGCATTGGAACCCCTCACCGGACATATCAAGGCGTGGGTGGGCGACGTGGACTTCGACACGTGGAAATACGACAAGGTGACGGCTCTGCGCCAGCCCGGCTCCACCTTCAAGCTCTTCGTCTACACCGAGGCCATGAACCAGGGCATGACGCCCAACAAGCCCTATCTCGACACCTACTATCGCATCGGTGGCAACTGGACTCCCCACAACGCCAACGGCTCCGTCAGCGGTGCCCACATGACGCTCCGCTCGGCTTTTGCCCACAGTGTGAACACCATCGCCGCCCGTCTGGGGCAGGATGTGGGCATAGAGCACGTGGCCCGCACGGCCCACAAGATGGGCATCAAGAGCCACTTGGAGGAGCTGCCGTCGCTCGCTCTTGGCGCCAGCGATGTGTGTCTGCTCGAGCTGGTCAATGCCTACTGCACGGTGGTGAACGACGGGCAGGTGCACGAACCAGTGTTCTACACCCGCATCCTCGACCGCGACGGCAACGAAATCTTCCGCGCACAGGATGAGCAGCACGAAGCCATCCCCTATCGCAGCGCCTTCTTCATGCAGCAGATGCTGATGGGAGGCCTCAGCGGCACCAGCTGGAGCCTGCGCCAATACATCGGCCCCTATCAGACCGACACCGACTTCGGCGGCAAGACCGGCACGTCGAACAATCACAGCGATGCCTGGTTTGTGGGCATCTCGCCCCGCTTGGTCTGCGGAGCCTGGGTGGGCGGCGAGTATCGCGCCATCCACTTCCGCACCGGCGCGCTGGGGCAGGGCAGCAAGACCGCGTTGCCCATCTGCGGACGGTTCCTGAAGTCGGTGTTCAGCGACGACAACTTCAGTCAGTATCACGCCAAGTTCGCACCCTGTCGCGATGAGTCCATCTTGGCCAGCCAATACAGCGGCGGCTATGCGCCCAACCCCATCGACAGCTTGCTGCGCTTCCGTCCGTCCGACCTTGAGGATGCTGCCGACGACGAGGTGATTATCAACTATCAGCCTGAGGCAACCGACACGCCCGAAGCATCGCCGTCGGCCACCGAGGGGGGAGCTGCCACGCCCCCAGCGCAGACTCCAGCCGGAACTGACGGAGGGAATGCCGGAGCCGTTTCAGAATGAACGCATGGAGCTCGACCTCGACAACAAGGAGTGGCAGGATGCCCTGCAAATCGTAGACTTCACGCGCCGCTCGCTCTTCCTCACGGGCAAGGCGGGCACGGGCAAGTCGACGTTCTTGCGCTATGTGGTGCAGCACACGAAGAAGAAGTGCGTGGTGCTGGCTCCCACGGGCATTGCCGCCATCAACGCCGGGGGGCAGACGCTCCACTCGTTCTTCAAGCTGCCCTTCCACCCTTTGCTCCCTAACGACACCCGTTTCGACCGCCGCCACATCAAGGAGTCGCTGAAGTACACCAGCGCCCAGCGCCGCTTGTTGCGCGAGCTGGAGCTGATCATCATCGACGAGATTTCGATGGTGCGGGCCGACATCATCGACTTCATCGACAAGGTGCTGCGCCTCTATACCCGCAACTACGAGCCCTTCGGCGGCAAGCAGTTGCTGCTCGTTGGCGACATCTACCAGCTGGAGCCGGTGCTGAGGGAGGACGACCGCCAGCTGCTGCGCCCCTTCTATCAGAGTGCTTATTTCTTCAATGCCAAGGTGTGGCAGCAGATGCAGCTCGTGAGCATCGAGCTGCGCAAGGTGTATCGTCAGAAGGACGACCACTTCATCGCCATGCTCGACCGCATACGTCAGAACCAGGCCACACAATCCGACATTGATGCCCTGAACAGGCAGGTGCAGCCCCTCCCCCACCAGCCCCTCCCCCACCCCCTCCCTGCAGGGCGGGGAGCGGTCAGCTTTGCTGATGGCAAGACTATATACTCCCCTCCCTCGCAGGGAGGGGCAGGGGGTGGGTCTGTAGGGTC
>JAEEGG010025003.1_pt1 | contig 11531 bp, 12 predicted proteins | sample 9134161 | NCBI WGS metagenome assembly JAEEGG01 (sample SAMN16246543, study PRJNA631951) | gut metagenome | biome: gut microbiome; feature: rumen; material: CR-attached | host: Bos | place: Iran: Karaj | collected 2018-10 | reverse complement strand
CTGGTTTTGTTGCGTTAAAAAAGTGTTAAAAAAAACGGTTTTCCGTTTTTGGCCTTATTTTATTATATAATAGGGGTGTGTTTTTGGGGTGGGCCTGCCGATGGGCGGGCGTACGAAGGGTTGCGTGTTTTTCTCCCATGCATAAACAATAAAAGCGGCTTGCGGGCGTTATTATGGATTGTAATTATTAACCAGTAGTATTGATTTATGAAGCGAATATTACCCATCCTTGCCTGTCTGTTGTTCTCGGCTGTGTCGGTGGCCCAGCTCAAGCCGCGTCCCGACGCCTTCCCGCCGGCCCCTGAAACTCCCGGTGCCAAGGCCATTGTGATGGCTACCAGTATTGATGAGATGGCCTCGTGGGACCGCTATCCCACCTACGGCACCTACCTCGACATGATGGAGCATTGGGCTGCAGAGTATCCCGAACTGTGCCATATCGACACTATCGGCACCAGCATCCAGGGACGTCTCATACTGAGCCTCTATATCGAGCCTGCTACCGACGACGACCGCTACCGCCCCGAGTTCTTCTACAGCTCCACCATCCACGGCGACGAGCTGACGGGCTACGTGATGATGCTGCGCCTGATAGACACGCTCCTTTCGAGCTATGGCACCAGCCCCCGCATCACCCAGCTGCTCAACAGCACCCGCATAAGCATCAACCCGCTGGCCAATCCCGACGGCACCTACTTTGGCGGCGACAACTCGGTCCAGCGGTCGCGCCGCTACAATGCCGACGGTATCGACCTGAACCGTACCTATCCCGACCCGTTCGTCAGCTCGGCCAAGGCCCTGCCGCGAGAGAACGCGGTCATGATAGACTATGTCTCGTCCCACAACTTCCGCCTCAGCGCCAACCTGCACGGCGGCAGCGAGGTGATGAACTATCCGTGGGACTGCTTCACCTCGCTTGAGAACCCGCATCCGCAGAGCGAATGGTGGAAGGAGGTGTGCAAGCGTTTTGTCGACACCAGCCGCGTATACAGCGCCAACCATTTCAACGATGTCAACGCCGCGGGTTATATCGCCGGCGGCGACTGGTATGTCATACATGGCGGCAGGCAGGACTATATGAACTACTACCACGACTGTCTCGAACTGACCATGGAACTGTCGGTGCAGAAGAAACTCAGCTGCGACCTCTTGCCCGAGTACTGGAGGTTCCTTGCCGAGTCGCTGATTGGATATATCGAGGAAATCTATATCTTTGTGCCCCCCGTGTCGGTGCCTGAGGTCGCGGCTTCTGCCGAAGGCCGTCTGAAACTCAGCCCCAACCCAGTGTCAGAGGCTGTCACGGTGAGTGGCCTTTCGGTCGGCACAGTGGTTGAGATATTCGACATGAGTGGCCGCCGGGTTGCTTCGGCGGTGTCGCAGGGCGAGAGCCAGTCAGTGTCGGTGGGCAGCCTGCCTGCCGGCCTCTATATGGTGAGTGCCGGCCGTGCCGCCGCGCTGATGGTCAAACAGTGACGTCGTCGGTCTGCTGCCAGAACTCGGCGTTCTTGATATTCAGTTTATCCGTGTCGAAGCGGGGCTCCAGGCCTTGCTTCTTCTGGCGCTCGTAGTCCTTTAGGCTGCGCAGGGCCTTGGGCGAGAGCAGCAGTATTGCCACCACATTGATCCACGCCATGGCGCCCACGCCGATGTCGCCCAGCGTCCATACCAAGCCGCTGCCGATGAGCGACCCGAGTATGACGGCACTTATGGTGGCCAGGCGCAACACCCATACCACCACTTTCTCGCTGCGGTCGTCGCCGAACTTGCTGTCGGCAATTTCCAACTGGTCCAACAGCTCCGGATGCTTGCGGTATTGGCGGCGGCGCCAGCGGTTGAAGAGGTATATGAGGTTGGTCTCGGCATAGTAGTAGTAGGCCATGATGGTGGTGAAGGCAAAGAAGAAGAGGGCAATGGAGATGACCATGTCACCGGTACGCTGACCCACCACGGAGCCAAGGGCATTGGTGGTGTAGAAGACGCTCGGTTCGCCTTCGGGTGCCAGGGGGTTTTGTTGCAGGTAGGTGACCACCGGGCCCGAGACGGTCTGTTGCACGGTGTCGATGATGTTGTAGGTCTTGCAGGCCAGTATCATCATGGCTGTGGCGGTGCATACGAGCAGCGTGTCGATATATACCGAGAAGGCTTGCACCAGGCCCTGCTTCACCGGATGGCTCACTTTGGCGGCGGCGGCCACTATGGCCCCCGTGCCCTGGCCGGCCTCGTTGCTGTAGATGCCGCGTTTCACACCCCATGCTATGGTGCTTCCCAGTATGGCTCCACCCACCTCGTTCACTCCCACAGCACCGCGCAACATCTGCATGAATACGTCGGGCACAAGTTGCCAGTTGACAACCAGCACCACTATGGCCAGGAGGATGTATACCAACGCCATCACCGGTGCCACCACCTGCGCCACGTTGGCAATGCGCTTCACACCGCCGATGATGACCAGTGCTATGAGCACCGCCACACCGATGCCCACCAGCCAGGTGGGGATGCCGAAGGTGCGGGCGAAGCTGACCGAGATGCTGTTGCTATGGATGGGAGGTAAGAGAAATCCTGCCGCCACGGCCGCCAGCACGGCAAAGAGGCATCCAAAGAAAGGACTGCGGAGGCCTTTCTCTATATAGTAGGCCGGACCGCCGCGGAACTGGCCGTTGTGGTCTTCTTTGTATATCTGTGCCAGTGTGGCTTCTACAAAGGCACTGCCGGCGCCGAAGAATGCAATAATCCACATCCACACTATGGCTCCGGGCCCGCCGAAGCCGATGGCCGTGGCTACACCTACTATATTGCCTGTTCCCACACGGCCCGAGAGGGCCATGGCAAACGCCTGGAATGACGAGATGCCGCTTTTCTTCTTGTCTTTTCCGGCGCTGCCGAAAAGCAGGCGGAACATCTCGCCGAAGCGGCGCACCTGCACGAAGCGGGTGCGGAACGAGAAATAGAGCCCTGCCACAAGGCACAGCGCCACCAGTGCCGGGCTCCACACCCAGCTGTTGAGGGTAAGTATGGCCTGTGTCAGCCAGTTGCCTAAACTTTGCATAGTAGTAGGATTTTGAACTGCAAAGATACAATAATTTTGCCGAGTGGAAAAAAAAATGTACCTTTGCATTTCGAAACTACTAATGCCGATAGTATGAAAAAGGGCAAATTTGCAAGGAATATGGCTGTTCTGGGTTCGCGGTTTCTGCGTGCCCTGACAGCTCATCCGGTGGAACTGGCTGTGTTGCTGCACGCCACGGCAGCGGCGATTGCACAAGGCATCGGCCTGTGGCAGTTGCCGGCCAGCTATGCGGCGTTCGCCGTGGTGGCGGCGTTGTGCCTTTCGCAATGGCGCCGGCGCTGGCGCGGTGCAGGTTGGCTCTATTGGACTGTGCTGCCACTCTATGTGGCCTGCTCCCTGTTGCCGGCAGAGTGGCATTCTACGACGGCATTCGGTATCCTCAATGCGTTGCTTCCTGCAGCATATCTGGTGGCTTTGGGACGGACCGACCGCGAAGGGTTCGGTGCACGCTTGCTTGGCGTTGTGCGTTCGGGCGTTGTGGCACTGGGCATAGGTGGGCTGCTGTTTGTGCTGACTGCCATGATTTATTATTCGACCGAGACGTTGTTTGGCTTCAACATAGACCGCTCAGAGACGATACTTTTCTCTATTAGTTTCATCCTGACGGCGCCGTTGGTCTTCATCGGGATGGAAGACGCCGGCGACGAGCCTGAGGCGACGCGGCTGGAAGAGGCTTTGGTAAACTGGGTGCTCACCCCCGCACTGTTGATTTATAACGTGGTGCTGTATGTCTATGTGGTGTGGATTGCGGTGCGGTGGCAACTGCCCGAGGGGTCGGTGTCGACGATGGTGAGTGTCTTCGGAGCGGTGGCTATGGGTGTGGCATGGCTGCGCCCACGGCTGCAGAAGCGGCCGGTGGAGTGGTATTTCCGCTGGTTTGGAGTGATAGCCCTGCCGCTGGTGGTGCTGCTTTGGGTGGCGGTGTGCTACCGTGTGTCGCAATATGGCTTAACCGTCGACCGTTGCTTATTGATGGGTGTCGGTTTGGTGTTTACAGCCTATTGCCTGCTGTCGCTCTTCCGTCTGCGGTGGTTGGCCTACGGCACCACGGCGCTGGCAGTGCTGCTGGGCACGGTGCTGGCGGTGGGTGGACCTGTGTCGGCACGGCAACTGTCGGTGCGTTCCCAGCTCGGCATAGCGCGTACCTACGCTGCCAAGATAGGCATCCTCAACGAGGACGGCACCATCATCAAGCCGTCGCATATGGAGGACGACACCGTATACCGCAAAGAGCACCGTGCCGTGTACCAGGCTATTAAGTATTTGCAGAGCGACCTCGGCGACACCAATATCTGTCGTGAACAGCTCGGGCTGACCTCCGGCGACTATCTTGAGGGGCTTTCACGCGCCGCATTCGACTATGCTACAGCCTGGCGCCCCGAACGATATGGTGATGAACCGTCGTTGGATGAGGCGCTTCCTTCGTTCTATATTTTCCGAAAGGATAATCATGACGTGATGGATATAAGCCAGTATAGCCGGATGACTGCTGGCGGAATGCTAAAAGACAACCGCTTGCCGGTGCCAGGTGGCTGGGTCGATGCCGACACGGTGCTGGCTGCCCAGTTGGCATTGGTAGGCTATACCCCGCGCAGCAACATGGAGAGCGACCTGCTGCAGAACAATGCCGACAAGCTTTGCACCTACCGGTCGGCCGACGGGTCGCTGCTTATACTGTTTGAAGAGGTGCGACTTGACTACGTCGAAGCCGACAGTTGCTATCATTTCGGCTATGCCGAACTTCGTTGTGCCTTGAAGAAATGACATTATAATATTTTGCAATATGAAAAAGACCATTTTCCCAATCCTCTTTGCCTGTTTGGCCTGTATCGGTTGCAGTGGCAAAGACACCGTTGAAGAACCCAATGACGGATCGGAACACTTTGTCAACCTTACCGACGCTGTGCCTGATGCTATATTGGAGATACGCTACTTCAGTACCTACAACTTTGTGGGCACACGTATCGATGGCTACCTGCAGCCCACGGCACTGCTGCTGCGCGAGGCTGCCGATAGTCTGCGAGCCGTCAGCAACGACCTCAAGGCACAGGGCTATCGCCTGAAAATCTACGACGCCTACCGTCCGCAACGCGCTGTCGACCACTTCGTGCGCTGGGGCAAAGACCTCGACGACACACTCATGAAGCCCTACTTCTACCCTGGCGAGACGAAGGACAGTCTCTTCATCAAAGACTATATCGCAACCAAAAGCGGCCACTCGCGCGGTGCCACACTCGATCTGACGCTCTTCGACATGCGCACCGAGAAAGAGGTGGACATGGGCGGTACCTTCGATTGGTTCGGCAAGAAGAGTCATCCCGACTGCGGCGGCGACCCCGCGACGGGCACCTATCGGCCCAACGATACCATTACGGCACAGCAGTTTGCCAACCGTATGCTCTTGCGTGAGGCTATGATGCGTCATGGTTTCAAGCCCTACGACTGCGAGTGGTGGCACTTTACGCTGAAGGACGAGCCCTTCCCCGATACCTACTTCGACATACCTATCAGCGAACTGAAATAACCTATTCTCTGCCATGAACAAATATATGGAGATGGCCATCGCCGAGGCACGTCGCGGCATTGAGGCCGGCGACGGTGGCCCTTTCGGCTCGGTGGTTGTAAGGGATGGTGTGGTGATTGGCCGTGGCCACAATCGCGTACTGGGGCATCATGACCCCACGGCCCACGGCGAGGTGGAGGCAATACGCAACGCCTGCCGCCGCATCGGCTCCCACGACCTCTCGGGGTGCGATGTCTACACTACAGGTGAACCCTGCCACATGTGCCTATGTGCCTGCATGTGGGCCAATGTAAGCCATATCTATTACGGTTGCACCATCAAAGACAATGCACTCATCGGATTCCGCGACGAGAAGTTCGACGGCCTGTTCTCTGGCCGCAAAGAACTGACGGACTTCCTGATTCCGATGGACCGCGATGCCTGTCTTGCTCTCTTCGACGAGTATATCAACATGCCCCACGGCAACTATTGAATGTTTTAGAAACGGAGTACAGCAGCCACCGCCTCACGGTAACGGGGTAGGGTGGTGGCTTTCTTGATGGCCTTCTTCTGCTTGCGGTCGATGTCTATATATTCCCAGAAGGCATGCAGGTGTGAGAGGATTTGGCTGTCGCCACAGAGGTTCTCTGCAGCCTGGTGGTAGACAATGGCGTGCATATCGTGCAACACCTGCGCCGGCTCCTTGTCGCCGAGCATCCACGGCCGTGCCAGCAAACCTCGCCCTATCATCACCCCCTTGAGACCGGGGAAGTGTTGCCGCAGCTCGTAGGCTTCCTCCATTGAGGTGATGTCGCCGTTGTATACAACCGGGTGTCTGCATACCTCGTAAAGGTGGCTGAAGGTCTCGCGGTCGGCCACACCCTTGTACTGCTGCCGCCCCAGCCGGGGATGCAGCGTGACGTGCACCAGCGGCATATCGTTTACTATCGGCATCGTCGCCAGCCCCTCGTCTATGCTCTCCTGTCCCAGACGCATCTTCACAGAGAAGGCCACGTTTGGCCGTTGCTGCATTTCACGAAGTATGTCTTCCACCTTGTCGGGGTGTTGCAGCAGACCGCTTCCGCGGCCGGCCCGCACCTGCATGGGGAAGGGACAGCCCATGTTGAGGTCGATACGGTTCCACCCCTGTTCCTGCAGTGCGTCGCAGAGGCGTGCGAACTCGTCGGCGTCACGTGCTATCACCTGTGGTACCGTGGGCACTCCGGCGTTGACGGCAGGGGCTGTGTCGCGCAGGTCTTTCCGTCTGATATCGTATTCTTGGGGCGAATGGTGATTCGCCCCTACGGTGTTTTTAATGGGCGAATGGTGATTCGCCCCTACGGTATTTTTAATGGGCGAATGATGATTCGCCCCTACGGTGTTTTTAATGGGCGAATGATGATTCGCCCCTACGGTGTTTTTAATGGGCGAATAATGATTCGCCCCTACGAGGCGTACAAACGGCGTGTAGTATTCGTCCACGCCGCCCACGCACTCGTGGTGCGCCCGACGGTAGGCGGCGTCGGTATAGCCCTGCAGCGGTGCAAAGGCAATATACATGCTGTCTGTATCAGGGTGTTGGGCCATCGCTTTTTAGTTGGTGGTTGTTTTTTTACCCGTCTGCAAAAATACAACTTTTTCCCCAAACGGCAAAACTTTGGGGGAAAATGTTTTATGTGACGAGTGGAAAACTGCTCTTGCCGGTAGGATGCCGGCGGTCCGGAGTAGGGGATGACTCCGTATCAGGTCCGACCCAGGTCCGACATTTCTCCGACCGTTCTATAGTAGTTCTATAGTCAAGTAGTAAAGAAATACTATGGAACGACTATGGATGTATTATGGAAATGTCGGAGTTACCTCCTGGTTATCTGGGGTTTAGTTATAAATTGCACGCTTCTGCAATAAACCCCAAGGTAATGCGTTGTTGAAGTATAATCCACCACGCCGGAGAAATGACCCGCACTGCCCTCTACACCAGCCCCCTCGGCCCCATAGTGCTGTCCACCGATGGCGAAGCACTGACTGGGCTCTCCTTCAGCCCTATGGCTGAGAGGGGCGCTGTTGTACCAGCAGACACTATGCCCATACTCCAATCAACCTGCCGCTGGCTCGACCTCTACTTCTCGGGTTGCAAGCCGGGATTCCTTCCGCAGGTGAGACTTGTCGGTACCGCGTTCCAGCAGCGGGTATGGCAAGCCCTCGGGGAAATTCCCTATGGCCAGGTGGCTACCTATGGCGATATTGCCAGGAGCGTCGGGTGTCGTTCTGCGCAGGCTGTCGGTCAAGCTGTGGGACGCAACCCTGTGGCTATCATCGTCCCCTGCCACCGCGTCGTCGGCAGCGACGGTTCGCTGACCGGCTATGCCTACGGCGTGGAACGCAAGCGGTATTTGTTGCAAATAGAAAATAAAAACCTGCTATAGATGAAAGATATAAGAGGCTATACGGCATTGGTTACCGGCGGCTCGTCGGGCATGGGCTGGGAGTTTTGTCGCCAGCTGGCGGCAATGGGCTGCAACATACTTATGGTGTCGAACCAAAGGGAGCAACTTGAGACCCTGCCGAAGGCCCTGGCCGAGGAATATGGAGTGAAGGCCATGGGCCTCTATATGGATCTTTCCGTCTCCTCGGCGGCTAATGAAACCTGGGCTTACTGCCGGCAACACGGGCTCGAGATAGACATACTCGTCAACAACGCAGGCATGTTCTTCTTCCACGAGATAGATGCTGCCACACAGGAGAAAAACCTCACTATGCTGCGGTTGCATTGTGCGACCCCGACACGTCTGATAATGCTTTTTGGCGAAGCCATGAAGCGGCGGCACCGGGGATACATTGTCAACATGTCGTCGATGACGGCCCAGATTCCCGCACCGGGAATAACCATGTATGCCGCCACAAAGGCCTATCTGAAGAGTTTTTCCAAGTCGATGTACTACGAGATGCGCCCCTATGGGGTCGGTGTCACTACCGTGCTGCCGGCCGCAGTGGCCACACCGCTCTACAGCATCAAGCCTCGGATGATGAAACTTGGGGTTGCCGTGGGACTTATCCGTACGCCGCAATCACTGGTGCGACACGCCCTCCGCGGTATGCTGTACCGCCGTCATGTGGTGAAGCCCGGCGTGATGAACTACCTGGTTCCCGCCCTCATCAAGCTGCTGCCCAACTGGCTGGAGGCGAAGATTTGGAATAAAGTCAAAGTGAAATAAGAAACACTCAAAGATATGTTACAGATTGGCACCAAAGCCCCTCACTTCGAGGGCACAATCGAGACGGGCGAGCGTGTGAGCCTCGCCGATTATAAAGGCAAGAAGCTTGTTCTCTACTTCTATCCGAAAGACAGTACCCCCGGATGCACCGCCGAAGCCTGTGACCTGCGCGACAACTACGAGCGTTTCCTCGCCCTCGGCTACCAGGTGCTGGGCGTGAGCAAAGACAGCGCCGCCTCGCACCAGCGCTTCATCGAGAAGTACCAGCTGCCGTTCCACCTTATCGCCGACACCGATATGACCATCCTGAAAGCCTACGAGGCGTGGGGCGAGAAGAAAAACTACGGCAAGGTGACAATGGGCACCCTGCGCACCACCTACGTCATCGACGAGAAGGGCGTCATCGTCGACGCCATCGGCAAAGTCGACACCAAGAACCACACGGCGCAGATACTGTGACGATTACAGCAACACTGGCACGGATATAGTCAAAATTTCTAAAAAAAATTGCACCCCGATGTCACATTTCGGGGTGCTTAGTCGTTTAATAGGCGAACCGGTTCGGAAAACAAACAATAAAGTTTAACGCAAAAAACAAAAAAAACATGAATACCTTGACAGTTTTATTGAGTGCAACTCCTTGGTGGTTGTCGAGCGTCATCGAAGATATAGTGATATGCGCGATCGTATTCTCCATCCCGATCTTGATTGCCATACTCAGTTACCGCCGTAAAGTGAACGAGACCAACAAGCGAGCCGAGGTGGCCCTTGCCGCCCTGGAGAAAGGTTCGGGCGAAATGCCGGAGGAATTGATGAAGAGCCTCAACAAGCCTCAGAAGAGTATCAAAGAGCGGTTGCTCGGCAAATTGCTATGGGGCCTTTCCTTCACCATCTTCGGAGCCGTCTTACTTGTAGCTAAAATAGTAAGATACAATGCGGGGAATACCGACGAAATGATATCGCTAGGAGGCATCGCCTTACTTGCCCTCGGCATCGGATACTTGGTCTATTACTTCGTCGGACGCCGTATGCTCAGCAAGGAGATTGAGGCCGAGGAGCGTGAGAATCTGAAAGAAAATTGATTATTGGTGATTAATAAAGGGCAATGACGCGCGAGCGATTCATAGAGCTGGCAACAGCCGAGCAGGAACCTCTACGCAGGTTTCTGCTAGCCCTGTGCTGCGGCGACCGCGACGAAGCCGAGGACATAGCGCAGGAGGCACTAGTCAAAGCCTACATGTCGGCCGACAGTTTTGTGGAACGGTACACATTCCGTACCTGGCTCTATAAGATTGCCTACCGCACCCTGCTCGACCACGCCAAGCGGCCGCGCTTGGAACGGCTGCCGGACAACGCTGCCTGCACAGCCCGGTCGGGCATGGATGCCGATGCGGCGTTCCGCTACGAGGCACTCTATGCGGCCATCCGTGAACTGCCGGAGCAGTCACGCGCCGCTGTGCTGCTCTTCCATATCGAAGGCTACAGCATTGCCGAGATCGCGGCTATCACCCACAGCAACACCGTAGCGGTAAGGCAAAGACTTTCGCGCGGACTTAAACTTTTACGCAAATCACTGACACCATGAAACAGAACGAGACACTTAAGGCGATGCTCGCCGACTATCGTCCCGACCTGGGCGACGGCGATGAATATATGCAGCGGCTGGCGGCCAAACTGGATGCCGCCGACGCGGTGCGACAGCTGTTCGAGAAGGAGCGTCGCCGCTACCGCAGCCGTTTGGTGGTGGCGTTCGCCGCAGGCGGCGTGGCGGGCGTGCTATCCGCCTTCTACCTGATGCTGCACCCCATCGTGGTGCAAAGTCCGGCCATTGAAATGCCTCTGTTTACACAACCCATGTCACTGGAACACGTCGGGTTGATTGTAAACATCCTCACGGTCGCAGTCATAGGCGTCTGTGCTGCGGTGTTCTCCACCCAGTTCTACCGCCTCGTTAAGCGCGACTATTCCATTTGACGCAACGCACAGGCCACCGCCTCGCGGTAACGGGGTAGGGTGGTGGCCTTCATAATGGCTTTCTTCTCCTTATGCGGGATGTCTAGATATTCCCAGAAAGCGTGTAGATGTGAAAGTATCTGGCTATCGCCGCAGAGGTGCTCGGTTGCGTGCCGGTAGACGATGGCATGCATCTTCTTGATAACCTCGTGTGGCTCTTTGTCGGAGAGCATCCACGGCTTAGCCAGCAGCCCCCGTCCAATCATCACACCTTTCAACTGACCATTGGCTTCTGGCCACTCTCCGCTCCAATCTCCGTTATACACCATCGGATGTCGGCAAACCTCCATAAACCTCGCGAATGCCTCTTGGTCGGCCATTCCCTTATATTGTTGTTTCCCCAAACGCGGGTGCAGTGTGACGTGGACGAGTGGCATCTCGTTGATGATTGGCATCGCCGCCAGTCCTTCCGCCTCGCACTCCTGTCCCAGGCGCATCTTGACGGAGAAGGCCACCTCGGGGCGGCGCAACATTTCTTTCTGTATCTCCCCGATGCGTTCGGGGTGTTGCAGCAGTCCGCATCCGCGGCCGGCCTTCACCTGCATCGGGAACGGGCATCCCATGTTGAGGTCCATCCTCTCCCACCCCTGCCCTTGCAACGCGTCGCAGAGCTGGGCGAACTCGTCACCGTCGCGTGCTATCACCTGCGGCACCGTGGGCACGCCCTCGTTGGCTGCGGGGTCGGTGTCGCGCAGGTCTTTCTTCCGGATTTCTCCTTTTTCAATCCTCACAAACG
>JAEEGG010025002.1_pt1 | contig 11531 bp, 9 predicted proteins | sample 9134161 | NCBI WGS metagenome assembly JAEEGG01 (sample SAMN16246543, study PRJNA631951) | gut metagenome | biome: gut microbiome; feature: rumen; material: CR-attached | host: Bos | place: Iran: Karaj | collected 2018-10 | reverse complement strand
CGAATTGGAAGACTATTTCAACGCTTATCAGGCTGAATGTCAGGCACTCAAAACCGAAATCGCCACCACCGACCGTGAGATTGACCAAATGGTGTACGCGCTCTACGGCCTAACGGCTGAGGAGATTGGGGTGGTGGAAGGAAATTGATAAATGACAATGCCGTTACCTTACTAATAAATCAGTGTTATCTGCGTCATCTGTGCGAAACAAAACCCAGCACCAACAAAAAAGGCCACTCAAACGAGCAGCCTTTTTCTGTATCGGTTTGAAACGAATTACTTGTTCACCTGGAATTTCTTGTTGCCAGTGGCGAAGAAATCGACAATCTGATTGGCAGCGGCCAAGCCAGCGTTGATGTTGGCCTCGGCGGTCTGTGCGCCCATCTTTTTCGGGGTTGCAAAGTAGCGGCCCTCGAATTTTGCTTTGAAATCGGCATCGGCATCAGGAGCAATGTCGGTGATGTATTTCAAATCCTGGCGCTCTTCCATCAGTTTGATGAGTTCAGCCTCGTTGATGACCTCTTTGCGGGCAGTGTTGATAACAATGCCGCCTTTCTTCATCTTGCTCACAAGAGCGTAGTTGATGCTCTGTTTGGTCTCAGGCGTTGCAGGAATGTGAAGCGACACAATGTCGCACTGCTCGAACAAAGCGTCCTGATTGTCAACGGCTTTAACGCCAGCGGCCTCAATCACTTCTTTCGGGCAGAAAGCGTCGTAGGCGTAAACGTCCATATCGAAGCCTTTAGCCACGCGGGCAACATTGCGGCCAACCTGACCGAAGGCCAGAATACCAAGTTTCTTGCCTTTCAGTTCGGTACCCGACTTGCCATTGTAGAAGTTACGAACGGCAAACACAAGCAGACCAAACACGAGTTCAGCCACGGCGTTTGAGTTCTGGCCAGGAGTGTTCATTACAACAATGCCGCGTTTTGTGGCAGCCTCAAGGTCAACGTTGTCGTAACCTGCGCCTGCGCGGACAACAATCTTCAGATTTTTTCCAGCGGCCATCACCTCGTCGGTAACTTTGTCGCTGCGGATGATTATTGCATCGGCATCAGCCACAGCATCAAGCAGTTGCTGTTTGTCGGTGTAGTTCTCGAGCAGTTTGAATTTGTTGCCCGATTTCTCGACAATCTCTTTAATGCCGTCAACAGCCTGTTTTGCAAAAGGTTTCTCTGTTGCAACTAATATTGTTTTCATCTCTTACTTTTTAACTTGTTTTTCAAATTCGGCCATACAATTAACCAAAGCCTGGCAATCCTCTACTGTGCAAGCGTTGTAGCACGAAGCGCGGAATCCGCCAACCGAGCGGTGACCTTTGATGCCGACAATGTTGCATTTCTTTGCGAAATCCATAAAGGCATCCTGATACTGCTCGTTGCCCGGAGTCCAGACGAACGGAATGTTCATTCGCGAACGCGAGTCTTTCTGAACAGGCGAAGTGAACAGCGAGTTGCGCTCAATCTCAGCGTAAACAATGTTTGCGCGCTCGATGGCGAGTTTTTCCATAGCCTCAAGACCGCCGACCGATTTAATCCATTTCAAAGTCTCGCGGATGGCGAAGATGTTGATGCACGGCGGTGTGTTGTACATTGAGCCGTTCTTCATATGGATGTCGTAGCGCAGCATCGACGGAATGGCGCGGTCGGCAACCACGCGGTCGAGCATATCGTCGCGGATAATAACAACCGTACATCCTGCAGGGCCGACGTTCTTTTGTGCGCCAGCGTAGATTACAGCGTATTTGCTAACGTCAACAGGGCGGCTCAAAATATCCGACGACATATCGGCGAACAATGGAACCGGCGAGTCGATGTCGGTCAGAATCTCTGTTCCGCGGATAGTGTTGTTGGTTGTGATATGCAGATAATCAACATCAGTCGGGATAGTGTATGAGCCCGGTTTCGGGTAGTAGGTATGGTTTGCAGCCTCTGACGATGCGATAATCTCAACCTCACCGAACAGTTTTGCTTCTTTAATTGCTTTGGATGACCAGGTGCCGGTGTCAACGTATGCGGCCTTTGTTTTCAAGAAGTTGAAAGGCAGCATAGCGAATTGGGTACTTGCACCGCCACCAAGGAACAAAACGTGGTAGTTTGCCGGGATGTTCATAACCTCGTGGAACAAGGCGTCGGCCTCGTCGATTACAGCCTGAAAATCTTTTGAGCGGTGTGATACTTCCAAAATAGATTGTCCGCAATTGTCAAGTTCAAGAACGGCTTTGGCAGTGTTCTGCAAAGTCATGTCGGACAACTTACATGGTCCTGCGTTAAAGATGTGCTTTCTCATAATAAAATATGTAGATAATTGTTCTAAAAAACGCCGCAAAGGTAACCTTTTTATTCAAGCAAGGTAGGGGGTGCGGCTTTTTTAGTGTAATACGTAATTCCTGTATGCCAGGTGCACCCGAAACGGCTGTGGATGCCGTCTGCAGGCAAATGTGTATAATTCTGTTGAAAATTATTCGGCATTTTTGGTTTAGTTAAATTTTAGTTTCTATTTTTGAGAAAAATATGTATGGTTTGTCATGAACGATTTGATTATAACACCAACCAAGCAAAAGCCTGATTTGCAGTTTTCAGCAGAAAAGGGCGAATTGCTGATTGCGGGGCAGTCTCTTCCAGAAAATGCCACACTACTTTACGGGAAGGTGCTTGAGTGGATTGAAGAGTATTCAAAAAATCCTGCACCAAAAACAACTCTGTCATTCAAAATGAAGTATTACAACACCGCTTCATCAAAAATGTTCTTCAGCATCATCAAACGCATGAATGTGCTTTACAGCAGCGGAATTGATGTTGAAATTAGGTGGTACTATCAGAAAGATGATGAGGATATGCTCGACCAGGGTGAATATTTCCGCGATTTGGTCGACCTTCCGTTCAAATTTTTCGCACTTTGATTTCATAGTTAAAATATTTGTGTCTGTCAGTTCCCGCTGGCAGATTTTTTTATTTGTATGATTTCAAAATCCAAGGTTGCTAATGGCTTTTGCATGTCAAAAAGATTATCAGATTAGCGTCTTTATTTATTATCGATTTCTTTATTTTAAATTTGATAAGTATATGAAAATCAAACATTATTTATTGAGCGCGGCAATGCTGCTTGCAGTTGGCGCCAATGCGCAGGAACCGGCTGTGGTTGATTCCAATTTCTACATTTTTCTTTGTTTCGGTCAGTCGAATATGGAGGGACAAGGCTCGATAAGCGATGCTGACCGCAATGTCGACGAGCGTTTTCTTGCCATGCGTACCACCGATTGCGATGGCGAACTTTACTCGTGGCGCAAGGCTGTGCCGCCGCTTGCAAGGTGCGGAGTGGGGTTGGGGCCTGTCGATTATTTCGGACGTCTGCTCATCGACTCGCTTGCACCGCACAACCCGAACATCCGCATTGGCGTGGTTGATGTGGCTGTTGCGGGTTGCGACATTCAGTTATTCGAGACTGTCAACGATGCCGATCTTAAATATAAGGAAACAGCAGCCGACTGGATGCAGGGAATGATTGCCGCTTATGGTGGCCGTCCTTATGAGCGTTTGGTTTCAGCCGCCAGAGAGGCGCAAAAAGCGGGTGTTATTAAAGGCATTCTGCTTCATCAGGGTGAGACCAACAACGGACAGCAGACTTGGCCTGGACGAGTTGCCGCCATCTACGACAGCCTTATCAGCCAACTGAATCTGAAGGCCGAAGATGTGCCGTTGCTTGTTGGCGAGGTGGTTACATCGGAAGTTGGCGGTGCTTGCGGTTCGCACAACAATGTTGTGGCTAAAGTGCCTGAAGTTGTAAAAAATGCCTACGTGGTTTCGGCTAAAGATTTGAAAGGAAAGCAGGACAATCTGCATTTTACCGATGATTCATACCGCATTTTGGGTAAACGCTACGCAAAACAGTGGATGCGCAGTGCTGGCATGACGGTGAACGAACTGCCTGATATTACGGAGGAAAAAGATGTTACGTCTTGTGACAAATATTCATGGAATGGGAAAACATACCATTCGAGCCGCAAACTGTCAAGTACATCGGTGCTTGTCAACGACCAGAAGAAAGTGTCGGTTATCAATCTGACTATCATCAATAGTGTGGAGACTGAACTCGACCCTGTAACGGTTGAATCGTCGTACACATGGCCGGTTGACGGTAAGACCTACACCAAGAGCCAGACGCTTGTTTTTGAGGCCGAGGCGGCTAACGGCTGCGACAGCATTGTAACCTGCGAACTGACCGTTGGAACAACGGCTGTTGGAGATGTTCAAGCCGAAGAAACTGTTGCCATCTATCCAAATCCTGCCGTTGATGTGCTGAATATCAGTGTTCAGGCTTGCGCTGCTGGTAAAGGAAAGATTTCGGTTTATACATCGTATGGCATTGAGGTTTTCTCAAATGATTTTGTTTCAGAATTCGAGAGCATCGACATATCAAACTGGAACAGTGGCGTTTATATGGTAGTTGTCACTGATTCTGACGGTAATACTTGGACAGAGAAATTTGTTAAAAGAGCAAAATAGGCTGATATTCAGATAAATGATTATAAAGGCTGTCCTTCGGGATGGCCTTTTTTCATTCACCCCTTAAACTTTTCCGCCAGCACCTTCTGCAACTCAAACATTTCGTCGCGCAGGCGGGCGGCTTCCATAAAGTCGAGTTTGTCGGCGGCGCGTTCCATTTGCTTCTTGGTCTTGTCGATGGCCTTCAGCAGGGCTTCGCGGCTCATATAGGCCACAACGGGCTCGGCGGCAAGGTTCACCTTCTCGGGCTCGACGTAATACTGCGCGGCGGCGGTCTCGTCGGTGCCCACGGTGCGGCGTTTGGCCTTGACAATCTGCGTCGGGGTGATGCCGTGCTCTTCATTGTAGCGCAACTGCTTCTCGCGGCGGCGGTTGGTCTCGTCGATGGTGCGCTGCATTGAGTCCGTTATTTGGTCGGCATACATAATCACAAGGCCATTCACATTGCGGGCGGCGCGGCCTGCGGTCTGCGTCAGCGAGCGCTCGTTGCGCAGGAACCCTTCCTTGTCGGCGTCCAAAATGGCCACGAGCGACACTTCGGGCAGGTCCAAACCTTCGCGCAGCAGGTTCACACCCACAAGCACGTCGAAAAGGCCGTTGCGCAGGTCGTCCAGAATCTTCACGCGCTCAAGCGTGTCCACGTCGCTGTGGATGTAATTCGACCGTATCCCCATACGGGTCAGGTATTTCTGCAACTCTTCGGCCATACGCTTGGTGAGCGTCGTCACAAGCACGCGCTCGTCTTTGGTGGCCCGCTTGTTGATTTCGGCCACAAGGTCGTCAATCTGATTCAGGCTCGGACGCACGTCAATCGGCGGGTCGAGCAGGCCTGTCGGGCGAATCACCTGGTCAACAATCACGCCGCCGCATTTCATTAGTTCGTAGTCGGCGGGCGTGGCGCTCACATACACGGTCTGGCCCGTCAGCGCTTCAAACTCGTCGAACTTGAGCGGACGGTTGTCGAGCGCGGCAGGCAGGCGGAATCCGTATTCCACAAGGTTTTCCTTGCGCGAGCGGTCGCCGCCGAACATTGCGTGAATCTGCGGCACGGTGACGTGACTTTCGTCGATGACCGTGATGAAATCCTTCGGGAAATAATCGAGCAGACAGAACGGCCGAGTGCCCGCCGCGCGCCCGTCGAAATAGCGCGAATAGTTCTCAATTCCTGGGCAGTGCCCCAATTCGCGTATCATTTCAAGGTCGTAGTTCACGCGCTCGTCGAGCCGCTTGGCTTCAAGGTGCTTGCCGATGCTCTTGAAATACTCAACCTGCGCCACAAGGTCGTCCTGAATCATTCGGATGGCCTGCTGGATGCGGCTTTGCGTTGTCACGAAGATGTTGGCGGGGTAGATAGAAACCTGTTCGGGGCGGTCGATGACGCTGCCGTTCAGCGGGTCGAAAACTTCGATTTGGTCAATCTCGTCGCCCCAAAACATTAGGCGGTAGGCCGAATCGCCGTAGGCCAGATAAACGTCAACCGTATCGCCCTTCACGCGGAACGTGCCGCGGCTGAAATCCACTTCGTTGCGCGAGTAGAGAGCGTCAACCAGGCGGCGCAGCAGTTGGTTTCGGCCAACATTTTCGCCCACCTTCACGCTGATGCTGTTGCTGTAGAAATCGTCGGGGTTGCCGATGCCGTAAAGGCACGAGACGGACGATACCACAATAACGTCGCGGCGGCCCGACAGCAGCGACGACGTGGTGTGCAGACGCAGTTTCTCAATCTCGTCGTTGATGCTTAAATCCTTCTCAATGTAGGTGTCCGTCACGGGGATGTAGGCTTCGGGCTGATAGTAGTCGTAGTACGAGACGAAATATTCGACCGCATTGTTCGGGAAAAACTCTTTAAACTCGCTGTAGAGTTGGGCAGCAAGCGTCTTGTTATGGCTCAAGATGAGCGCGGGACGCTGTGCCTGTTCAAGCATATTGGCAATGGTGAACGTCTTGCCCGAACCCGTCACGCCCAGCAGTGTCTGATACTGTTGGCCACAGTTCAGGCCGTCCACAAGTTGCTTGATGGCTTGCGGTTGGTCGCCCGTAGGCTTGAATGGCGAGTTAATCTCGAGACGCATTTATTGATTAACTGATTGACTGATTAATAGATTAACTGAAGGATTGAAGGATTCAACAGCGAAGCGTTTAACCCTGTTCAACTTGTTAAACCTTCTCAACTTTCTAAACCTTCACTACTTCTTATAGAAAATCATATAAACAGGATAGTGGTCGCTGTAGCCGCCGTAGTATTTGCCTGAATACGAGCGCGATGGTGCGATGTCACCGTTGCTTTCCTTGAAACTGATGAAATCGGGCGCAAAGATGTAGCCAGTGTTCTCATACAAGCGGAAACCTTTGGTGCGGGTTAGCAGCGGATTGCTGACAATCAGATTGTCGAGCATCGAGTATTCGCCTTTGTAATAGTAAGTTCCGCTTCCGAATTGGCCCTTGTTTTTGTTCTGCAGCACATACATAATGTTGTTCAGACGGCTGTACTGGCTCGGCTCTTTGGCTTGCAGAATCTCATAGACGCTCTCGTCGGTTGGTTCGTCGTTCAAGTCGCCCATTATCAATATGTTGCATTGCGGTTCGGCTTTGATGAGCGAGTCGGTGATTTCCTTCAGACGGTCGGCGCACTGGGTGCGTTTGTTTTCGGTCTGTTGCTTGCCGCCAACCCTTGACGGCCAGTGATTTACAAAGATGTGCAGAGTCTCTTTATCGACCATTCCCTTCACATACAGAATGTCGCGGGTTGTCTGTCCCGACGGGCGTAGTTTGACGCGAATGGCGCGGTGCGATAAATATTTGAATGTCTTTGGGTTATACAGCAGTCCGCAGTCGATGCCGCGGTTGTCGGTGCCTTCCTCGAGAATGCACTCGTAACCAGCCGCCTTGATGGCTTCCTGTGACGCCAAATCTTTAAGCACTTCAATGTTTTCGGCCTCAATAATACCCACAATATCAGGAAATTGGCTCTTGTCAGGATTGACAGCGGCAATCACCTCGGCCAAATGATTCAACTTGGTGTGATAGCGTTCCGATGTCCATTTTTTCTTGCCATTGGGAGTGAACTCCACATCGTCCTTGCCAGCAGTGTCGAGCGTATCGAACAGATTCTCAACATTGTAACTCATTGCAGTGAAGAACGTTTTGCTGTTCCATTTGGCAGGTTGCGCTGCGGCGCTCAAGCCAGCCGTCAGCAGAATAAAAGTAAAAATGCGTTTCATATCGGTAAAAATAAAGCACAAATATAGCGTGCGGCGGCCATATATCTTGCGCAAAAGGCAAAAAAATGGAAGAAGTGAGGATTGTGCTATATTTCAATAAATTGAAGGGCTTCCATCTGATGAAAAACAAATTTTGTAATTCATTGGAAATCTTTCCCCAGTGTCCGAAACAAACTCCTTATCCATTGATATATAATCGATTCCGTCATAATTCAAATCGCCGTTTTCTTTATAATATCGGCAGAATAGAACAAAGTTGTAGTAGTTTGCAACCGATTCTTTCTTGCTGTTAATCAGGACTCTAAATTGGAAAAAAAGAGGTTTTTGAGGTGTCTCGCGTAGAAGCCATTGCGTGCCCGACAAAAGACGGATGTAAGAACTGTCTTTTATCTGCGTAACTTTCTGATGCCCGCTTTCGTCGTTTTCCGTTGATTTTGAGAGTAAATACCGCAATTCGCCAAGTTTGATTCTTTGGTTGATTCTTGCTTGAACTTTTTGGATGGTGCTGTTGTCGACATACGATTTTCTGAAATCAAGATTTTGAGCGTTTGAAACGGATGTTCCAAACAAACTGATTATCAGCACAATGAATAATGCGGCGCGATTCATAATTGCAAAAATAAAAGCAAATTTAGGATAATCGGTGAATTGCTTAAACGATACAGAACTGAACGATATTCGGTATTTGGTTGAAAATGGCGTGCTTAAAAAGAATGAAGAAGATGGACGGAGCACTACTAATTATTCTTTTGAACGGATATTGCTGATTATAGTTTTTATACCTACTGTTTATAATTATAAAAGTCCATATCGTCTTCCGTTGGAATAGTGTGTTTAGGTATGATAGATTGCATTGTTTCAATAAATTCATTGTCTTTACGGAAGTATTTACATTGTTGAGCATATATCTGATTCGGGTTCTGGGGCGTTCCGTATTTTTTGTATAAATGACAATAATGCTCATCGCAGAAAACCCCTTTTTCCATTTTTTTATCATAATATTTACAAAAATAACAGGCTTCTTTAATTATTCCATACTGTTTTGCAAATAAGAAACCGTAATAATATGCGAAAGAATCATATCTCTCTTCAAGGCATACTTCAAATACATCGCTACCATATATCTTATGTGAAGAACAATTACATTGAATTTGTTCTATATCAGAACTACCATCTCTATATAAATAGAATCTTTTTATGTAGTCGTTACAACCAAGAGACATTGTCTCTTTTGATTTTCTCTGAAAACCGTAAAATTTGACAAATCCCAACTTATTTTCATCCTTTGCATCATTCTCTCTTAATTCTTTTTTTAATAAATCTTTAATCCCTTTTTCGTCTTGAACAGGTATTTCAATAATGTGTAATCCTGATTCTTTTTTCCCTTCCTCACATTCGTGTGTAACTTGTATTTCTAACAAAATTGGTGTTAAAGAAGGATTTTTAGAGTTTGTGAGCAGTAAGTCTGCAATAAAATTACCAATTGGTTGTTCTTCAACACATATATCATAATATTTTTTTAAATCATATGTTTTAAGCATTGTGCGATGGCATCCGAATTCTTTAAAAGAACAAGTTTCCAAACGTGAACATCTGACATCTTGATAATAACTAATTTCAAAAGAATCAGAATTATCAAATTTCTCTTTGACAAGATGTTTTGCTAATTTGTGCAAATAAGTTTCAGGATTACAGTGTTCTTCTGTCCCTTTATGGGCAAAGTGCCATTTTTTTATTTTCCCAGTTCTGGCAATCATTGTTGCGCCACAACCTATACAATAATACGTGTGCAACTTTTTGTCATTCTCGGAAACATCATCAATGCATACAGTTCGGCCTTGTTCGTCGAGAGCATAGCGATATTTGATTTTATCTGCCATAAAACAATGCCTATTTTATTCAAATATAAAAATAAAAAAGTAACTTGCAGACTATTATTTAGAAATTGTAAGTCTATGAACATCAAATCATTAGCAATTATGGCATTAGCAGCAACTGCCGCAGCGTGCAGCACGGGCGACGGACCGATTATCGGCCGCAGCCAACTGAAAATCGAGAACCGACGGATGTCGCCCGAGGCCTTGTGGGCACTTGGACGCCTTGCCGACGCGCAGGTGAGTCCCGATGGCACTCGGGTGCTCTACGGCGTCACCTACTACAGCGTTGAGCAGAACAAGAGCAACCGCGAGATTTTCGTTGTCAACACCGACGGCACCGACAACAAGCAGATAACCCTTTCGGCCAAGAGCGAGTATGGCGCCAAATGGGTCAAGGGCGGCAGCCGAGTGGCTTTCCTTTCGTCGGAGAGCGGACAGATGCAGGTTTGGGAGATGAACCCCGACGGCACCAACCGCACGCAGATTACCAATCACGAAGGCGGCGTGTCGGACTTCCTTTACGCGCCCGACGACTCGAAAATCCTTTTCATTGCCGACGTCAAATACGGCCAGCGCACGGTCGATGTCTATCCTGACCTTCCGAAATCGTCGGGGCGGATAATCGACGACCTGATGTTCAAACACTGGGACGAGTGGGTTGAGACCGTTCCGCACCCGTTCCTGGTTGATTACGACGGAGTTAAGACCACCAACGAGCGCGATATTCTTGAAGGCGAACCTTACGAGTGCCCGATGAAGCCGTTCGGCGGCGTGGAGCAGATTGCCTTCTCGCCCGACAGCAAGACCATTGCCTACACCTGCCGTAAAAAGACAGGCCTTGAGTACGCAATATCAACAAATTCAGATATTTATCTTTACGACATTGCCGTAGGCAAGACTGTCAAGAATCTGACCGAAGGAATGATGGGCTACGACATTAACCCCGCTTTCTCGCCCGACGGCACGCTGATGGCCTTCCAGAGTATGGAGCGCGACGGCTGCGAGTCGGACAAGAACCGCCTGATGGTCATTGAGTTAGCCACAGGCCAGCGCACCGATGTAAGCGAAGGCTGGGACCAGAGCGTGGAGCAGTTTGCCTGGAACGCCGACGGCCGCAGCATTTACCTGATTAGTTGTCAGCACGGCACTATCCAAATCTACAATGCCGACATTAAATCGAAGATGTTCAAACAGATAACCACAGGCCAGCACGACTACGAATCGGTTGCCGTGGCAGGCGACAAACTGGTGGCCGTTCGCCACTCGATGAGCGCGCCAAACGACATTTACGTGGTTGACCCCGTCGGCGGAAGCCAGCAGCAGATAACATTCGAGAACAAGCCGCTACTCGACCAGATGGACTTTGGCCGCGTTGAGGAGCGTTGGATGCCCACTGTCGATGGTCAGCAGATGCACGTGTGGGTTATCTATCCGCCAAAATTCGACCCGAAAAAGAAATACCCCACGCTGCTCTACTGCGAAGGCGGTCCGCAAAGTCCTGTCAGTCAGTTCTGGAGTTATCGATGGAATTTCCAGATAATGGCCGCCAACGATTATATTATTGTGGCGCCCAACCGCCGCGGCTTATATGGCTTCGGCAGCGAGTGGCTCGAAGAGATTAGCGGCGACTACGGCGGCCTGTGTATGAAGGATTATTTCACGGCTATCGACACCTACAGCCGCGAGCCGTGGGTTGACACCGACCATTTGGGCTGCGTGGGCGCAAGTTTCGGCGGCTATTCGGTTTACTGGATTGCGGGCCACCACGAGAAGCGCTTCAAGGCCTTCATTGCCCACGACGGAATGTTCAACTTTGAGCAGCAATATCTTGAAACCGAAGAGATGTGGTTTGAAAATCACGACATTGGCGGCCCCTTCTGGGACAAAAGCAATGAAGTGGCGCAACGCTCGTACGCCAACTCGCCGCA
>JAEEGG010025001.1_pt1 | contig 11531 bp, 6 predicted proteins | sample 9134161 | NCBI WGS metagenome assembly JAEEGG01 (sample SAMN16246543, study PRJNA631951) | gut metagenome | biome: gut microbiome; feature: rumen; material: CR-attached | host: Bos | place: Iran: Karaj | collected 2018-10 | reverse complement strand
GAGGATTATCAGCTCTCTGCCAAGAAGCGTGCGCTTGTCTCAAAGCGCCTGAAGCAGGATTCCATCTATCGTACCGTTCAGATGGACCAAATGGAGGACAACCTGCAGAACATGCGGCGCAACGTGGTTTTGGTACGTCAGCGCAAGGACAAGCTTGAGGTGCGCTCTGCCATCGACGGCGAGTTAGGTCTTTTAGATGTGGAGTTAGGCCAGAGCATCAGCCCTGGGCAGAAGATAGGCCAGCTGAACGACCTCAGCGACTATAAGGTGCAGGCGCAGATCGACGAGCACTATATCGACCGTGTGCGCCAAGGGCTGACGGCCACCTTCTCGCGTGGCGACAAGCAGTATCAGCTGCAGGTGCGCAAGGTCTATCCTGAGGTGCGTGACGGCAAGTTCCGTTGCGACTTCATCTTCCGAGGCGAGCGCCCTGAGAACATCCGCACAGGCCAGACCTATTACATCGACCTTGAGCTGGGCCAGCCTGAGCAGGCCGTCATCATCCCTCGCGGCACGTTCTTCCAGACCACAGGCGGACAATGGATCTTCGTGCTCTCCCAAGACGGCACGAAAGCCTATCGCCGCCCCATCCGCGTAGGCCGTCAGAACCCTCAGCACTACGAGATCCTCGAGGGTCTGGAGCCTGGCGAACGTGTAGTCACCAGCGGCTACGAAGCTTTTAAAGACAATGAAGTATTAGTGATAAAATAAGACAACGAATTTCACGAATTAAACGAATTAGAAATATATGAATAGTTACCTGAAATTTCTGAGCCGTCATAGGCTGTTTACCGTTATCAATATCGTGGGTTTGTGCCTCTCGATGGCCTTCCTGCTGCTGTTGGGTGACCTGATTTATCGCCAGACATCTGTAGAGAACTACCAAACGCGTGGTAATCGCACCTTTGTCCTTGGCAACGAGAACAATATGATGTCGCACTTTCGTGTGGGACAGAAACTGAAAGACCGTTTCCCAGAAATCGAAGACTGGTGTTCCATTTCCGGCTATGACTTGCCCATCAACATGCATGGACAGACAATAAGCACGAAGATACTCGTCGTGGCTCCGAACTTCTTCGAGTTCTTCGATTATCGATTGCTGACGGGTGACAAGCGCAAGGTGCTGAGTGCCCCAAATCAAATGGTGGTAAGCAAGTCGTTCGCCCAGCGCTATTGGCCTGAAGACGATGCCATCGGCAAGGAGGTGGTGATTGGTGATCCGAAAGATCCTGAAGGACATGTTACCTATACTGTCAGCGGCATCATGGACGATTTCGATCGCTCTGTTATTCCCTCTAACTATGAGTGTCTGATGAACTTGGAGAACCATAAGTATTTCAACCCAGTGGCCTACGACGAACAGATGAGCAATGCCGGCAGTTGCATCCTATTCTTGATGGAACGCGAGGACACCAACCTGCAGAGTAAAATCAGCGACATGTGTGATTATATGAAGACATTCTTTTGGTACTATACAATCAAGGTTGCGAATGATGTTACACTTACACCGCTCTCTACCCTCTACTACGATGCCAAGAAGTGCATGCTTGGTGGCGACGAGTTGAATCACGGTAGCCGCGATATGGCTCATCTCTATGTGATCATCGCCCTGCTTGTATTGGTGTTTGCCATCTTCAACTACATCAATTTGAGTGTGTCGCTTACAACAGAGCGCTCTAAGGAGATGGCTACACGTCGACTGTTGGGGCTGTCTCGATTGCAGGTCTTTGGCAAATTGATATGTGAAAGCATCCTCTTTACAGCTATTGCCTTTGTCATTGCCTATCTGATTGCGCTCTCTTTGCAAGACAAAGCCGTAGAAATGGCAAACTGTCCGTTGGACTTGCTGAAGGATACTGGCATTGTGACCATCCTTGTCATCCTGTTTGCTATCGTACTTGTAGGAGCATTGGCAGGCTTCGTTCCTGCCTCGATACTCAGTGGTTATCAGCCCATAGACATTGTTCGCGGCACCTTCCGCCGTCGTGTCCGCCAGCAATGGAGTCATGTGCTGATGGTGATGCAAGCTGTCTTTGCCATCGTCATGCTGACTGTCACGTTTTTACTGAATAACGGCATCCGGGAACGTATGAACCAACCCTTAGGCTATGAAATCAAAAACATTCTACAGTCCTATGGCCTCAATGGTCTTAAACAACAACAGCGACTGACTTTCCGCAATCAGATGCTGAAGCTTCCAGAGGTGGAGGCAGTAGGATTCGGAGGAGGTACGCCAATCAACTATATTGAGAACAATACCACCACAGCTCCTGACGGTACGGTGGTGAGCATGCAGGTGTTGATGGGCGACAGTTGTTTCTTTAACATTCTCAACATCCACCCTGAGAAGTCTTATTGTGAAGAGACTGGCGAAAGGTACTTCGTGGGTGTCAATCATCAGCTATTACGACAGTTCGGCAAGCAGGATACCGACACGGAATTCACCTCCGCCATGAGTGAAAATACTTTCCATGTAGCGGCTCTTTATCCAGATATGATATATCTGAACGTGATGCGTGAGGAAAAGCATCCCACACCTTTCTTAATATATAAGGTCAACGAATTCGTTGATGGGGGTAGTGACGTTGTAACAAGAGACTATGGAGGACCTCAGATGACCATCGTCAAATATCATGGTGACCGCAAGAAGGTAGAAGAGACTATGAAGCGTCTGCTATCGGAACTGACGGGATATGAAGTATCAGACATCGAGTCACTCGAACAAATACATCGCCAGTGGTATGTAGAATACGAACGGTTCCTCTGCATCTTGACAGTCTTCACAGTTGTCGCCCTGATTATTGCCGTACTCGGATTGATGGCAATGAACAGTTACTTCGTAGGCCAGCGCCGTCGTGAGATTGCCGTCCGTCGCGTCTTTGGTGCTGAGATCAGCAGCATCACCCTGCGCCTGCTCCGTACGGTAGTCATCCAGTCGCTCATTGCAGCCGTTATCGCCATCCCGTTGTCATATTGGTTAGCGCCGATGGTGGGCAGCATTTCCGGCCTCAACATCCGGATGCAGTTCCTGCCCTTGCTGCTCTCCCTCCTCATCGTTCTCATTGTCAACGTCCTTACTGCCGCCTTCCAAGGCTGGCGGGCTGCAACGGAAAATCCCATTCACAGCATCAAGAATGAATAAGCAAAAATGGCAAAACAGCATACATGACTACATTAAATAGGTTTATAATGCTGAAATACAAAATGTTACATGATTTTTAACCTACATGATAACTACATTATAAGTACATAAAACTACATTGAAACTACACGAAATAGGCCAAATGACGGCTTTTTACATGGCTTATGCGTCGCAGTTTGGGCAGACTAAAGTCCATGAATGATTGCTTTAAACCATAGGAAAGGTTAGGGGTGGCTGATAAATTCTCGAGAGAATTTAAGAGTTTAGTTAGGGTAAAGTCAGACTTTAGTTAGGGTAAACTCTGAAATTCTCTCGAGAATTTGTCTGGGAGCCTTAGGGAAACCAGAGCTGCTAAGCGGGCTTCATGGGACTTTACTTACTTGAAAGTCTTGGCCAACTGCCGACTGTTTGTATCGTTATCGATGTCTTTTTGGCTGCTTTTGTGTAGTTTCAATGTAGTTTTATGTACTTATAATGTAGTTATCATGTAGTTTCAAATTTTCGCAAATTATTCAAAATAAGGCAATTAGAATGTGATTAATGTAGTTATGTATGCTAAAATGAAATTTGGACATTAGAAATTTATAATTCAAGTTGCACATATTTGCGCCATTTTTGCAGTTTCAAACATAAATTACATCTTTGCATCACGCTAAAGATATAACACCAAAAGTGAAATCATACGACTACATATACAGAATCAATTTGGGCGAAATCTATGTCATTTGGGGTAGATTTCGCCAGAAATACGGCCAAAACGGGCGAAATCTACCCCAAAAAGCATAGATTTCGCCCAAAAAGTTTGTTTATAATAAGGATTTGTTGTATCTTTGTGCTGTCTTAAAAGAATAACTTCATGGAATCAATCATCGGAAGAGAAGCAGAAATCAAGCGACTGACAGCAGCTGTAAACAGTCCGCGTCCAGAGTTTATCGCCCTTTATGGACGCAGGCGTGTAGGCAAAACGTTCTTAATCAATCAGATGTTCAAGAAACAGTATGCTTTCAAGATGACAAATATATCGACATCATCAAGGCACTCAGCAAAAGCCGTAGCGGCATGACCCGTGAGGAACTGGCCTCTGCTTTGAAATGCGCTAACAATGGTCATCTCGGGAATAAACTCGATGACCTTGTCTATTGCGATTTGATAAGAAAGAATATCGTCCGCGAGAAAGAAATCAAACGAAAGGATGCCATCTATCAGTTATGTGACTTCTTCTGCCAATTCTATCTTACTTTCATCGACAGGGCTGAGTTAGAGCAACAGTATTGGGCGCATCATATCAACACACCAGAAGTCAACTCATGGATGGGCCTGACATTTGAACGCATCTGTATGGCACATGTCCAGCAAATCAAACAAGCACTGAGGATAGATGCCATCTCGACACTCGTCTATTCCTGGCGAAGCAAGACATCGACTCCTGCAGTCCAGATAGACATCGTTATAGAGAGGGCCGACAACATCGTCAACATCTGTGAAGTGAAATACAGCCAAGGTGAATATGCTCTCGATAAAGAAGAATACAACAAGATATGTCGGCGCAGTAATGCTTTCTGCTCTGAAACAGGATTGCGACACACACCTTGGCTCACGATGATAACAACAGAGGGATTGATCCGTGGGAAATACACAGAAATGATTCAGAGCCAGGTCAAACTTGACGATTTGTTTGCAATTTAGTCTATGTTCTGAGACCTGTGTCAAAGAATCATACGCCAGACTGTCTAATTATTAGACAAACAGCTTCCGCCGAGGTCAAAAGCCTTGGCGGATTCGTTTAAATGACGTAACTTTGCATCAGAAAATCGTAAATCGTCAATAAGTAAATCGCAAATAAGATGAAGAGTTATTTCAGATTCCTTTCACGCAACAAGCTATATACCTTAATTAATATAGCAGGGTTGGTAGTATCGCTGATGTTCATCATCCTGATGGGTGACTACACCTGGCGTCAGTACAGTATCGACAGCTGGCACAAGAATGCCGACCGCATCTGCCTGATGGGCAATCAGACAAGTTTTGCCATGTGGCCAGAGGCCGCGAAGCAGATCAAGGAGATGTGCCCAGAAATTGAGCAGAAGTGTTGTGTGATGAGCCTAAAAGGGAAAATAAGATATCATCAACAGGAGGTGAAAGACGGTGCGAATGAGAATGGCATCATCATGGTAGCAGACTCGACATTCTTTCAGTTCTTTGACTTCGAATTGGAGATGGGTGACCGTCTGACGGCTTTAGACGCCCCAGACAAATGTGTCATCACTGAACGATTGGCGAAAAGACTCTTCGGCGATAAGAACCCAATAGGTGAGCCCTTGCAGATTATTGGAGAGCGCGAGATGGGGCCTGACAATACCGTTTACGATAGTACCTTGGTATATACTGTCAGTGGAGTCGTAAAGAACCTCGACTATACTGCACTGCCGAATGAGACGCAGATTATTGCCAGTATGGAACGCTATCCACAGATCATGGGTTTTAAATTTGTAAATTACTCCTATCCATTCAGCACTGCAGGTGCCAGTATGGCGTTTTTCATGCTTCGTCCTGATATGACGCTTGACAGCAAGATAAAAACCATTGATGACTACATTACAAAGAATTTCCCTCTTGTTTGGGGAGAATACAAGGTGAGCGTTACACCGCTTAAGGAAGTGATGTTCGCCCCGCAGAATCAAGGGATTGGACTATTGAAAGGCGACAAGACACGACTCCGCATCCTGCTCGCTGCCGTGCTGGCCATCCTCTTCTTTGCCGTCAGCAACTATATCAACCTGACGGTGGCCAATACAGGTTTCCGTTCTAAGGAGATGGCTACGAGAAGGCTCTTTGGCAGTAGCCAGCATGAAATATCCCTGAAACTGATTGCCGAATCAACGCTGATGGTAGGCGTTGCCTTCATTGTAGGTTTTTCCTTAGCACTCTGCTTTCAGGATGATGCTGCCAACCTGTTTAAAGGAAAGATAGCCCTCATGAACGACATCAGCGTCAGCACAGTGGGAATCAGTCTCGCCTTCATCCTGATGATAGGCATCATCTCTGGAATTATGCCCTCATGGCATATCTCACGTTTCCAACCTATTGACATCGTGAAGGGAAACTTCCGTTTTCATTCTAAGATGGTATTAGGCAAACTCTTCATCATCTTACAGAATGTCATCACTGTTGTCATGCTCACTGCCGCCCTCGTCATCTGGTTGCAGTTGAACAGTTTGATTCATGCGCCTCTCGGCTTCAATACTGAGAATCTTTTCTACGTCATTAGTCCTGAAGGGAAGGATCAGACCGTCAGGAGCCAATTGGAGAAGATGCCCTTCGTAGAGAAAATAGGTTCTTTCAGTGGATCCACATTCACCTCTTATTATACTAGTATGTATGCTGTCATGCAGGGAGATAAGATGATACCATTGTTCGAAACGGATATGGACAATACCACTTTTGAGCTCTTGGGACTACATATCAAGAAGGACTACGGAACCAGTGATGACGGCTTTTATCTGAACGAAGAGGCATTAAGGCAGTTGGACTATACAGAGGAGACACGAGAGATTGACTGGGGCACAGGTGGAGAAAAGGCCCCTATCGCAGGTGTACTCCACGACTTTAATTCTATCAATGTGCTTACACCTAAACAGCCGTTTGCCATCAAACTATATGAGAACAAAGAGTTTCCTGGGTATCTTGTAAAGACCAATGGTGACAAAAAGGCGAAGGCAGCCTTTGAGGAAATGATAAAAGAGTTGGATGACTCTGGGGAGAAAAGAGTACTAAGTATCGAGGAATGCATCACCGATACCTTCGAGGATCAGCAACATACACTTCTCATCATTACGCTCTTTACCTTCGTGGCCATCGTGATTTCTGTGATGGGATTCATCGGCATGTCGCTCTTCTTTATCCGTCAGCGCCAGAAGGAGATAGGCATACGGAAGATCATGGGCAGCTCGTCTCGTGAGGTGATGATGCTGATGCTCCGCACGTTCTGCGCCCCGCTGCTGGTATCGTTTGTCATTGCGATTCCCCTTTCATGGTACATCATGAACGACTGGCTGACAAACTTCAGTTATCGCATTTCGCTCTCGCCTTGGATCTTCGCCACAACCTGCGCCTTTGCCCTCCTCGTGGCCGTCCTCTCCGTCGGCTTCCAGATCATCAAGGCCGTCCGCACTAATCCCGTTGAAAGTATCAAGACAGAATAAATCCGTGTAATTCGTGAAATTAGTGGTAAAAAATAAATAGTATGATTAAGTTAGAAAACATTCAGAAGGTGTTCCGCACGGAAAAAGTGGAAACCGTAGCATTGGGCGGCGTATCGCTCGAAGTAAAGAAAGGTGAGTTTGTGGCCATCATGGGGCCTTCGGGCTGTGGCAAGTCTACCTTATTAAATATATTAGGCTTGCTCGATAATCCCACAAGCGGCACCTACTACCTCGATGGCGAGGAAGTGGGCAAGTTGAAGGAGAGCCAGCGCACGAAGGTTCGCAAGGGACAGATTGGTTTTGTGTTCCAGAGCTTCAACCTCATTGATGAGTTGAACGTAGAGGAGAACGTGGAACTGCCGTTGACCTACTTAGGAGTTCCCAAGAAAGAGCGCAAACAGCGTGTGGAAGAAGTGCTTCGCCGTATGGCCATCTCGCATCGTGCCCATCACTTCCCCCAGCAGCTCTCCGGAGGTCAGCAGCAACGTGTCGCCATTGCCCGTGCCGTCGTGATGAATCCCAAGCTGATCCTCGCCGACGAGCCCACAGGTAACCTTGACTCCAAGAACGGACTGGAGGTGATGCAACTGCTCACCCAGCTGAACCAGGAAGGCACAACCGTCCTGATGGTAACTCACTCCGAACGCGATGCCGGCTATGCCCAGCGTGTCATCAACCTGCTTGACGGCCAGGTTGTCCCTGAAGTCAGTCTTTAGTCTTTAACTAAAATTGATTAAATGAAGTGTTAAAACCTCTGTTAGAAGTGTGTTTTAACACTTCATTAGTTTTTCAAATGTAACCATTACTTTATTATTTGTACCAATTCTGGGTTTTAACGGACTACCGTAAAGTATTTGATATAAATCAATTACATTATTTTTTGCGCCCACAAAAACAATGTTGAAATCAAAATCAGCTAAATGAAACAGTTAATAAACTTTGTGGGAACCGCTCTCCCATGGGCTAAAAGACAATGTCGCTGGTCGGCATTGTCGTTGATGCTCCTGTTCTGCGCCACGGCGTGGGCACAGGGTGGCATAGCCGTCAAGGGAACGGTTGTCGATGCGAACGGAGAGGCGCTGATAGGTGCCTCCGTTGTAGTGAAGGGGAACACCTCGATTGGTACGATTACGGACTTCGACGGTAACTTTTCCCTGAGTGTCCCATCAGAGTCCTCGACCATCGTGGTCTCGTATGTGGGAATGAACACCGAAGAGTTGAAAGTCGGCAAGCGGCGCACGTTCAACGTGACGCTGAGCGACAACACCCAGCTTTCGGAAGTGATCGTCGTTGGTTTCGGCCAGCAGAAGAAGGCCTCTGTGGTGGGTGCCATTACCCAGACCACGGGTGAAGTGCTTGAACGTTCAGCAGGTATCGGTAGTGTGAGTGCAGCGCTCACGGGTAACGTCCCCGGTGTTGCCACCATCGCCTCTACCGGTCAGCCGGGTGAAGAGGATCCGCGAATCTATATCCGTGGTGCTGCTGCCTGGAACACAGACGCCCAGCCGCTGATCCTCGTGGATGGTGTGGAGCGTGAGATCAAGTCGGTGGATGTGACATCTGTCGCTACCGTCTCGGTCCTGAAGGACGCCTCTGCCACCGCCGTCTATGGTGTGAAGGGTGCTAACGGTGTTATCCTGATTACCACCAAGCGTGGTGTGGAAGGCAAGGCCAGGATTGACGTTGGCTTCAACGCTACCCTGAAGGCTGTGTCGAAACTCCCGCGCAAGTACGATTCCTACGACGGTTATATGTTCCGCAACCAGGCCATCGAGCACGAGATTGCCATCGGCGGTGACGCTTCTTGGGCTTACTACCGTCCGCAGACATTCATCGACAACTTCCGCAATCAGGATCATACCGTCAAGCCTCACTATGCTGCTGACGGTACCTTACTCGGCGAATACAGCCAGGCAGAGCGTTATGCCAATATTGACTGGCAGGACGAGATGTTTGAATCAACCGCGTTCTCATACAATACGAACCTGAATATTTCCGGTGGTACACAGTTTGTGAAGTACTTCGTGGCTTTCGACTTCCAGAACGAGGGTGATATGACAAAGGTATGGGATAACCATCAGGGTTACACCGGCGGTTATGCCTACAACCGTTTGAATGTACGTTCGAACCTGGACTTTCAGATCACGAAGACCACGCAGTTCAAGGTGAACCTGGCAGGTTCGAATGCCCAGCAGAAGACCCCGCGTTACTATTATGGTAATAACGGTGAGTTCTTCCAGCAGCAGAAGTGGGCCGGTGCCTACGGTATGGCGCCTAACCTCTTCCCCGTTCAGTTCTCTGACGGATCGTGGGGTTACTATCCGCTGGTTTCCAACATTGAGAACTCTCCGGCCAGTGTGGCCACATCGGGTTATGAGTTGAAGACCATCACCCGCGTGTTCACTGACTTTGCCCTTGAGCAGAAGCTCGACTTCATCACGAAGGGTCTTGTAGCCCGTGGTACTATCTCCTGGGATAACCAGTTCAATGAGAGCGACCGTGGTATCTCCGACCTGCACACCACGAAGAAGGCGTATATGCTTCCTGAGGTTGGTCAGATGCTTTGGGAGAACGAAATCAATGCCACGACAGGTTTCGACTTCTATGAGAGCCGCGACTGGTCAACGGTGGCTGGTACGGTAGGTTATACGGGCCGTGCTACGGAAATGTCACTCCAGCTCTTCTGGGGTCGTCAGTTCGGTGACCACAACGTGACGGTGATGGGTAACTGGAAGCGTCGTATCCAGGCTGGTAATGCCGACCTTGAGGATCGTCGTGAGGACTGGGTGTTCCGTTCCACCTACGACTATAAGGGCAGGTATTTCGCCGAGGTCAACGGTGCGTACAACGGTTCACAGAAGTTCTCTCCGGACAACCGTTTCGTATTCTTCGCTTCAGGTGCCTTAGGCTGGATGCTCTCGGAAGAGAAATTCATGAAGAAGCTGAAGGAGAAGAAGATTATCGATATGTTCAAGATCCGTGGTTCTATCGGTGAGATTGGTGATGATGCCGGTGGTGCCCGTTGGGCTTACCTGACCACTTGGGAAGTTACGAACAATAGTAAAGGTTTTAACATGGGTCTTGACGGCTCTGAAAGCCCGTTCATCGGCTATAAGGAGGCCGTCATTGCCAACCCTGACCTCCGATGGGCAACGGTCGTGAAAAAGAACATTGGTTTTGACTATGCTATTCTCGGTGGTATGTTTGCAGGTAGTTTCGACTATTTCCGCGACGACCGTAAGGACATCTTTATCTCCGGAGCCAACCGTTCCGTGCCTTCATACTATGGTGCAGCCACGAACCCCGACATCAACAAGGGTAAGATGAAGAACTACGGTTTCGAGTTTGAACTCCGTTTCAACAAGGTCTTGAACAATGGCATGCGCTTCTGGGCAAACGCCAACTACACCTACGCACACAACGAAATCATCGAGAAGGACGACCCCGAACTGATTCCTGCCTACCGCAAGGCCGAGGGCTACTCTCAGGGTCAGTACACCTCATTTATCGACAACGGCTTCATCGGCACATACGATGAATTATATAGTACACCCGCACGCGAGAAGGACGACAGCCAGGTGCTCATCGGCGACCACTATATCGTTGACTTCAACGGTGACGGTGTCGTTGACGAGACGAACGACCAGGCTCCTTACGGTTACACCGGCACGCCGGAACACACCTACAACGCCACGATCGGCTGGGAGTGGAAGGGCTGGAGCTGCTTTGCCCAGCTGTACGGTGCCACGGGTGTCACACGTGACGTAGGCCTCGCTTCTTTCAACAACAAGCTTCTTACCGTGTTCGACAATGGTACATGGTGGAATCCCGTTGACGGCGGTGGCGAAGTCGTCGTTCCGCGCTTCACCACACAGGTTTCCTACAACGACGGTACACAGTATCTCTACGACGGCTCCTATTTTCGTCTGAAGAACGTGGAGCTGGCTTATACATGGACGAAGGGCTGGATCAAGAAGCTCGGTTTCACAAGCCTGAAGCTGTATGTGAACGGCAACAACCTCTTCCTGATCACCAAGATGCCTGATGACCGTGAGAGTAACTACGGATTCAGCGGCGGCGGTGGTGCCTACCCGACTGTCAGACGTTATAACTTCGGAATTAAGCTTAACATCTAAGCGGCCTGCGGCCTGAATGATAAATGATAAATGATAAATGATAAAGTTATG
>JAEEGG010024999.1_pt1 | contig 11532 bp, 12 predicted proteins | sample 9134161 | NCBI WGS metagenome assembly JAEEGG01 (sample SAMN16246543, study PRJNA631951) | gut metagenome | biome: gut microbiome; feature: rumen; material: CR-attached | host: Bos | place: Iran: Karaj | collected 2018-10 | reverse complement strand
TCGCCAAGAAGGGCGAAAAGATTCTCGCCGCCGTCAAGGACGATGAACCGAGCGTGCTCGCACAATACGCACTCGAAATTGCCGAAGCCGCACACAAGTTCATCCACGAAGACCGCGTGCTCGGATCTGCCGAAGAAAAGTCCAGACTCTTCCTCGTGCAGTCTACACAGATTGTGCTCGAAAACGTCCTCGACTTGCTCGGCCTCTTCCCGATTCGCCAGATGTAACTTAGACGAAAGAACGCGACTTCGTCGCTACAGACGAGAGACGAAAGAAAAAAAAGCAAGAACATTCATGTTCTTGCTTTTTTCGTAAATGCTAAACTAAAAACGCTCTCTCGTCTCTAGTCTCTCGTCTTTCGTCTAAACTAATTCCCGTTGATGCATCTAACAGAATAGCCGTTGTTCTTGGCGGTTGCCGGAACAAGCTGGCGGACCATCTGGTCACTCATACGGCCCATAGCCCAAAGCCAAATCGTTTCGTTACGGCCGTTCTGTGCAGACCAGAAGCCAGCATATTCGCCCATGTCTTCATAGCGAATTGTAGCCTTGCCGAGAACCTTGCGATAGCCCGAGGAGAAAATGGTGAAACCGTATTCGTCGGTACCGCCACCACCCTGCCAGCCAGTCGTTGCCTTCATCTTGGTAGCAAAGTTACCGCACTTGTCCACACCGTCATAGCAGCCCGTGAGGCCCTTGAGCATGTCGGACCATTCGCGGTCACGCGGCAAGTGCCAACCTTCCGGGCAAGCCTTGCGAGCGCCTTCAAGGTCGTACAAGCGACCGCTACGTGCGCAGTAAGAATCCTTGTCTTCGTAACACCAGGAGTGGCCTTCGACATTGTAGTTCACGTTCTGTGCGAACCATTCACGGCCTTCAACCTTGATGATTCGATAAACTTGTCCGTCACGCGGGTCCGTAAACGAAGTGGACTTGTCGCGGATTTCTGCACGGTGTTCCTGTTCGGCAACGCGGAATGCAGAGAGCTGTTCGCGCTTGTACTTCTGACGGCCTTCAAGTTCAGCCACCCAAGCCTTCTGGGCCTGCGGGTTTGTAAACTTTATACGCAAATCATGTACGTTGAACAAGTCGTTACCGCAAGCAAAGTCCACACCGGCGATATTGATGATGAGGTCTTCGTTACCAAAGTGGCGCGGCTTGTCGAAATACGAAATCCATGCTTCCATGGTATTGCGGCAATTTTCGTAGAAGTTCGGGTCTTCGACCATCTTTGCAGGAACAGTCATGTTACCGGCAACAGAAAAGTCAAACTTGTCATCCAAAACGCGGAAGGAAACCGGCTGGACATTCTTGTAATGGGTGTATTCGCCAAAACGAATATTTCCGTCAATCTTGGCCGCGGCATAATCGCCCTGACCTTCGGCGTTAAAAATGGCATCCCAAGTCTTCGGAGGTGCAGCAAACACCTGCGCAACAGACAAAGCGAGCACGGAGTAAATTCCCAGTCTGAACAATTTAATTCTCTCCATTTTTCAATACTTTTTATTTCTTGATGTAATGTTAGTTATTTTTCATCTACTTGGAAATAAAATATTTGGTAACATGGCCTAAATTTTTTAATATTATAGTATGTCTATGACTCGTTATATTCTCCAGATCCTTTGCCCTGACCAAAAAGGGCTTATCGCCGGCACAACGCAAGTTCTTGCCAAAGCCGGAGCCAACATTATTGACCTCCAGCAACATACCGCCAAGGATATCGAAACGTTTTTCTTACGCGCCGTTTTCGACATCGAAGCGGATGGCATCCCCGAAGTCAAAAGACACCTTGAAACTATCGCTCCGCACCTTCAGCTGAACTGGAAACTGTTCGACACCTCCAAAACCGAACGCGTTGCCATTTTTGTTTCGAAGACGGACCACTGCCTTTACGACTTGCTCCTCAAACGCCGCGATGGCGACCTTCCCTGCGAATTCAGCTGCATCGTGGGTAACCACCCGGACTTAGGCCCCGTGGGCGGTTCCTTTGGCGTGCCGTTCTACTACGTGCCGTCCAACCCGGACAAGACGATTCCCGAGAACCGTTTCCGCGAGATCATCGAAGAAACCAAGACGGATACAATCGTCCTTGCACGCTACATGCAGATTTTGACCGCTCAGTTCACGGAAGAATTCAAGTACCGCATCATCAACATCCACCACGGGTTCCTCCCCGCATTCAAGGGAGCAAAGCCCTACCACCAGGCATGGCACAAAGGTGTAAAGATTATCGGTGCAACAGCCCACTTTGCCACAGAAGACCTCGACCAGGGGCCAATCATTTGCCAAGACATCCAGCGCGTTCCCGAGACAGCAAGCATTGATGAACTCGTCGAACTCGGCAAGGATATCGAAAAGCGCACGCTTTCGCAGGCCCTCAAGCTGTGGCTGGAACACCGCGTGTTCGTTCACGCCGGCAGAACGTTTATTCTCTAGGAGATCCAAATGTCCGAAGAAATCAAGAATGAAGTCCCCGCTCAAGAGCCGACCGCCACTGCAAATAGCGAAGTCAAGACCGAAGCTAAAGCCGAAGTCCACCAGACAAGCTTTGAATCTACTGAAGAGCTCGTCAATCCGCTGACAGGCGAAGTCATTTCGCCGGCAAAGCCCAAGGAACCGAAATCCAATTCGCCGTACAAGCAGTTCAAGCCGGAAACGTTCGTGAACCCGATGACAGGCGAAGAAGAACAGACCACAATTGGCTCCCAGGTCATCATCAAGAAGGACCGCGGACTCGCCTACTACGTCGGCTTTGCACTGCTCGTCGTAATGAGCATCGCATTCTTCTTCTTGCCGGGCATTGCCATCACGTTCGCCGTAAGCCGCCTCGTGGACTTGAACACATCTGCCGCATGGATCTTCAGTACCATCTTGAGCTTCGGTGTCTGGCTTATTTTCAAGCTGAAAATCAAGGGTTTCGAAAAATCCTTCCACAGCTATTTAGTACTTTGCGTGATATGCTTGGTCGCCATGTTCGCGATCCAGTTCATCACCGATTATAACGTCATCTCTGAAGTCGTAGCGCTCCTCATCGGAGCCAAAGCTTAGGAATTTGCAATGAACAATACAGATACTTTTGTACACTTTCTCGTAGAATCTGGCGCCCTCAAGTTCGGCAACTTCGTCACCAAGAGCGGTCGCGAAACTCCTTACTTTATCAATACTGGAGAGTTCCGCACGGGCGCATCCCTTTCCAAGCTCGCAGAATTCTACGCCGCAGCATTCATGGTCCACTTTGACGGCAAGGCCCAGAACCTCTATGGTCCGGCATACAAGGGCATTCCCCTTTGCGCAGCAACAGCCATGAAGCTTTCTGACGTGTACGCCCAGAACCTTACCTTTACATACAACAGAAAAGAAGTCAAGGACCACGGTGAAGGCGGTTCACTCGTCGGTTACAAGTATTCCGAAAAGACGAACGTCGTCATTATCGAAGACGTGATTACCGCAGGTACTTCCGTCAACGAAACGATGCAGGCTCTTTCGCAAATCGAAAACGCCAATGTCGTCGGCCTCCTCATTTCTGTGGACCGCAAGGAAAAACTCGAAAACGGCAAGTCCGCTCTCCAGACGGTTCAGGATGAATACGGCATCGAAGCCCATTCCATCGTGAACATCAACGACATCATCGCTTTCCTCGAAAACGAAGAAAACCGCAAGGCCATTAACGCTCCCGAAGGAATCCTTGAACGCGTTTACGCCTACCGTGAAAAGTGGGGCGCCGTCTAAGGTTCCCGCAATAAACGAGAGCAAATGACGTTTAAGAAATCCATTCTTTCCATTGGATTTGCAATCTGCATGCTCACCGGGTGTGCAGATTCTTATCATTGGACAACTAGCCACCCCTCGTACCATAAGGCTCCTTATGGCGGTATTGCGGTGACAGGTATCGAGAACGCATTTGTCATCACGCGCTCCAACTGGTTTGCCAAGCGCCTCGAAATAGGCACAGACAGCATCCAGATCAAGGGAACGCTCCACTGCCGTAACACTTTCGAAACAGAAATGCGCAAGGCGTACGGGAACCTCATTGTCCTTCCCGATTCCGCCAACACCAAGTTCCCCGAAGAAAGCCTAAAGCTTGACGAACGCATATTCATCAAGGGGCATATTCCGGAACAGGGCATTACACTCAAGGATTCGGCAGGAAACGTTCCTCCCGTAGTCCTCATCCTGCACGAATTCATCATCGGCACGGACCTGAAGCGCGAAAACTTCTTTGACTACGCGCTCATCCATAACGAGAGCGGTAGCATCCGCAAGCCGGACAACGTCAGCGCCATTTTCTCGTACACGCTCTGGGATAACCTCAAGCAGCGTCCGCTTTTTAGCGCCGTTGACGAAATCCAGCAGCCCATCACGACGTACAAGCTTTCGAACTTGACAAATCTCATCCAGCTCGCCGTCCAGAAAATCCGCAAGAATCTATACGAAGGAGTCATCAAATGAAAAAACTCCTCGCGATTATAATGTTTCTTGTGGCATGGGCTAGCGCAGCCGATGTCTACTTTGATTCGCGCTTTACGCTCTGGAAAGATGCGACCATCTTGATTTGGACTCTTAATGGAGAATCCCCCATCAGCGCCAATGAATTTTGCCTTTCGCTCCGCCGTTTCAACACAGGCATCGGCGAGCCCAAATGCCGCGAACTCGGCGAATGGGAACGCGACACCATCGCCACTCGCTATGGTACTTGGCTTTCAAACAATCTTGAAAAGGGATTGCCATCCAGTTATTTGCGAGCAAGGCATCCCGGCATGGCAGCAAAGATCCAGGCACTCGAAGACAACATCGTCCTCTTCCTTGCACCTCAGGGGAAGTTCATTCAAGTAGCCGTCTTTGACGAAACAACTCAAGAACCTAAAGCAGCGGGCATCGTAAAGGCAAACACCGACAAAGTCGCCCTCAGCGACGAAATTGCCTCTGCATTCTTCGACAAGCGCACCAAGCGCCGCCTCACTAAAGAAGAACGCCTCAAGCAGCAAACCGAACCGGATGACCTCTACAAAGAAGTCCCGAATCTGAATGTCTGGGCTGGTATTGGCATCGGTTACTCGCAGGCACACTTTCCGCTCACTCCAGACAACTGGACCAGCAGCCACACCAGAAGCCGCGTCAAGAACTACCGCGCCACCAAGGATTCCGTAAGTCTTTGGAACTTTATCGATGATGCCGACCCGTTCCTCTCCCTTTATGCCGGTATCACATGGCATGGATTTATCGGTGTGGAATTTATGTACCGCTATTCAAATCGCGACATGAAGACTGACAACTCGGATACGGTCTACCGTGAACTTGACCACTGGGATTTTGGACAACATGATATCGGCCTCAATGTACTCCTGTCCATGACATACCCGATCACACCATGGCTAGACATTACACCGCTATTTTTCCTCGGGTTCCAATACACATTCTACGTTGAAAATATTGAGCTTAAAAGCGATGTCAAAAAGCCCTCAAGGTCTTACCAGTACCGCATCAAATTTGAAGATGTTTACAAGGGCGCATTACTTGGCATTGGAGGACAGTTCGTATTCAAGAAGCATTACGGTCTTGATTTACGAGCCGGAATTTCAAGCCGCGGCAGGGACATTTACGAAGCCCCCTCGCCCGATGCAGGCGCCGCCCCTACAACCATCGGAAAATCAACCATAGATTGCTTTGTAAGCCTCGGGTTTGAATACCACTGGACGCTATAACCCCCTGCTTTTTCACACCTCTCATCTTTCGTCTCTCGTCTAATTTCTATCTTTGCGCTCACTATGAGTGACGAAATTAAAGAAGAAACGAAAGAAAGAGTAAATCCGTTTTTAACGCCTGTCAAAATTATCGAGCCCAAAAACAAGCTCCCCGATTATACGTTTGATATGCTCCCCGAAGAACAGAAGGCTATTCTCCGGGAACACGGCTGGACCGAACTGATGCCTGTCCAGCGCAAATCCATCCCTTACATGCTTGCCGCCCGCGATATGCTCGTGCAATCGAAGACGGGTTCGGGCAAGACGGGCGCATACGCCCTCCCGCTTTTGCAGGTCATTGTCCGTGACCATCCGTATCCGCAGGCACTTATCCTCGTGCCGACGCGAGAACTCTGCATCCAGGTGCAAGAAGAATTTGAAAAGCTCTCAAAGGGTACGGGCATCAAGTCTGTCGCCATCTTTGGTGGCGTAAGCTATGAACCGCAAATCAAGGCGCTCCGTTCCGGCGTACATGTCATTGTCGCTACTCCGGGCCGCCTTATGGACCATATCCAGCGCGGTAACGTAGACTTGCTTTCCATTCGCGACCTCGTCCTTGACGAAGCCGACGAAATGCTCTCGATGGGTTTCTACCCCGACATGCAGAAGATCCGCAAGTACCTGCCGAAGGCAATCTCTTGCACGATGTACAGTGCCACAATTCCGCAAACGGTCAAGAGCCTAGCCCGCGAATTCCAGCGTCCAGGTGCCGATTTCCTTTCGCTCAGTTACGACAAGGTCATCGCGAACAATCTTGAACACCGCTACTACACTTGCGACGTGATGGAAAAGGATTCCATGACCATCAAGGTTCTGGAATACTACAATCCTGAAAGTTGCATGATTTTCTGCAACTACAAGCGCGACGTGAGCTACCTCGAACAGGTGCTCTCCGGTTACGGTTTTGAAGTCGGAGCATTGAGTGGCGACGTGGCGCAAAGCCTCCGCGAAAAGACGCTCAACGCCTTCCGCGACAAGAAGCTCAAGATTCTCATCTGCACTGACGTGGCCGCCCGCGGTATCGACGTGGACCACGTGACGCACGTGATTGTCTATGACCACCCCGCCGACCACGAAGTCTATGTACACCGCAGCGGACGTACCGCTCGTGCAGGCCGCAGCGGTCTCTGCATATCGCTCATCACACCAGTCGAAGAAATCGATCTCCGCCAGACGGCAGTGGACTTCGGCATCAACTTCATCAAGATGGATCCGCTAACAAACGAAGAAATTGCGAAGAAGGTGAGTGAACGTACCAAGGTCCGCCTCGAAGAAGTCCGCAAGCACTTCGGCGGTCAAAAAGCAACTGAACGCATCAGCCGCATGCTCCCGCTCGTAAAAGAACTTGCGAACGGCACCACCGACGACCAGATGCTACTTGCCTACCTGCTCGACAGATTCGCATGGAAAAAGTAGGCGCATAAAAGAACTTAAATAAAAACAAGAAGGCCTAAAAATGGCAAAAATCAAAGTAAAATCCGCAAAAGAAATCGAACTGATCCGCGATGCCGGCGCTCTCGCAGCCGAAACGCTGATCCGCGCGGGAGAAATGTGCAAGCCCGGCGTCTCCACACTCGAAATCGATGAATTCATCGGCGACTACACTCGCCAGCACAAGGGCATCTCCGCCTGCATGGGCTATCACGGTTATCCGCGCTACGCCTGCATCAGCATCAACGAAGTTGTCTGCCACGGCATTCCGAACGCGAACACCATCCTCAAGGATGGCGACATCGTGAACATCGATATCACCACAATCCTCTCCGGCTACCACGGTGATACCTCCGCCATGTTCTGCGTTGGTAAGGTCTCCGACATCGCTCGCGAGCTCGTCGATACCGCCAAGTTCTGCATGGAAGAAGGCATCCGCGCTGCAGGTGAAAGAGGCGCCCATTGGAACGACATCGGCTGTGCCATTCAGGACATCGCCGACGAACACGGCTTTAGCGTTGTCGAAGACTACTGCGGTCACGGCATCGGCCGTGGATTCCACGAAGAACCGACCGTCTACCACTTCCGTAACTACGAACGTTGCCCGTTCATCGAAGTCGGTAACGTGTTCACCGTTGAACCGATGCTCAACGTCGGTCGCCCGGGAACAAAGACGCTCTCTGACGGCTGGACGGCAGTCACCCGCGACGGTTCTCTCAGCGCCCAGTGGGAACACACCGTCGTGAAGACCAAGGATGGCATCGACATCCTGACGCTTCCTAGATAGACGAAAGAACGGGCTTCGCCCTACAGACTAAAGACGAAAGAAATGTAAAACGCCTCGCGCAATCCAATGCACGAGGCTTTTTACGTATAAAATCTTTTGATGTAATGTTTTACAATAGTATTTTACCAGCTCCTATTTCAAAAAAAATCAAAAAAGAATAATTTAGCTGACATGAAATCAACAAAACTTTCTGCATTCTCTCTCTTTGCTGTTCAGTGCCGCTATGACCACTGCAGCCGATACCGCAGGTAATTTCTTTGACGAAAACGGCGCTTACTATGGCCCGGACTGCGATAAAGAAAAAAACTATTCCGGCGCATACTACACCGGTAATTACGAAAGCCCGTTCAAGACCGTCTTGGGCAAGACCGACGAAGAAATCCAGGAAAAAATGGATCAGTTGTGGAACCATTATTTTAAGGGCGACAACAATTCCAAGGTCTATTACGACAAGGGCAACGAAGCTTACATTCTCGACGTGAACAACAGAGACGTTCGTTCTGAAGGTATGTCTTACGGCATGATGATTGCCGTGCAGACCGGCCACAAGGAAGAATTTGACAAGCTCTGGAACTGGGCCAAGAACCACATGTGGCACAAGGGCGGTGGCTGGGATGGCTACTTCGCTTGGCAGCGCAACGAAAGCGGTTCCGGAGGTGACGATAACTGCGCTCCGGACGGCGAAATGTACTTTATGATGTCGCTACTTTTTGCAGCGAACCGTTGGAATGACAGCAAGTACATGGACGATGCCCAGTACATCTTGAAGAAGATGTGGGATAACGGCCAGCATAGCCTTTTCAACCCGCAGCATTACGTTATCACGTTCCAGCCGCAGGGCAACGAAAACAACTTCTCCGACCCGTCTTACGACTTGCCGGCCTATGTCGATCTTTTCGCTCGTTGGTCCACCTCCAACCAGGATAAGTGGAGCAAGGCTGCAAAGGCAACGCGTGATCACTTGTACAAATCCTCCAACACGAAGTCCGGCTTGTTCTCGGATTACAACAACTTCGACGGTACTCCGCACGGCGTAAGCTATAACGGCAATGCTGAAAAGTACATGTACGACGCCATGCGCTGCGCAATGAACTTCGGTATGGACTATTACCTCTTCGGTGCTGATTCTGCTCGCCAAGAAGAAATGGCCCGCCGCATCATCGACTTCTTCGAAAAGGACAACTACAAGCACGCACGTTTCAACTGGGACGGTTCCAATCCGCAGGAACAGTACACGCTTGGCGAAACCGGCGCAAATGCCGTTGCTGCTATGGCTTTGATCAACAATTCAAAGTATGATGCAGCCGTCAAGAAGAATCTCCAGATGGCTTGGGATGGAAACCTCATGACGGGTCAGTACCGCTACTACGATGGCTTGGTGCACTACCTCGCTATGCTCCACTTGAGCGGAACGTTCAAGATTTGGAAGCCGAAGCCAGAAGTTACGGAAAAGCAAGTCACCGCCAACGAACACAACGGTGTCAAGATTGCTAAGGATACGACGTTCTATTCGTTCGAATCTTGCAAGCTCTACAAGGTGAACGCCAAGCCGGAACCGGAACAGGCCATCAACACCACAATCAGATTGAACAACAACGTAAGAGTCTGGTCCACCAACAGCGCCATCGTCATTGAAAACGCCGTAGTCGGCTCCAAGTTCGCCGTTACAGACGTGAATGGTCGCGTTCTCGCAAGCTCCAAGACTAGCTCCGCCATGCAGGAAGTCCGCATCAACAGCAGAGGCAACTTCCTCGTCATCGTCGGAAACAAGACTTACAAGGTCGTGAAGTAAAAGATTTGCGATATCGCAAGACTTTAACAGGGCGTGCAGCGATGCACGCCTTTTTTGTGCAAAAAACTTAAAATCCGACTATTTTTTGTCTTTTTCGCGAAAAATTATATATTACAACCATCAAGATACACGTCCCGAATTCAGAGTTCCTAAATCATAATCAGCAAGTACCATGTCCTTTCTCAGCAACGCAAGAGACAAAGCCATCGAGATGTTCTTCCGACGCAACGATTTCATCAACAGATTTGGCGAAATCCAGAACATCGAAATTGACTCGCAAGAAAACCAGGCAAACGTCACCATCCTTTTGCACGGTGAGTTCATACCGACCACAATTTGCGCGCACTATTGCTTTGAAGATACGGACCAGGAGACATTGATTGTCATAAACAAAGTAGAATGCGAACGCACGATGATCCACGAACTCGTTTCATGGTGGATCAAGGACCACCCTATCAAAAAGGCACTCCCCAAGGGAACGGGCTTCTTTGCCAAAATCTTGTTCTAGCAGTCACAGAAGGAATTATCATGGAAGAACAGCTCCAGAAAGTACTAAACAACATCTCTTTCAACGTGAATGCAGGCAAGCAGACAATGGACCTCACTGTCCTGCCCCATGGCGAAACAACACCGATTTCGTTCCATTTGAACTACAAGCTTGTTGAAAAGGGCGATGAAACGGAGATTTTTATCCAAAATATCGCATCAGATAGGCTTTGGGTGGATGAAATCGTTAAAATGTGGCTAGAAAAAAGTAGTTTTAATTATAAGATTCCCCAAAACCTCGCAGGAATTATTAAAATGTTCTTGAAATAGGAGAAAAGGAGGCAGCTATGTTAAACTTTAACGAATTCAAAAAAGACGAATCCAGTTCCATTCAGGAGATGTTCAATTCGGTCGTCTTCAACCTGATTACGGACATTCCGGACTCGCTCCTCTGCCCCAACAGGGATCCCGATGCGCGTGCCGAAATTCTAATCAAGCAGGCCGCCCTCAAGGCCGCAGCGGTAAGTACGTCTTTATCCATCCCGGCAGGCTTTACTGGCGTCTTGACCTCCATCCCGGATATAGCCGCGGTTTGGCGCATCCAGGCACAGCTCGTCTCCGATATTGCCTGCACCTACGGCAAGTTCGCCATGCTCAGTCGTGAAGCCATGGTCTGGTGCCTTTTCCGCCACAGTGCAGCATCGCTCCTACGCGATGTCGCTGTCCGTACAGGTAGCCGCATTGTCGTCCAGAAGCTCTCCCTGGCAGCACTCCAGAAATTGCTCCAGAGAATCGGTGTCAAGATTTCAACGAACTTCCTCGGGCGCATCGCCCTCCGTGCCATCCCGGCAATTGGAGCCGTCGGTAACGGAGCCTACACCTACTTTGATACAAACGAAGTCGGCAAGACGGCAAAGTCCTACTTCAAGGCTCTTGAAGGAGTCGAAAAACCGGAACTCGTCGAAAACTCCATCGACAAGGACCCGGATTCAAGCGAAGCCGCCGCTGAACCGGCATCCGAAGAAAACGTATAAACAAAAATTTTCTCATTTAAGCAAAACGAAGCAGCCATTTTTATGGTTGCTTTTTTGCATTTTAGGCCAATTTTAGCCATTTTACCCCCCTTTTATACTATCAAATGAAAAACCGCCCTTGAGTTCCCCCCAAAATTTTCTATTTTTGGGCGCAACATTCAATAACATCAACTCCATTAGTGGAATAAAAATATGAAAGACATTCAGCTGCACAGAAATATTGGTATTTCTGCTCACATCGACTCCGGTAAGACTACTCTTA
>JAEEGG010024993.1_pt1 | contig 11536 bp, 7 predicted proteins | sample 9134161 | NCBI WGS metagenome assembly JAEEGG01 (sample SAMN16246543, study PRJNA631951) | gut metagenome | biome: gut microbiome; feature: rumen; material: CR-attached | host: Bos | place: Iran: Karaj | collected 2018-10 | reverse complement strand
AGCGGCGGATTTCCGCTCCGTCGCAGTTGCCGTAAACGGCCGTCAGCGGTTTGAAGGCGGCAATCGCATCGAAGGTGGCGAGATTGCCGAAATCGCCCGCATGCCAAATTGCGTCCACCGGCGCGAGAAAGTCCCGTACCCGGTTGTCCCAGAGGCAGTGCGTATCCGATATGAGTCCGATAAAAGCCATTTCAAGCGAATTCCGGGAGTCAAAGATAGCAATTCTTGGAAAAACCTTATATTTGCGCACTTATAATGCCCGTATTTTCGGGCGGCTTTTGGATACATTTTATTACTAACCCATACCTATGAAAAAACTGAAACTGTTTTTCACGGTGGTGGCATTTTCGCTCCTGCTGACCCCAGCCTTCGCACAGAATATGGTGGTCAAGGGTGTGGTGATCGCCGAGGAAGACGGACTGCCGGTGATTGCGGCTGCGGTTTTCGGAAAGGATACCAAGATCGGTACCGTGACCGACATCGACGGCCAGTTCACCCTCGAGGTTCCGCCTTCCGTCAAGACCCTGGTGATCTCCTACACCGGTATGAAGACGAAGGAAGTGCCCGTGCAGCCGAACGTGAAGGTGATTCTCAGCACCGATTCCCAGGTGCTCGAGGAGGCCGTCGTCACCGGTATGCAGAAGGTGGACAAACGACTGTTCACCGGATCCTCCACCAAAGTTTCTGCCAGTGATGCCCAAATCGCCGGTATCGCCGACATCTCCCGTTCGCTGGAGGGTCGCGCCGCAGGTGTCTCTGTCCAGAATGTCTCCGGTACGTTCGGTACCGCCCCGAAGATCCGCGTCCGCGGTGCCACCTCCATCTACGGCAGCTCCAAACCGCTGTGGGTGGTGGACGGCGTCATCATGGAAGACGTGGTCGAGGTGGATGCCGAGAGCCTCCCTTCGGGTGATGCCAACACCCTGATTTCCTCCGCCATCGCCGGCCTCAACTCGGACGATATCGAGTCGTTCGACATCCTCAAGGACGGTTCCGCTACCTCCATCTACGGCGCCCGCGCCATGGCCGGCGTCATTGTCGTGACTACCAAGAAAGGCAAGGCCGGCCACAGCAGCATCAGCTATTCGGGCGAATACACGATGCGTCTCAAGCCGGTCTACTCGACCTTCAACATCATGAACTCGCAGGACCAGATGTCCATCTACCAGGAACTGCAGCAGAAGGGTTATCTCTCCTATGCAGGAACGGCCAATGCGGCTTCCAGCGGTGTGTACGGCAAGATGTACGAGCTGATCACGCTCTACGATGAGACCTCCGGCCAGTTCGGCCTGGCCAACACGGCCGAGGCCAAGGCGGCTTACCTGCGTGCGGCCGAGTACCGCAACACCGACTGGTTCGACAAGCTCTTCTCCTACAGCATCCAGCACAACCACTCCGTCTCGATGACGGGCGGTACCGACAAGGGCAACTACTACGCTTCCCTTTCCGTCATGGATGACCCGGGCTGGACCACGCAGAGTTCGGTGCAGCGTTTCACGGGCAACCTGAACGCCACCCACCGCATCTTCGACAACCTTACGATGAACATCATCAGCAACGCCTCCTACCGCAAGCAGCGTGCGCCGGGAACCCTGAGTTCCAAGATCGATGCCGTCAACGGTGAGGTCAAGCGAGACTTCGACATCAACCCGTATTCCTACGCGCTGAATACCTCGCGTACCCTGGACCCGGATGAGTTCTATACGCGCAACTATGCGCCCTTCAACATCTTCCACGAGCTGGAGAACAACTACATCGATATCGACGTGGCCAACCTCCGCTTCCAGGCCGAGCTGAAGTACAAACCCATCCCCAAGCTGGAACTTTCCGTCCTGGGCGCCGCCAAATACACGGCTTCCGTGCGTCAGCACTACATCAAGGACGACTCCAACCAGGCGATGGCCTACCGCGCAGCCGGTACGACTACCATCCAGAACAACAACTCCTACCTCTATACGGACCCGGACGACCCGTTCGCGCTGCCTGAGATCATCCTGCCCTACGGCGGTATCTATGAGCGCAACGACAACAAGATGTTCGGCTGGGACTTCCGTGCTACGGCCACCTACAACGACACCTTCGCGGTGGACCACATCATCAACCTCTACGGTGGTATGGAGACCAACTCGATTGACCGTGAGGCGGTCTGGTTCCGCGGCTGGGGTATCCAGTACGACCTGGGCGAGGAGGCCAACTACGACTACCGCATCTTCAAGCGCGGCAAGGAAGACGGCAACGACTACTTCACGATCGGTCACACCTACGACCGCCGCGCCGCTTTCTTCGGCACCGCTACCTATTCTTATAAAGGACGCTACAGCCTCAACGGAACCGTCCGCTACGAGGGATCCAACCAGTTGGGTAAGAGCCGCAAGGCACGCTGGCTGCCGACCTGGAACCTCTCCGCCAAGTGGAACGTCTCCGACGAACCCTTCATGAAGAATACCCGCGAGAAAATCTCGCACCTGGCCCTCAAGGCATCCTACTCCCTGACGGCCGAGCGCGGTCCGGTGAACAACTCGCTGATGATCATCCGCGCCGACACCCCGTGGCGCTACTCGACCACCGACAGCGAAACCATCCTCTACATCTCCTCGCCGGCCAACCCGGATTTGACCTACGAGAAGAAGCACGAGCTGAATATCGGTCTGGAGCTGGGTCTGCTGGATAACCGCATCAACTTTGCGGGCGACTGGTACATGCGTAACAACTTCGACCTGATCGGTCCGACCTATACTACCGGTACCACCGGCGCCGTGACCAAATACGGCAACGTGGCTTCGATGCGGTCCAGCGGTTTCGAGCTCTCGCTCACCACGACCAACATCAAGAAGAAGAACTTCTCCTGGACCACCAACTTCATCTACTCCCACACCCACAACGAGGTGACCGAGCTGCTCTCCACACGCCGCGTCATCGACCTCGTCTCCGGTACGGGCTTCGCGATGCAGGGGTATCCCAACCACAGTATCTTCTCCATTCCGTTCCGCGGCCTGAACAACGAGGGTCTGCCGACCTTCCTCGATCAGGACGGCAACGTCACCACCACGGGTATCTATTTCCAGACCTCCGATCCCACCAAGCTGGGCTTCCTGGAGTACTCCGGAACCGCCGATCCGACCGATGTGGCCTCCCTGGGCAACACCCTCCAGTGGAAGGGCTTCCGTCTGAATATCTTCTTCACGGGAAGCTTCGGCAACGTGATCCGTCTGGACCCGGTCTTCAAGGCCCGCTACAACGACCTCACTTCGATGCCGAAGGAGTTCAACGACCGCTGGGTGGTGCCGGGTGACGAAAACCACACCACCGTCCCGGTCATCGCCTCCCGCATCCAGAACCGGAACGACTCGCACCTGAGCTATGCCTACAACGCATACAACTACTCCACCGAGCGAATCGCCAAAGGCGACTTCGTCCGCCTCAAGGAGATCTCCGTCAGCTACGACTTCTCCAAGAAGGTGACGAAGATGCTGCATCTCGGCTCGCTCTCTCTCAAACTGCAGGCTACCAACCTGTTCCTGCTCTATTCGGACTCCAAACTCAACGGACAGGATCCTGAATTCTTCAACACCGGCGGCGTGGCCGTCCCGATGCCGAAGCAGATGACCATGTCCCTTAAAATCGGTTTATAAAGGAGGATGATCATGAAAGCAACCAAACTTACCATCATACTGGCGGCCGCAGCGCTCTTCGCCCTTACTTCCTGCGACAAGTTCCTGGACGTCAACCCCGACAAGCGTGCCGAGGTCGACACCAAGGAGGAGATGAGCTCCCTGCTGGGCTCCGCCTATACGACCCACGTGATGATTTCCATGGCCGAAATGATGAGCGACAACATCGACGATTTCGGCCTGACTTCCTTCAACAACAGCAAGCGCTTCCTGGAACAGGTTTACAAGTTCGAGGAGATCACCGAGAGCGACAACGAGAGCCCCGAGAACTGCTGGTCCGACTACTGGCGCGCTATCGCGGCGACCAACGTGGTGCTCGAGGGACTTGCCGAGCTCGGTACCCCCGAGGCCCGTCCCGACCTGCGCGAGATCTACGGCGAGGCTTACATCGCCCGCGCTTACAACCACTTTATCCTGGGTACGATGTTCTGCATGCCCTACGATCCGACGCACGCCACTTCGGATCCCGGCCTGCCTTACCTGACCGCCGTCGAGAAGGGTTTCAACATCCAGCACGAACGCGGTTCTGTGGCAGATCTCTATGCGGCCATCGAAAAGGATATCGAACGCGGTCTCCCGCTGGTGGGCGACTCCCGCTACCGGGTTCCCAAGTATCACTTCAACCAGAATGCGGCCTACGCCTTCGCCACCCGTTTCTACCTCTTCTACGGCAAGTATGACAAGGCGATCGAATGTGCCAACCACGTGCTCGGCGAGTCGCCGGCCACGATGCTGAAGGACTGGGCTTACCTGGGCTCGCTGCCTACCGGTACCAACGGTCCGCTGCTCCACGCGACGGGCTACTGCGACTCCAACTCGCCGGCCAACCTGCTGCTGCAGGCCTGCTACTCCACGCACGGTTATGTCTGGGCCAACTACTCCAGCTACAACCGCTTCTCGCACGGTTCCTATGTCTCCTCCACGGAGGACATGGAGGCAACCTATCCCTGGGGCAAATCGACCTTCCGGGATGGCGTGAAGACCTACTCCGGCAGCATGGACAAGATCATTTTCTGGCGTGTGCCGCGCATCTTCCAGTACACCGACCCGGTGGCCGGTACTGGTTACGTCCGCACGATCTGCCTCTCGCTGAGCACCGATGAGACGCTGCTCAACCGCGCCGAGGCCAACATCCTGCTGGGCAACTACCAGGATGCGTGCGACGACCTGAACCTCTGGCTGCACAACATCACCACCAGCACCTACACCCTGACGCCTGCTAACATCAAGGCCTTCTACAACAGCGTGGCTTACCACGGCTGGAACAAGGCCACCGTCAAGAAGCACCTCCACCCGGGCTTCGATATCGGTGAGGAGGGAGGCGACAAGGAGACGATGCTCCAGTGCCTGCTCAACTGCAAGCGTCTGGAACTGATCGGATTCGGTCACCGCTGGCAGGATCTGCGCCGCTACGGTATCACGGTCCACCGCCGCCAGATCAACATCACCGAAGCAGGCTACGTGCCGGTCGCCGTGACCGACTCGCTTGAGGCCCGCGATCCCCGTTTCGCCCTCCAGATCCCGTACAAGGTCATCCAGGGCGGCTTTACTCCGAACCCCAGATAATGAATAAGGAGCGTACATTTATGAAAAGATATCTCATTTTAGCGCTGTCTCTGCTGGCTCTTCTGCCGTCGGCCACCTCCTGCTCGGAGGCGCCCCTGGATCCGAACAGCATCATCACGGTGGACAGCTATGAAAAGAACGCCTTCGATCTGTGGCTGGACGCCAACTTCGTCTATCCCTACAACATCGAGTTCAAGTACCGTTATGAGAACAACGAGAGCGACCTGAACTACTATTCGGTTCCGGCTGCCTACGACAATGCGATTGTCATGGCGCATCTCGTGAAGTACCTCTGCATCGACTCCTACGACGAGGTGGCCGGGGTGACCTTCACCCGTACCTACTTCCCCAAGGAGTTCTTCCTGATGGGCGAGTGGGAGTACAAGAACAACGGTGTTTACACCCTGGGTACCGCGGAGGGCGGCAAGAAGATCATCCTGATGGGGATCAACTACCTGCCCAAATATTCCACCACGGCGGAGAACCTCAACTACTACTACCTGAAAACCATTCACCACGAGTTTACCCACATCCTCAACCAGACCAAGGATTTCCCGGTGACCTTCTCGCAGGTTTCGGGCGCCAGCGAAGACGGCTACCTGGCCGACAGCTGGAATGCCGCCGACTATTCGGCTGATCACCTGCAGCGTGGCTTCATCACCCGCTACTCGCAGCACTCCGACCGGGAGGACTTCGCCGAGTGCATGTCCATGTACGTCACCCACGAAGCGTCCTGGTGGGAGGCCCAGCTGGCTGCCGCCAAGGGCGAAACCAAGGACGGCTCCGCCAAACTGGCCACCAAGATGGGTATCGTCAAATCGTACATGGCCGAGACCTTCGACATCAACCTGGACGACCTGCGCGACGCCATCCTGCGCCGTGAGGCGGAGGTGATGGCCGGGCTGGTGGATCTTCATTCCGTTGAAATTTACTAAAGGAGGACAGTACGATGAAACACACCAAAAATCTGTCTTATCTGCTGCTGGCAGTCCTGACGTTGGGCCTGGCGGCATCCTGTGTAAAAGACCGCGAACCCGCCTTTGACAAGAAGCCGACCGTGCGTATTCAGGAGGCCCTGAAAGCCTGCCAGGATATTCTCGTGGCGGCTCCCAACGGATGGGCCATGTATCAGTTCATGAACGAGGAGAATACCACGGCCATCCACGGCGGCTACATGGTCGCCCTGAAGTTCACCACCGACAAGGTGACTGCCTGGGGCGAGATGTGCAGCGATCCGGCAACCTCCTATACGTCGCTCTACAAGATGACGACGGACGACGGTCCGGTGCTCTCCTTCGACGACAACAACTATGTCCTTCACTACTACTGCACCCCGTCGGGTACCAGCCTGAACGGCTACGGCCAGACCGGCCACTACCAGGCCCTGGGCGGCGACTTCGAGTTCCTGATTCTCGAGGCCAAAGCCGAGTGCGTGAAACTCAAGGGCAAGCGTGGCGGACGGACCTATTACCTCTTCCCGCTCGACAAGGCACCCGCTACCTTCATGCAGAATGTCGTGAATATGCGTGACGGCTTCTACATCTCCAGTTTCATCGCCCCGGAGAAGAACCTGAGCGTGACCCTGGATATGGAGAACCGCCATATCGTCTTCAACCACTACACGCCGGCTACGGCAACGGAAGAGGCTATCGAGAAGCCGGTGGTGGAACTGCCTTTCGTCTACACGGAAACGGGCATTTTCACCAACCGTACCCTCAAGAAGGCGCTCTCCGGCAAATCGGTCGATGCGGCCCTGCAGCCGGTGGTGGATTATCTCGCGGGCATGGATGTGCAGGATTTCGTATGGAACGCCACGGCGCAGACCCTCTCCTTCTACGATCTCGCGATGACCGGCAACCTGCCCGCAGGCTGGCTGGCATATGACGCCTACGCAGGCGATTACACGCTCACCTACGACAGCTCCAAGAGCATCGATGTCACCCTCGAGGTGCTGGAGAACCGGAAGTCCTTCCGGATGACCGGCCTGAACGCCAACTTCGCGCCGGTGGTCAATTACGACCTCGCCTCCGGCAGCCTTTATCTCTACGGCCAGACCCTCGGCGAGGTGGACGGCAATGTCGTCTGGCTCTGCCCCTGGTGGCTCAGCACCGCATCCAACTCGCTCTGGCGCTCCACCAAGTACGGTATGCGCACCTCCCTCGACCAGGCTTCCTATACCGCCGATCCCGCCCACTTCGTCCTCAACTGGACGGCGGGTCCTTCAGTGGCCGGCAAGCCCATCAACTCCTTCATTCTCTACTATGAGAAAGACGGCGCTTCCGCAGGAAAGGTGACCAACAGCGCCTGGTTGGTGAAAGGCGACTACCGCATGCAGTATCTCAATACCCTTACCAAGAAATAATGGATTGCCCTATGAACAGATTCCTCTACAGTAGTTTTTTACTGGCAGCTCTTTCCCTGGCCGCCGTTTCCTGCGGCGAGAAAGAACCTGTCTGGGTGGAGCCCACCCACACGATGACCGTGGAGCAGTCCGACCTGGTCTTCGAGCCCCTCGGCGGTTCGAGTTCCTTCACGGTAAAGGCAGAGAACCCCTTCACGGTGGCGACGGACCGCGACTGGTGCACGGCCGTGGCAAGCGGTTCGGAGGTGGCGGTGACGGTGACGGCCAACCCGCACAACGAGACCCGCTACGCCCGCGTGAACCTGACTTCCGGTGACGAGAAGCTCGGCATCACTGTGCAGCAGGCCGGCATCATCGTCAAAGGATTCACCCCGGCCGATACCATCCTGAACGGCAACCAGCACGCCCTGAAATACAACTACACCTCCAACAGCGGCACCCTGGTGATCTCCTCCCCGCAGGAGTGGATCACCGTGGCGCAGGCAGACGGGGCTGTCACGATTACCGTCGCCTCCAACGCGGACGGTGTCCGCAAGGGCCTGGTCAATTATGAACTGGGCAGCCTCAAGGGGAGTTTCGATATCAAGCAGTATCCGACCTTCTCCGTCACGACGGACTGGACGCCTGCCTATAAGGGCAAATCCATCTATCAGGATGTCGTACAGGAGATTTTTGCCATTGACGTCGATCCGGCAGCTATGGGCAAGACCTACGGAACGCTGCTCCTCTCCAAGGCGGATTTCGATGCGAAGGGCCAGACGATGAACGATTATATCACCTTCACCGGCTGGAGCGACGCGCTCGATGGGATGAAGGCGAAGATGGAGGGCGGCAAGACACTCTCCGAAGTGCTCTACACCGATTCGGTGGTTGACACCCTTGCTGCCGCGGATTATCCCGCCGGAGACTGGTATCTGATTGCAGTCGGCCTGACGGCAGAGGGCGAGCCTACCGGCAAATACGCCGCCACGCTGCTCTCCAATGCGGCTGCAACCTATGCATCCTGGCTCGGTACCTGGGCTGCCACGGACGACCGCGGGTTCAACTTTACCCTGACCATTGCGCAGAAAGAGGCGGGCGTCTCCTATACGGTCTCCGGCCTCAAGGGACATGACCTTCCGATGAATGCCCTCTACAATGCCGACGGCACCCTCTCCCTGACCGGTTCCTCTACCTCGGGCATCATTACGACGCCCTACGCCTCCGGAACCTATGAGTATTCCACGCTCTACACGCTGGGTGCTTACTCCCGCAACAATACCTCCACCGTGCTGACCGGCGCTTCCTACAAGATCGGCTTCGGCGCGCAGCAGGGCGGGGCGAATGCCGTCCTGATGGGCCATTGGACCAAGGTGAGCAACAACTGGTGTCCTTTCGTGCAGCTGCTGCTGCGCGGCAACGGCAAGAACAACGGCACCACCTCCTTTACCAACCGCGTGCTCGACCGCGCATACCTGCCCTTGACGCTCGTCAAACAGTAGGCGGATGGAACTTTTCTACTGCCGCGATATCGCAAGCGGCGCCACGACCCTGGACGCAGAGGAATCTTCCCACTGCGTCCGGGTGTTGCGGCACCGGCAGGGGGAGGAGATCCACGTCGTGGACGGCGCGGGCTGCCTCTACCGCTGCGAAATTCTCGATGCCAACCCGCATGCTCTCCGCTTCCGGATTCTGGAGCGGCAGGAGGGCTACGGTTCGCATCCCTATCACCTGCACATGGCAGTGGCGCCGCCCAAGAACATCGACCGTTTCGAATGGTTCGCCGAAAAGGCCACCGAGATTGGCGTCGATATCATCACCCCGCTCTTCGGGGAGTATTCCGAGCGCAAGGTCTTCAAACCGGAGCGGGTGGAGCGCATTCTCGTAAGCGCGGCCAAGCAGTCGCACAAGGGGGCGGTTCCCACGCTGGAGCCGGCCGCCCGGGTGGCTGATTTTCTGGCGGCCCACGCCGCAGACGATGCCCTCAAATGCATCTGCTATTGCGATGAGACGGCTTCGCTGGGCGTGGAGAAACGTCCGCTGACGGAAGTTCTGCGCGAGGCCTCTCCCTCTGGCACCGCTGCCGGTCCCTCCGTGGCTTCCGCGGCTTCCGTCGCCCCCTCAGGCGCCGCTGTCGCGCCCCGTCCTGTCATCGTGATGATTGGCCCGGAAGGGGACTTCTCCCGCGCGGAAATCGCCCAGGCTGTCTCCCTCGGCTGGCAGCCTGTCTCCCTCGGCTCCAGCCGCCTGCGCATAGAAACGGCGGCCATCGCTGCAACCGCCGCCGTCTACTTCACCTTCTCCGCCTGACCGGGCTACAGGAACTGCGTGCGGCAGCGTTCCACTTCGTCGAGCTTTTCCCAGCCGAAGAACTGGACGGGGCGGCGGACCAGCCGGCCTTCGCGCTTGAGTTCCACCTCCTTGACGTACGGGTCGCGGCCGAAGTGGCCGTAGGCGGCCGTTGGCTCGTAGATAGGATTCTTGAGTCCGTAACGCGCGATAATGGCGGCCGGTCGCAGGTCGAAGTTTTCGCCGATCCGCACGGCGATCTCGCTGTCGCTCAGGCGACTGTGCGAGGTTCCGTAGGTGTTCACGAAGATGCTCACCGGACGGGCGATGCCGATCGCGTAGGAAAGCTGGATGAGGAGGCGGTCCGCCACGCCGGCGGCCACGAGATTCTTGGCGATATGGCGCGCTGCATAGGCGGCGCTGCGGTCCACCTTGCTCGGGTCCTTGCCGGAGAAGGCTCCGCCGCCGTGCGAGGCACTGCCGCCGTAGGTATCCACGATGATCTTGCGGCCCGTCAGGCCGGTGTCCCCGTGCGGCCCGCCGATAATGAACTGGCCGGTGGGGTTCACGTGCAGGATGTAGTCGCCGCGGAAGAGGCGGGCGGTCTTTTCCGGAAGCTGGGCCACAAGCCTTGGAATCAGAATGTTGCGGACATCGTCCTCGATGCGGTTGCGCGAGACGCCTTCATCGTGCTGCGTGGAGAGGACGATGGTGTGGATGCGGAGCGGCGTGCCGTCCTCGTCATATTCGAGGGTGAACTGGCTTTTCGCATCCGGCCTGAGGTAGGGCATGGGGGAGGGGTTCTCCCGGCGGATGGCGGCCAACTCATGGAGGATGTGATGCGAGAGGGTCAGCGGGAGCGGCATGTAGTTGTCGGTCTCGTTCGTGGCGTAGCCGAACATGATGCCCTGGTCGCCGGCGCCGCGCAGATTGGCTTCGTCCTCTTCGCCTTCTTTATATTCAAAGGACTTATCCACACCCATCGCGATATCCGCGGACTGCTCATGGATCGAGGTCAGTACGCCGATGGAACGGCCGTTAAAACCAAGGTCATCCCTGTTATATCCGATATCACAGATGACATCGCGGGCGATCTTCTCGACCGGTACATAGGCAGTTGTGTTGATCTCGCCCATGCAGACGACCATGCCGGTGGTTGTGAAGGTCTCGCAGGCGACATGCGCCTCAGGATCCTTTTCAATGATTGCATCAAGGATCGCATCTGAAATCTGGTCGCAGACTTTGTCCGGATGTCCCTCGGTAACGGATTCAGAAGTAAAAAATCTTCTTGCCATAATCTCTCCTTATTCTTTCACAGAAAGCGACGGCATGGCCGTCAAGCTGAAAAAAGGCCCTGACACGCGTCAGGGCCCATACACTTACTTAAGAATATAAACCCATCAGCCAAGCTTTAGCACCTTGCCCGGACGATTGAAGCCGGGTGGTTGCTGTGCGGTCATCGAGCTTGTCTCTCGCGCACTCTCTATAGGTGTTCCTAAAAACGAGTGTATCTTAACATATCCGTTTCAGAATAGCAATCAGATTCCTCATTAGAATTTATTAAGTTTTCATAAACTCGGCAGCTGCCTTCCAGGCACTTATTTTTCAATATATTCCTGCAGCTTTTTCGGTATACTTTCCTTCAGATATTCGACGACTTTTTCCTCCG
>JAEEGG010024990.1_pt1 | contig 11536 bp, 11 predicted proteins | sample 9134161 | NCBI WGS metagenome assembly JAEEGG01 (sample SAMN16246543, study PRJNA631951) | gut metagenome | biome: gut microbiome; feature: rumen; material: CR-attached | host: Bos | place: Iran: Karaj | collected 2018-10 | reverse complement strand
TCGGGCAGAATTTGAAAGCCACATTCAATTCGCTCCTCGACCGCATCGAGGCAATCAACGATTTGGGCATTGGCTACCTAACGCCAGGGCGCGCGGGACAAACGCTTTCGGGCGGCGAATTGCAAAGACTCAAGCTCGCAAGCCTCAGCACCGGGCATTTGAACGGCCTTTTGATTGCTCTCGACGAACCGGCAAGCGGTTTGCATTCAACAGATGTCGCCGCACTTTGGACGGTTCTTGAAAAAATCCGGAAACGCGGAAACACGCTTGTGCTCATCGAACACAATCCGCAAATCATCAAACGAGCCGACTACATCATCGAAATGGGGCCAGGCGCAGGCGAAAAAGGCGGCGAGATTCTGTTCCAGGGCAACCGCGATGAAGTGCTGGAAAACCCAGAATCGCCAACAGGAAAGTGGATTAAAGTAGTAGGAAGTCGGAAGTCGGAAGTAGGAAGAAATATAGGATGTCATTGCGAGGAGCAAAGCGAAAGTACAAAGACGAAAAATAATGGATCCCCTACGCTTCGCTCCGAGGATGACAAATCCAAGGAATACGCAGCAATTTTCGTTGAGAACTTCGCGAAGTTCGATATGGCGCCAGTGAACGCAGCGTTTCCGCTGAATAAATTCAGCGTCATCACCGGGCAGAGCGGCAGCGGAAAATCGACTCTCCTTTTTGAAAACATCGCCAAACGTGCCAAAGCAGAAGAATTCAAGAGCCTCGGCATCGACGCACTTTCCATCCTCACCACAGGCGATTTTCATGGGAGCCGACGTAGCACGGTTTCAAGCGCCATAGGTCTCACTACACTGCTCCGCGACTTATTTGCCAAGCTCCCCGAAAGCAAAGTGCGGGGCTACACGGCATCCAAATTCACGACGCACGCCCCCGGCGGTCGCTGCGAAAACTGCAAAGGCGAAGGCGTCATTTACGATCCGCTCGGCTACGAAGAATCCGAATGCCCCGTGTGCCTCGGCAAACGCTTCCGCGACGAAGTTTTGGAAGTCCGCTTCAAGTCGCTCTCCATTGCAGACATCTTGGACATGGAAATCGGCAGTGCATACAAGCTATTCACGAATATGAAGCCATTCGCCGAAAAACTTAAACCGCTCGTGGATACAGGCCTCGACTATTTGCGTCTCGGGCAAACGACAGCGCACCTCTCCGGCGGTGAACGCGCAAGACTCCGCCTTTCCATAACGCTTGCACGAGCGAAAGCACCCAACACGCTATTCCTCTTTGACGAACCCGCCCGCGGGCTGCATCAAAAAGACATTCAACAATTGCTCGGACTCATTCACGGGCTCTGCAACGCAGGCCACACCGTCATCGCCATCGAGCATGCGCAAGACTTTGTGAATGCCGCGGATTACGTAGTAGAACTGAAGAGAAAATAAAATAAGCTTGTCTGTTCCTTTTAAAAATTTTATTTTAAAGAAAACAGAACGGCATGAGTCAGGAGAAAATATGTACATTCGCAAGCACTGGAAAAGGATTTTATTCTCTGCAATAGCTCTATTTGGGGCTAGTTGCGACGGAGGCTGCGAAAATTTTTCATCCGTTCCATACAGCAATGAAAGTGAAACGTATTCAAGCAGTTCTACCGACATTCCATTGAGTAGTTCTGAAACAGTTTCAAGTAGTTCTACAGAAGTTTTTTCAAGCAGTTCAATTGAAATCATTCCAAGCAGTTCCAGCGTCGAAAAATTAGGCCCATATAAACTAGCAAGAGACACTTCAATCACGTGTAAATTAGAAAAATCATACTCCGGTTTATGCGTTGCAGACATGAATGGGCATCATAAAATATATCAATTAATAAATAGACTTGAACAAAATGACTCCCGTTCATTAGAAGAGCTTAACGAAATCGAAAAGGAACTTGAGGAAATCGGCGGCAATCTCCTTATCGAAACACATTGCGTCAGTTACGAACATATAGATTTATTCAAATGTTCCAACGACAGTACTTATGAAAAAAAATACTTCGACCCAGGGAAAAAAGATTATTACGAAATAGACAGCCTTCTCTATTCATTCGAAGAATACAAGACTAAGTTTTCTTCTCCAGCACCATCCCCACTTTGTCAAAAAACAGATTTTGTTTACGGAACAGATTCTGATGTTTTCGATGATACACAAGCATACATTGACAGCGTAAAAAAAGAAAAATTACTCTCTAGTGATGAACAAGCATGTATCAACACAGCGCAACACCATAACAGCGCCTTTATAGGAATTCTAGCAAAGACGCAAATATGCGATGGAATTTCTACGACAAATCCATACTATCAAGCGTTCATCAAGAATCCAATTGACGAATGTTTAAAAAAGGAGTAGCACATGAAAAAGTTTGCACTCTCAATTTTATTTTACGCAGCATTTTGCTCCGCATACGCAGCACCGCTGTTTATCGGCTATTATCCTGATTGGGGTAAATGGCGTAAGCCCGCCTACACTGTAGATAAAGTTCCGTACAACAAATTAACGCATGTGCTGTGGAGTTTCATCACTCCTAATACAGATGGTACATTGCGAGGCGATGCCGCAGAAGACCCAAGCGCACTCGATTCCATGGTAACCCTAGCCCACGCAGCCGGTACAAAAGTCATTGTCTCGCTCGGCGGAGGCGGTCAAAGCGAAAACTTCGCGCCAGTCGCCAAAGACAATACTCTCCGTCAAAAATTCGTCGCAAACCTTGTACAATACGTCGCCGACCACAATCTCGACGGCCTCGACATGGACTGGGAATGGGAATACAACCCCGTGCCCGAAGCGGACACAATCGCCTACAGCAAATTGCTCACGGAACTCCGCGAAGCACTCCCCAAAGATAAAAGCCTTTCGGCAGCCCTTCCCTGTTCGCCCTATTATGGGAAATGGTTCACCGCCGAAGTCCTCGTCAAAAATTTGGACTGGCTCGGATTCATGACCTACGACATGACCGGCGACTGGGATGAAAAAGCCATGTTCGATTCGCCACTCTACCCACACGAAGGTTACACCACTTGGTCGTGGGAAGAAACCCGCGACTACTGGAAAAAACGCGGCGTACCTACCGAAAAGATGGTGTTCGGCATACCCTCGTTCGGATTTGAATTCCAAGGCGCCACAGGCCCGGGCACGAGTTTCACCAAAGGAACTGCGAAGCAAGTACCGTACAAAGACATCGCAACGAACGCAGAATGGGAATTCCATTTCGACAGCGTATCCGTCGAACCCTACGGCGTATCGCCCACCGGCTACGTCACCTTCGAAGACCCGCATTCTTCCGCCGTCAAATCACGCTGGGTCAAAGAAAACGGTTACGCCGGAATCATGGTCTGGGAAGTTTCGCACGACTACATCGAAAGCATCGGGAATCCGATTCTCGACAGCATCGCGGTCGTGTTACGCGAAGGAACGACGAGCATCGGCGACATTCACAAGAAGCGTACATCATCTCGGCACGACGCATCGCGAATGCAGAACGCACAAACTAAGCGCGTAGATGCGCTCGGTAAAAGCGTACAAAATACAGACCGTGAAATTCGTCGGAAAAATCGGTTTGAATTCAGGGTGGAACCGTAGCCATCATAGGAATTTATCTAAAAGAATTCCTTGAAAGCGTCCTTGTTGGCGTAATAATCATTGCCGCGCTTGTCAAACAATGCAGGGCCCCACGCACCGCCAATAGTCGGTTCCCAGAAGAACGTGCCAATCCAACGGTTCATACCGCGAACCATCTCTCGCGTTTTTTGGCGTGAATTATCGAACTTGTAGTGGTTATCTTTATCGCCGCCATTGTATTCAGCCACAATAAATTCAAGTTTGGAATACTTTGAAGTCACGGTATTGAACAAACTCTTCCAGTTGTCTGGAGCGCCGTCACCGTAAGCGGTATAAGCAGAGAAGCCCATCACGTCCGCCGGAATTTTATAATCGTCAAACACGACACCCATCCACCAGGTGACCGTATTCGCTTGGCGGATGCGTTCGATGTGAAGCACTGTTTTCGTTGATGGAGAGACGTCCTTGACGGCCTTGATTCCGGCGTTGAAATACTTGGCGGCATTCGCCTTGCCCGCAGCAGTTCCCATGTCACCATTGACAGAAGTCGCCGCCTTATCGACGCCGTTTCCCCAGCAATCCGTTTTGCTGTTCGGCTTGTGAATCAGGATTCCTGGAGTCGTCTCGTTGCCAATCTGCACCATGTCGGGCGTCGCGCCAGCATCCTTAAGCGCATTCATCAAATCCTTCGTATAGGCATAAACGGAATCCGCCATCGCATTGGCGTTGTTCACGCCACGCCAGCGTTCCGGGATAATTTGTTTGCCAGGGTCCGCCCAAACGTCGCTGTAATGGATATCCACGAGAAGTCCCATGCCCGCCGCCTTGACTTTTTTGGCATAAGCAACAACATGTTCCTTGTCACCATACGCTTCGGCATCGTGACCGCAACCGCTTGCCGCATAGCCGTACTTTGCCTTGGGCGATACAAAAGTGCGCAAACGAATCGAATTGAATCCATGATTTTTCAGAATGGTAAAGATATCGCTTTCCTTGCCATCGACATCAAAGAATTTTGCATTCCTTCGTTCGTATTCCTGGACTTCAGAGATATCAGCGCCGTTGTAAAAGTCAATTTTTATAGGCTGCGCAGATGATGAACTCGTCACTTCGGAGAATGAAGAAAGCGGTTGTGCGGACGAAGAAAGTGATGTTTCAGAAGAATTCGGCGCAACCGAAGAAGACGATGAAGAATTCTGCGACGATTCTGACGATGTCGGTTTTTCCGCAGACGACATTGCTACGGATGAAGAGGATTCTGTTCCCGCCGACAAAGAACTCTCCGAAGACGAGAATCCGCCAACATCCTGACTAGAGGACGAAAGCTCGACTAAGGATGAAGACGATTCAGAATCCACAAACGAACTCGACAAATCTTGAGAAGACGATTCTGGCATGTTCGAAGACGATTCTTGCGCAGAAGAACTTAAAGCATATACAGGCGACGAAGTCGTATCGTCAGCGCAGCCAAGCACAAAAACAGCAAGCGACACGCAAGCGGCACACGCAATAAAACCTTTTTTTAAATTCATACCAACCCAATCCCTTCTAGAAGGAGATTCCTGCTCGGTGGCAGGAAAGACATTTTCACGCTATACATTCACAGGAATGACTCTATAAAAATACATCTTAATTGCCAATCCTCAAAATTTTAAATTGTAAAATTGCTGCATAAAAAATTAAATTTCTAGCATGTTCAACGCGGATTTACTCACATCGGCAAAAATTCAAGGTTTTATCGTACTTGCAACCCAGAAAAAATGGGATGCATTGCAAGTTTCGACGCAACTTGCCAAAGAGTTCAGCAACGAAGAACGAGCCGCAATTATGGACTATATGGCACTCGTGCCAAAATTCCGCGAAAAATTCGGTATCGAGGAACCTGCGAAAAAAAATGCGGCTCTGGGAAACACGAATCCAACGGGCACCGGATTCCTCCTTTGCGACAAACTTGCGTTGGAACAGAGCACCGCCCAAGATATCGGGCGATGGAAATCAACGCTCTGGAAACGAGTTTGCCAAACGAACGAGACCGCAGACGAAAACAACCGCGAAAGTAATAGCAGCGAAAGCGCCGCCCCCGTCGTTCACGACCTTTGCTGCGGTATGGGTGGAGACTCTTTCTTTTTGCCCAAGGAATTTTTAACCGTCGGTGTCGATCTCGACGAAAATCGACTTGCGATGTACCGTTACAATAGCCGGGTAATGCGAGAGTCCGGCGATTCTCCCGCTGACGAAAATACAAAAAACGCGGGAAACACAATCCTCGCCGACGTCCGCGAAGTCGCTCGCAAAAACGATTCAGAGAACACACCCCTCACCCAGCGCAAAGCGGATTACTTCACGATTGACCCCGCACGCCGTGCTATCGAAGGCGAAAATCAGCGCGACCTACGCAACCTCACGCCCACTTTCGAAGAAGTCATCGAAATTGCAAAGCATTACAAAGGCGGCATGGCGAAAATTCCACCCGGCTACCCCATTTGCGAAATCCCCTGCGGAACAGAAATCATCTACATCGGGCAGCGCACAGACTGCCGCGAATGCCTGGTGCTGTTCGGCGAACTCGCTCAAAACCCCGACCACGTGCGTGCCGTGATGGTCGATAAAACAGGAAACGAAATTGCCAGTTGGACGTTCGCCCGCGACGAGAAACGCGAAGCCCGCAACGAGAGCGAACAATCGCAATACGACCACAATTACGAACTGGAAGGACGCGACCGCGTTTATCGCACATCGAGCAGCGATTCCGATTTGCCTCTCGGAAGCATTTCAAAGTTCATTGCGGAACCCGCACCTGTGCTGCTACGTAGCCACCTCTTTGGAGTAGTCGCTCTCGACCACGACGAAACGACGCACCTGATTTCGCCGGGCATCGCTTACGTGACGAGCGAAAAGCCGCTCCCCTCACCCGCCTTCGCCAACTACAAAGTTCTCGATTCCGCTGAAATTTCAACCGGAGCCGTCCGCGCCATGCTCAAATCGCATGACATCGGGAAGCTCACGCTCAAGTTGCGAGGCGTCAGAGTCGATCCCGACCAAGAAATCAAGCGCCTCAAGCCGAAAGGCAAGAGCACAGCAACGCTGTTCTACACGCGCCTCGACGGCGAGAAAATCGCGATACTCGCAAGGAGGAGTGAGCTATGAGCACGCTCGTGTACACTCGCTTTGAGGTCGGTCGCCTGCGGCTCCCTTTGGACACATTAATCGCGTCTACGGCGCCATACTTAAACCCCGAATTCCTAATTTCCCTAACCACTAGCCACTAACCACTAATCACTTCTCTATGTCCGTAAAACTTGAACAATCCTGGCTGAACTTGCTCGCCGACCAGTTCGAGCAACCTTATTTCAAGCAAATTAAAGCAAAACTTTTGCAAGAACACGCGGAGCACCACGTGGTTTACCCTCCCGGACCGCAGATTTTTGCAGCCCTCGATTATTGCCCTGTCGATAAAGTCAAGGCCGTCATCATCGGGCAAGACCCCTACCACAATCCGGGCCAGGCACACGGGCTTTGCTTCTCGGTGCCGTTCGGCATTGAACCGCCGCCATCCCTCATCAACATTTTCCAGGAACTCCACGACGATCTCGGCATCACGCCACCGCCCCATGGCAATTTGGAAGGCTGGGCTCACCAGGGAATTTTACTTTTAAACGCATCGCTCACGGTGCGCGCTCACATGGCGGCAAGTCACGCCGGCATTGGATGGCAACAATTCACGGACACGATTATCCAGCGTCTTTCGCAAGTCCGCGAGAACCTCGTCTTTTTGCTTTGGGGCAGTTTCGCCATCAAAAAGCAAGTGCTCATCGCACCCAATCGTGGCCACCTGATTCTTACCGCTCCGCACCCGAGCCCGCTCTCGGCATACCGCGGATTCTTCGGTTGCAAGCATTTTAGCAAGGCAAATAATTATCTTATCAGCAAAGGACTTGAACCCATTGACTGGAGCATTAAGTAAAGTAGGAAGTAGACAGTAGGAAGTGATTAGTGGTTAGTAAACAGTGGTTGGTGGTTTGATTCGGTAGTCTCGCCGACCTTGTGTCATCCTGAGCGAAGTGTAACGGAGTCGAAGGATCCAGTGAATTTAGACGAGTAAATAAAAAATATAGAAGGGAGAATATATATGTCCAAAATGCAAACGCTTAACGAGAACATCGACAAAGAAGAAAACCGCAACAAAGTCATCATCAAGACTAGCGTTGTCGGAATTGTCACGAACGTCATTCTCGCGAGCGTCAAGGCGGTTATCGGTCTTATGGCAAACTCCATTGCCGTCGTTCTCGATGCCGTGAACAACCTCTCGGACGCGCTCTCGTCCATCATCACGATTGTCGGCAACAAGCTCTCGCGAAAATTGCCCAACGAAAAGCATCCGCTCGGTTACGGACGCATTGAATACCTGACCGCCATGGTCATCGCGTCCATCGTGATTTACGCGGGCATCACCTCTTGCGTGGAATCGGTCAAGAAAATCATCCACCCCGAAGATGCCGACTACTCCACCGTTTCGCTGATTATCATCGCCATCGCCGTGGTCGTGAAAGTCGTCCTTGGGCGTTACGTGAAATCGCAAGGCGAACGCGTAAATTCCGGTTCGCTTATCGCCTCCGGCTCCGATGCGCTCTTTGACGCCATCCTCTCTCTTTCCGTTCTCGCCTCGGCACTCATCTTCATTTTCACGGGCCTCTCGCTCGAAGCTTACGTCGGCGTTCTGATTTCCATCTTCATCGTCAAAGCGGGCTTTGAAATGTTGAAGGACACCGTCAGCGACTTGCTCGGCAAGAAAAACGATAACGAACTCACCAAGCAAATCAAGAGCCTCATCCGCAGCGAAGAAGGCGTCCACGGTGCATACGACCTCGTCATTAATGATTACGGCCCCGAAAAGAAACTCGCCTCCGTACATGTGGAACTCCCCGACACCATGACTGTCGCCAACCTGGATTCCCTCACGCGCAAGCTCGAAAAGAAGGTCTATCGCGAAACAGGAGTCATCCTCACCGCCATCGGCGTTTACTCTTACAATACCAAGGACGACGAAGCCTCCAAAATCCGCGATACAATTTCAAACAAAGTCATGTCTTACGATTGGGCACTCCAGATGCACGGTTTTTACGTGGACACCGAAGCCAAAGAAATGCGCTTTGACGTGGTCATTAAATTCGGCGTGAACGCCCAGGAAGCCCTCGAAACAATCAAGAGCGAAGCGGCCCAACTCTACCCCGACTACAAGATACAGGTTTCACCCGATATCGATTTGGGATAACCCAACAACCGCGTTCCCCCTCATTCTACGCGCCGTTTTCGCACGCAGCGGATATAAAATTTCTTGTTTTCGATTGCATAATCGTGACAGAACTTTTCGCCATCGAATAAAATGGCGTAGAGACGGTTTTCGTCATCGTAACTCCACCAGCCCGTCACCATACCAAAACCCTTATACCCATTGTCCAAATAACCTGCCGGATATATCGTAAAGCCGACATCCTTATTCTCTTTAAAATCAAGGAACCAATCATCCTTCGAGCGAAGGTAAGCACCATCCAAGCCGAAGCGGCCAAACAAAGTCACCCAATCGCTCCTTCGCGGCAACCGCCAGTCCGCAGGGCAAGCCTCACGGGCATTTTCACCGTAAAGCCGCCCATGATTTTCGCAATGCATCTTTTTATTTTCGTAACACTCCTCACCCGGCATACTCCTATAAATATTTTGAGAAGACCACTCCATCGAATCGATAATTATCGTTTTAAAATGCACCCCGGTAAGAGAATCCTTGTAGTACCCCAACTGCACAGGATTCAATTTCGCATAACCTAATCCATGCCAATTGTAATCATAACACTGGTACATGTAACGGTTGACCCCTGTCATGATTTTTTTCCCATTCATGCCAAACGTACACGGAATCATGTGCCTCAAATTCAGCACAACCGTGTCCGCCGAAAACTCCAAAGAATCCTGCAAAAAGTCGAGCGAATCGTCGATTCTTTTCCACGTTCTATTTTCACATAAATAAAGACTGTTATCTTCAAAACCTATATATTTGCGGCCTTCAAGACAATCCACTTTTTTCTTTGAAACATAGGCGGTTCCCGTAAAAGCTATTTTATCCAAAAACGACTTCGCTTCTAATTTTTCATCTTTTTTGCAAGCCACGGAATATTCTCTATCATACGCAAAAGCACTATAAATCTTACGGTCTTGCACATACGCTACTGAATATTCCTTTGTATAACCCACATTGTAAGAAGATGTCCAATATTTGTAATTCGGAATATCTGCGGTATGAACAATATAATTATCCCACTCAAATTTATCCGGCAAATGATAACCTGCCGGGCATGCATTCAACGCATCGCCCCAACTATACGAACCATCAAGGAATATCCAATCCGCTGGGGCATTTACTTTCGATTGTTCTTCCTTGGCACTATCTTGTTTTTCTGGACTACAGGCCAACAACAAAAAGACAAATACGATTATCAGTTTTTTCATATTCACTCCAGCACTACATGGTATTGGCTATCAACTTTTTTCACATTCAGCACATTATAAATCGTTTCTTTCCGTTCTTCAATCTGAATCTGGCAACGGCCTGTTCCGCTCAATACAAATGTACCTGAAACATTTTTAGAATCACTAGATTCAACTTTCACAAAAATACATTTCGATTTAAAACGTTGTTCGTTCGTGAGCAGAACAGCTTTGCGACCTTTATACGGAAACGGCAATTTTCCGCATACATAAAGTCGCACCGGTCCGCTTCGCAAGGTTTTACAAATAGCGGAAAAGGCAATTCAAAAAACGTGAATTCAGATTCGTACGATTCGTCCGTCTCTCGATTATGCTCCAGCGTAATGTTCCAGCGGCCCATCGTCTTGTTCACAACCGCCAAATACATCCGCTCGCGAAGATTGGAATCCTTGACAGAAACTGGACACACACCCGTTTTCTTGGGTTTCAACGCAACCGTCACGGAATCAATTCCATCAACAGGTTCAACCTTCAAAAAATCACAGCCGGAACGTATCAAGCCTGGTTCGTACTGCCGAGCCATATTCCCGTAACGGAACGGAGCATTGTACCGCCCCTTCGGAACATCACGCCCAAACCGTTTCTTGACATTTTCGATGAACTCGTCCTCGGAATCGCAGGCATAATCAAACGGGAACATTTCGACACCGCGAACACCCACCATGCATTTTTTGGAATCGCAACTAAAAACCTGCAACGATTGATCTGGGGAAAACCCGAACGAGGCGTAAGAGCCGCACGCAGCAAACGACGAGCCAAAAGAGATCAACAGCAAAGCAAAAGCGACAATCATAGCCAAATAGCCTCAATAAATCACATTACAAGTTATTCTACAAAATTTTCGTTCCTCCCGAAAGGCAAACTAAAGAAAAACAACCTTTTTGAAGAGGTAAAAAAACATTTTTTGCATTTTTTTGATACCAAAATGATTTTTTTACCGTGTTTGGTATCACATTTTTTACGTTGTACTACAAATTATTCGTCCAAAAGGCTTGCGTTGTGATACCAAATCCAACTTTTTTGTCCATTTGGTAACACAATTAGCACAAACAAACTCACATTTAATAGATTTTCATTAAGTTTATCTACAATTTTTGATACCAAACCGACTTTTTTTTTGCATTTGGTAACAGATTTTCGGATTTTCGCCCTGTAGCGGCCCCATATTCGCCCCAACATGATCAAAACTCGCCTCAACAGCCCCAAAAAAAACAACTACCAACGACAAACAACCATTGACCCATGACCAACGACTAATGCCTAAAAGACTAACGACCATTGACCAATGACTAATAACTAAAATACTATATTTGCGCACATGACTCACAAAAACTCAATGGCACGCGTCGTCCTCTTCATCTTTGTCGGCCTTCTTTTAGGTGGCATCATGAGCGAAGCTCTCGGGGCTTTGTTCGGCGAACTCGGAGTCCTCTTGAACGCTGGC
>JAEEGG010024975.1_pt1 | contig 11541 bp, 8 predicted proteins | sample 9134161 | NCBI WGS metagenome assembly JAEEGG01 (sample SAMN16246543, study PRJNA631951) | gut metagenome | biome: gut microbiome; feature: rumen; material: CR-attached | host: Bos | place: Iran: Karaj | collected 2018-10 | reverse complement strand
CAAAACATTCCGCGCACTCCCCGCTAGCACTCATCGCACCCGCCGGAAATTCGTCCATCATCTCATCGGATAGCGGGTCCGCCGCATCGAGCGCATCCAGCGTCTTGAGAATCGAGCTTTTGTAAGCACAAGTGATTTCATCCACCCCGCCCGAAAGCTTGCGATAGTACCGCGTAATAATTTCCGAGACTTCTTTCGAAAGCGCCAGTCGTGCAGCCCAAACTTTTGCGCCAAGGTCTATTAACTGCAGCGTTAAAACGCGGAACAAGTCTTCACCACCAACCGCAGAACCCTTCTGCTTAAATTCCTTGAGCCACTTGTTACGCTGTTGCAACACACGCCTATAGTTGCGCAACGCTAAAGAATTTGCGGACGAACGAAAACAGAGAATTTCATCGAGCCAACGCCTGCGCACATCAGGCCCGCCACGCAAAAGCTCAATGTCCGAAGGCTGCATAATCACCGCCGGACACGTCCCGAAAAACGCAGCCGGAGACTTAAGCGTTTCACCGTTTTCACGAACCTCGCTCCCGCGAGAAAACACGCGAAGCGCTCGCATCTGCTCGCGCCCCTCGTCATAGAATTCACCGCGCAGAATCAGTTCGTTCTGTTTCCACGTAATCAGCTCACGCAATTCATGCGACCGAAACGAGAACCCCTGCGCAAGCAAGTAAATCGACTCCAAAATCGTCGTCTTGCCGCAGCCATTCGGTCCGCAAATCACATTGATGCCAGGCTCGAAGTTGCAGTCCATAGATTCTAGACTGCGCATCTTCGAAATGAACACTTTGGAAATCAAGGAATGTATCCCCTAAGCCCAATGGTAAACGGAGTCCAGATGCCCGCACGCGATTCATAGAGGAACGCATAATCCACTTCAATCGGGAATCTCTTGCGGCCCACGCGAATTTCAAACTTGTAGCCAGCACCGAACATCCAGTCCAGATCGTCCATACCCACGCGGAGCGTACCGTTCGGGATGATTTCGCAATCAAAGCCCACGCGACCCGTCCAAACATGGAGTTGCGGGTCAAAAGCCAGAAGCGTATCGGCCACCTGGTAGTCAATCGCTTCCATCCATGCGCCCACATTCTTTCCGAGTAACTTTGTGCGGTAGCCAAGCCCAATCTGCAATACCTTCGGGCGCACGCCCTCAGTTGACGCCAGCGAATTATCCTTGCTCGGATTTTTCGTCCACTTTGCAGACAAGTTTTTGCTAAAACTCAAGTTGCGGATGACCACAGAAGAAGACCACTTGTCATTCCACTGACGGAACCAGCTCAAGTTAATCGTCACCGGGCTGCGGAAAGAATCTTCCATTTCAATGCCATCGAAATACTGCGCTACATCCAAATTATCATAGCTCATCGAAAGCGAAAGGCCAAATGCATCTCGGCGAGTCGCACGGAAAGCAAAGCCCAAGTAGAACATTGAGAAGAACGGCTCTGCCGTACCCAACGTTTCATCGTCATCGTCAATCACCTTGAAATCCGAGTCGCCGCGGTAAAGCATCGCAAAGCCAACGCCCATGCGCTTGCCGACCTTGCCTTCGATACCGAATGCACCGCCCACGCGGTCCAGGTCACGCCTTTCAAAGTTCATCGTGATACCAATGTCTTCACGGAATCCAAGCAAGGCTGGGTTCCAGAAAGCACCCGGCATAGAAGCCGTATCCGCCGTACCCGTGTTACCACGGCCAAGTTCGCGGACACCGCCGCCCATACGTTCTACAAAGCCGTCAAAGCCGCCAAGCTCAGACTTTTTCGTAAATCCAAGCGCCATCGCTGAAGAGGCAAACGCGCCCACCGCCAAAGCCGTAACGAGAAGATTTTTCAACTTAATCATCTGAAGTTACCTCCAAGCGTCATAGCCTTGCCCCAGCCAATATGGTCGTGATTGTCCTTCACCCTGATGTAGTAAACACCCATCGTGCAATCCTTGCCGTGGTCATCTCGACCATCCCAAAAATCTTCCTTCGGATTCGTGCTGCGTACCGCATCTGCATTGCGCACCGCATCCTTTACAATCGTACGTACCTTGCGCATATCGTAGCTGAACACTTCAATCGTGATTTTAGATTCACGCCCCACCTTGTACGAGACAAGCGCTTCGTCCCCCGGCGTAATCACAGATGGCACCATGCGAATGGAACCTAGGTTGTTGTCAAGCTTTGCGCGGTTCAAAACCACATTCCACGTAGCGCCCGAGTCGGCCGATACAGAAACACCGTTTCCATAAGTGGCAATCGCAAGCCCTGTCCTATTCTTCGAAATCGGGAATGCACACATCGACGTAATGATAGACTTGCGATCCGTTGCTCCCGTTTCATAGCCGTACAGCCACTGGTTCTTGCCGTCTTCATCCTGTTCCCATGCTTTTGCACCAAGCGAATCCAGTTTGAGGTAACCGCTAATCGAGCCACCTACCGCGCGCACCAGCACAAAGGCAGTCTTTCCGATAAAGGCGACATCGCCCACCGTGTAATCGGCTTCGTCATAGATATCCTTCTTCTGCACCTTGCCAGCCGTATCAAGGAAATCCACCTTGGCAAAGTCGCTAGCCTTTTCGCCATACATGCGCCAAAGTCCGCCCACAACGTTATCGTCCTTCTTGTAGGCCGTTTCAGCAATAATCTGGAGCGGAGAGCCGCCCATCCAGAGCCCCGTCACGCGGGAATCCTTGAGTTTTTTTGAAACATTCTTGAGTCCGCTCGAAGACTTGACCCAAATGCCCTTAGCAGTCGCAAGCCAGAGTTCGCCCGTTTCAGGGTGCAAACGCACATCAAAAACTTCAGGATTGTTTTCCAAATCCAGTTCGCCATTGTCCTTGAAAACCTCAAGCGCACCCGCCTTCAGGTTCAGGACAAACGTCGTATCTGTAGCGCCTTTTTTGCTCGATACGTCGTGTACCATCAAGCCCAAAGCCCCACGAGCCGCCCAAAGGCGTTTCGACGTCGAATCATAAGCAAAGCCGCTCATCGTATACTGCATCGGCTTTTCCACATCAGATGCAGCCGTCGGAACTTCCACCGGATTTTCAATCAGGTTGTTCAAATCAAGGATGGTATAAAAACCTGCCGGTTGCAAGTAGCGGTCGTTCTTGTCCATCGCAAACATCGGCATCACAAGCCCGAGTTTCGAGCCCGTATAAACCACCGGGAGTCGCCGGCGTTCTGCAAGTTCATCTTCAAAGATTCCGTCTTGCACTGCCGTGAGCGTATCCGTCAGCACCTGAGCCTTTTTCGTCGATTCCGTCACCACGGAACCGTTATCGGCCACCCTAAAATTCAACAAGGTCATGCCGCTGTAGGTATTGTCGCGCGAGAACGTCCACAAGGCGCCATCGCCACCAGCAGGCCCCACCGCAAATACATAGTTACTAAATAGAGTTTCGCCCGCAAGAGCATTTGTACACAACGTTCCCCCCACAAGGAGGCACGTAATCATGTTTTTCATCTTGCCCAATTTCACAAGTTACCTCATATCGATTTCGTCAACGCCCGCGACGGACTTGTACTTGAAATCATCGTTAGAAACCTTCTTGACAACCTTCATGTCAATAATGCCATACCAGGTTGCGTTCCCCGCAGGGTCTTCCGTAAACAGGCGCACCGGCGAGAAGTCTTTCTGCGAAAGCCAAACTTCCATCTTGGTAAACTGCCCGGCATACTTCGCAGGGTCGAGTTTCAGCACCCAAAGCTTTTTCCCGGCAAATTCGCCCTCGCTCATTCCAAGCGCCTTGCAATTCAAATACTTGAACAAAAGTTCCGAAGGGTGGAGCGAACTTGACAAGTCTTCCACCGCCTTGATGAGCACCTGCTTCTGGTCCACATTCCACTGCCAAAGGCTCTCGCCATCGCTATAAAATTTAATCCCCGAAAGGTCAAGCTTGAATTTGTCCCCTTCGGCAACAACGAGGCTCCCCGACTGGGTCCTGATATCCGGAGAATCCGCCTGATACACCTGAGCCCTAAAACTGAGACTCCACGCTTTACCCGACTTAAACCACGCCTTGGATTTGTCCAATACCTGATCTGCCGTCAACGCAAAAACACCTTGCACTAACGCAAGCGATAAAAAAACAAAAAAACGGGGGGAGAATTTCATATCCACCTCTATTGAAGACGTTAGTAAATTTACAAAACTAGAGCCAGCAAGACTTTGCATATCCGTATTTTTGGGGTACAACTAACAAAACATTGGTCTCTCTACAAAGATATTTCTATCTTTTGCACGTAAAAATCAAATAAATCTTTTTTGGAAGGATTGTATGCGTAAACTCATTTTGCCGATTGCCCTGGCCGCTACCGGTTTTGCCCTAGCCGCCGACATCGAAATCCACGGTAACGTCGACTTTGACTATGCGAGCTACTTCGATAAGAAATTCGACCCCACCAACGCCGCAAACCAGGACATTGACTTGTCCGTGACGGCAAATCTTGACGAAAACGTTTCCGTGACCGTGTTCACGAACACCAAGAGCAATATTACGAACTCCGACCAGGCTTCTGAAATCCGTCATGGCCTCGCCCGTTCGACCGCCATCACAAGCGACAACGACCGCTACACCGCATTCAACTTCGATGGCGTGGAACTCCGCTGGAAGCCGTTCCAGGACGTAAGCTTCGTATTCGGTGACTTGACCTACAACGCAGGTACATTTAATTATTACTTCTGGCGCGATCCGAGCCGTTACGCCGTCATCTCCCGCGACCAGAGCGTCCGCGGTTTCGGTGTCGAAGTCGGCAACAACAAGTTTGGCGACGGTAAGTTCTACATCGGCGCTACCGATGACAGCAAGGCCGCAATCGCTGTGTTCGGCACCTACGCCCTCAAGCTTTTGAACCGTCCGGACGAACACTTGACCATCACCCCGAGCGTGGACTGGGTCTTCGGTTCTGAAGTTGGCCGCGGCTACACCTACTTCTTCGGTACAGAACTCGACTACTCCAAGAGCCTCGAAATCCTCAACTACAGCATCTACGCTGTTTACGGCATCCACCCGTACAAGGGCGAATCCGTCCACTCCTTCCTAGTTGAACCGAGCCTCAACTACGGCATCTTCAACTTGGGCCTCAACTACTTCTACGCCATCGTCAACAAGGACGAAGGCTACAAGGCCGCCGACCAGATGTTCACCGAAGACCAGATGCTCTTCGCCGTTGAACCGAGCTTCAACATCACAAAGAAGTTCTCTCTCGGCTTGAGCTTTGAATACCACGATCCGGACGCCGAAGTAAGCAAGGACGAATTCGAATTCCTCGGCATGAACTTCTACGTCTACCCGACACTCAATACGAATCTCGTCTTCTGGTTCGGCTACAACTTCAGCAAGGACAAGAACCCGGTCGTCGGCAAGTCTAAGTTCGCCCTCGGCATGAGCGCACACGCCGATTTCTAATCAGTGGTTAGTTATTAGTCAATAGCCATTAGACGATTATTATTAGATCCCCGACACCTCGTCGGGGACTTTTTGTTCATCCAAAGAAGCCTTGCGACCAGGGAACAAACAACATAACACGTCTGTAAGACGCCAAATTTTTCAAAAATGCCATTTTTTACGTGAAACAATCAACCCTTTTACACTTTTTCACGTAAAAAACGACAACTTTAAGCATTCAAGCCAACTTTTGCCATAAAAAAAAGCTGCGAAACGGCTTTTTGACCTCTTTTCGGGATTAAAATGTTCAAAAGCAGCCCAATTTAGCTTAATTTATATTCAAAATTACGTGAAAATCACTCATTTTATTCCGCTTTTCACGTAAAACAGCTAAAAACCACATTTTAGTTTATATAAAGCCGTATTCTACGGCTCAAAAAAAAGACCCGCCGCGCATCCGCGGCGAGCCTTAAACAGTCTTTAAATTCCGTTACGAATTAGTGACCGAGGTACTTACGGCCAATGCCGAAGTTGTCCTTGTATTCGATGTAGTCCGGAACAAAGCTACCCGGGAAGGAGAAGCTAATGTTCACAGAGCACTGGAATTCGTTCATCAACTTACCCTTGCCCTTGAACTTCTTCTGCTTCTTTTCAATCTTTTCATCACCCTTCTTGCCTACGAGAACTTCAGCTTCGCACCAGCCCGTGTTGCCCTTGGCAAAGACTTCCTTGCCGTCGGTAGAAACGAGCTTGATCTGAGACGGATCGAGTTCAGTGTTGTTACCCGTAGAAGCCCAGAACTGGAGTTCGCCAGCGAGGGAGGTCTTGGTCATCTTGATGGTCGGCATGGCCATCACATAGCCCCACTTGTCCACGCGCTGCTTGCCGCTCAAGTCCGGAACGTTTTCACCGAAGATGAGGAAGTAACCGCGAGTGACCTTACGGCTCTTGTTCAAGGCAGTCTGGATTTCCTGGTTGGTCGGAGCCATTTCAGCCATGCGGAGGAGCAAGTATTCCTTCACGACCGGATCGTCTTCGCCCAAAGCTTCCTGCAAGTTGCGAGCGACATAGAGCTTTTCAGTTTCTTCACGGATGCTCTTGATGGCAGATTCTGCAATGTGGCGGGTCTTTGCGACAGATTCAGCAGAGTCGATCTTTGCAAAAGCATTGATGATCGTTGCGTAGTCAACGCCTTCCTGGGCGGCCTGGCGCTTACCTATATCGCCGAGCGTCTTGACGTATTCTTCAACAGTGGCGTCTTCCTTAACCTTACCGATGTTCGAAGCAGCCTTTTCAAAATAGTTGTTGATGAGATCGCTGCTCAAGTCCTTCTTGGATTCCATATCACCGGCACGCACGAGAGCGAGGGTGAAGTTGTCAAAGAATTCATCGGACATCTTGCCCTTCTTCTTTGCCTCAAGATAAGAGTTGATAGCATTGCGGAAACGGCCTTCCTTAAGGTGTTCGTCGCCGCGCTTTTCGTTAGTACCCTTACAGCCAGTCATCGTCAAGGCGACGGCAGTAGCCAAAGCAGCAATGAAAATCTTCTTCATTTTGTATCCTTCAGATGAAGTTTTGGTAAAAAATATTGAAAAGGACTCTTTATCAGGTTAAAAAATAAAATTCACCCTTTCAGTTGAAATTTAAATAAATAAATTTATACATACCTATTTTTATAGGTAAATTTTTATTTGGAGTGTATAAAAAACAATGAATATACTCGTCGTAACTCCAGAAGCGGGGAACTGGAAGGTACCGAGCCCCCTTGCAACTGCAGTAAACTGCATGACACAGGCATTTGCCAATGCCGGGTCCCAGGTTATTACCTGTTCGCCGTTCTACAAAGACCATATTGTAGATTCCGACAAGTATCATTGCGTTTTCAAGGGCGTCGAAGCGCTACAGGACAAGCCGTTTGAGGTCTGGCGTTCTGACGACGATCCGCTCCACACCTATATATACAATGAAGAATATTTCGGCAGACCCTACGTTTACGGGCCACCGCACTCGCTGCCTTACAGCGACAACCACCTGAGATTCGCCATGTTCGCATCCGCCGTACTCACGTACTGCGCCCAAAGCGACTTCAAGTTCCAGGCAATTCTCGGACACGAATGGGGCGGAGCACTCGTCGGCGCTCTTTGCCACACGGTCTACCAGGAAACATTCCACAACATCCCGTTCTTCTTCAACGTCCATAACATCACCTACGACTTCCACGTGCAGCCGAGCGAAATTGAAAAGATTGGCCTCCCACGCAAGGACTTCAACATGGACGGCTACGAGTTCTGGGGCAAGGTCAGCCTCCTCAAGGCGGGCATCCTGTATGCAAACAAGGTACTGTTCCCGTCTTCGGGCTATCGCGACGCCATGCTCAACACGAACCTCCCCGGCGGCCTCAGCGGATTTTTGAACCGCAACAGCGAAAAGCTCCTCGGCATCCAGTTCGGCGTGAACTACAAGTTCTGGGACTTCAACGACGAAGCAAAGCGCCCCATCAAGGAAGCGAAACGCACAGCAAAGGCGAGCCTCGGCCGCCAGTTCGGCATGGATCTCACGAACAAGCTGATTATCTACAGCCACATGGACATGGATTCGGGCAACGCCTCCGAAACGCTCGCCACAATCCTTTCGGATATCGCGAAGGAAAACGCCCTCATCATCGTGGGCATCCCGCCGGAACACCCCGAGTGGAACTACTACCAGGAAGTTTCTCACCAGTACGGCAACTTCATCCGCATCCTCCAGTTCGATTCCGAAGAAGCGAACAACAGAGAAAAATTGCGCGATACACTCGCCGCATCAGACCTTTTGTTTGCAGCCAACCTGCAAGAGCCGTCCGCCTCGATTATCCTCAAGGCCATGGCCGCAGGCACGCTCCCACTCACGGGCCGTAACGTAGGCATCGCCAGCATGCTCACCGACTACACGCTCGAGACCGCAGGCGAAGCAAATGCGTTCCTCGTCGACGATGCCAACGCCCCGCACCAGATGCTGCGCCGCATCAAGGACGCGATCACTGTGTACAACACGGAAGTCGCCGATTGGGACAAATGTGTCGTGAATGCGTACAGCGGATTCCACTACGAATGGGCGAAGACAATTTCAAAATATTTACTAATTTTGGGTGAACTGGGGCTTTAGCTCAATCGGTTAGAGCAGCGGACTCATAACCCGTTGGTTCCCGGTTCAAGTCCGGGAGGCCCCACGAAAAGCATTACCTAACAAGGTAGTGCTTTTTTTTCTTTTCCAATCCTTTTCATCGGTAAATAACTTATTTTTAAATTAAATAAAACATTGATATGTGGAGCAATATGGAGAAACAAGGTTTTTCCCTTATTGAATTAATGGTGGCAGTCGTCATCTCGGGCATCCTTGCTGCGGTTGCCGTTCCAAAGCTATTTGGCTTTATTGACAAATCCAAAGCTTCAGAAATCAGTCTAGCCGCAGGAACCTACGTCAAGCTACTCGAAACCTATGTGTCAGAACATAGCAAAGGCGGAAACTGGCACGATATCGGATACAAGTCCCCCGCAGGCAACAGCCGAGGAATTGCGGGCTCCACAAATTTCCTCTACGATGCCACGCAAGCCTTTTACAACTGGTCAGCCGAATCTACAGTGAACCTGAACGACTGCACGACTGGCAACAAATGGTTCATCAATTACTCGCTGGAAAATGGTTCCCACCACGTCATGTTCTGGGCCTCCAACACCGACGTCACCAAATGCAGCGACGCATTGACTCCGAATTTCAAACGACTGAGCAATACGACTACGCCTATTACAACACCCGGCGGAAAAGAATAAAATCGTTTCCAGACGTACACAGTAAAAAGCGGGCTCGTGTTTTCACGCCCGCTTTTTTGAATATAGATTTACCTTACAGAAGAAGGTATAAATATGGCATTTCCTAAAATCGGCATTTTTGCATTTGCAACTCTCGCCGCTATCTCCGCAGCACAGGCTGGAATTAGCGGTTCCATCGTTGACGAATCCGGCGCTCCCATCCACAACGCGGCTGTCACCGTTAGAACTCTTCCGAAGCTCATCGCCAACGCGCGAACACTCACAAACGACAAGGGTGCATTCAGCTTGAATAATGCCAAGAAAGGCCAAAGCATCGTCGTACGCAAAGCGGGATTTTTACCCGAAACACTCAGCGTCATTCCCGGCAAAAAGAACTACGGCAACATCACGCTAAAGCGCGACCCGATTGAAAACCGCATCGACAGCATCATGGCTAAAATGACGCTCGACGACATGATTGCACAAATGACGCAAGCCAAAGCTCCGGCCGTAAAATGCGGCAACAGCATCTGCGGATCCGCACTCGAAGGCGGCGGTGCATATACGGCAGACTTTTATACCAACGCCTGGAAACAGAAAATACCTGTCATCTACGGCAAGGACAACGTCCACGGCGTCGCCGACGTGAATAACGCAACAATCTTCCCGCATAACATCGGGCTCGGCGCCACGCGAGATTCCGCACTCGTTCGTAAAATCGGGCAAGCCGTCGCCGAAGAAATGTGGGCTGCACACATCGACTTGAACTTTGCGCCCGCCATCACCGTTCCGCAAGACGAACGCTGGGGCCGCGTGTACGAAGGATTTGGCGAAACTACAGAACTCGCCGTAGACCTTGGCGCTGCATTTGTTCGCGGTCAGCAGGGCGACAACAATGACGCCGAATGGCGCGTCATCACCACGCTCAAGCACTTCATTGGCGACGGCGCTACCGACAACGGTTACGACCGCGGCAACGCCACCATGACAGACAAAGTTCTCCGCCAAAAGTATTTGCCGCCTTACGAAGCAGGCGTTGAACAAGGCGCCCTCAGCGTCATGGCCAGTTTCAACCAGGTGAACGGAATCCACCAGCACGTAGACTCCGCAAAAATCACAGGCATCCTCAAGACAGAACTTGCTTTTGACGGTTACGTCATCGCCGACTGGGAAGGCATCGAAAGTTCCACAACGCCAGGCGCCGCAGGCGATTACTCGCCCGGACTCGTCACCGGAATTTCTTCGAAAGACGCCATCAAGAACGCCATCAACGCAGGCCTCGACATGGCAATGGTTCCGCAATCTGCCGAAAGCTTTGTCAAGAGCATGAAGGAGCTCGTTGCATCGGGTGCGATTAGCGAAGAACGCGTCAAGGACGCTTGCCGCAGAATCTTGCGAGCAAAAATCCGCGCGGGCAGGATTGACAATCCGAGCGGCCCAGCCGCTTACGTTGGCGTAACAAAGAACATCGGCAGTGCAGAGCACCGCCAACTCGCCCGCGAAGCCGTGCAAAAGAGCCTCGTCATTCTCAAGGATAAAAAGGTTCTCCCGCTTAAGACTACAGACAAGGTTTTTGTGACCGGAACCCACGCCAACAATACCGGCTTACAGTGCGGCGCATGGACACAAGGTTGGCAAGGCACCATGGAAAACGTCCCCGGCGCAACATCTATCCAGGCAGGCTTTGACGAAGTTGCAAATGGCGCACGCGTTGCCTCCGCCGAAGAAGCAAAAACAATCGTCTATGTCATCGGTGAAGTTCCGTATGCCGAATGGTTCGGTGACTACCGCGGCGATGACTTCAACAACAAAATCATCACCAAGAAAGCCAGAACCGACATGTCGTTCAACAGCACCGACAGCGACATTGCACAAATTAAGGAATGGCAAAAAGCAGGTCACAAAGTGACCGTCGTGCTCATCACCGGCCGCCCGCTCCCCATCACCTCGCTCATCAACGTAGCCGACGCATTCGTCGTCGCATGGCTCCCCGGAAGCGAAGGAGCTGGCGTTGCGGATGTACTCTTTGGCAAAGTCAAGCCCACGGGCAAACTCCCGCACACTTGGCCCAAAGACGCCAAGCAAATCCCGATCAACGTTGGCGATGGGAAAAAGGGACTCTACCCGTACGGATTCGGGTTGACATACTAAACGTCGAAACCCGCCTCCAGCATGCACTTCTGCGCAAAGCAGTTGGCCTCGTCCTCTTTTTCAGGATAGTTGTGCGTGATTTCGATGTTCTGCAAACAAATCCCCTTCTTGCCATGATAAAGCACATGCGCAAGCTCATGGAAGAAAGTGAACCACATTGTTTCACGCTTTTTAAAGCGGTCATGCAACTGGATTAGCGGAACATCCTTGTACCAGCGGTACA
>JAEEGG010024965.1_pt1 | contig 11543 bp, 12 predicted proteins | sample 9134161 | NCBI WGS metagenome assembly JAEEGG01 (sample SAMN16246543, study PRJNA631951) | gut metagenome | biome: gut microbiome; feature: rumen; material: CR-attached | host: Bos | place: Iran: Karaj | collected 2018-10 | reverse complement strand
ATAAATAAAGGGTTCCAGAGGGCTTTTTTATGCCAGGCTCGTTTGAGCACTGCCTTCCGGCAGACTTTTCGGAAGGACTTTCTCGTAACTTCTCAAGCAACAACATGTTAGCCTGATTGACTTTTTGAACCGGTTATATTAAACAGCCACAGGGCGTCTAGCACCCCGCTCTTTACCTAAAATATACATCATTTTACACCCGAAACAGCGCAAACCGACCAGATATCGCAAAAATCCCCGGCTTTTTCAGGGCCGGGGATTAGCAACCTCAGGAGCTAAAAATTTTCCTGGTTATGTTGATGATTTTTTGGATTTGACGACGTATTCAATAAGGCGAACAGCGGCGAGGGCGAAGTTTTCGATTTCGTTCATGGTTTCCTCCTGGTTAATTGCGGATTATTTGTTTTAAGTCAATGGGAATCGGTGTGGCGATTGATTTGAAGATATCACGAAAGTATATCATTGATAGCCTCCCTTGTTTAGGATTTATTTTGGTTGTAGAGGTAATAAGCGAGTTCGGCAGCGGCGGCAATGAATACGGTAATTGGGTTCATAGTGATTCCTTTGTTGAGGTTTTGTTCTGTTGCCCGGGAGTTTCCCGAACACTAACCCTAAAGCAAAACGCATGCCAAAAAGGAGAAAACGCCGTTTTTACGCGAAAAACACTAATACAAAACACACAATAATTTAATCGCATACAGAAATGGATGCAGATATACATTTTCGTATATTCATATAAATTCAAAGTAACCAAACGAAAACATGATGCATACTTCCGCTGGCTTTTTGCCGATACAGCACACGTCCGCTACCTGCTTGAGCTTGCGAGAAAAATAAACTACGATATTGACACATTCCTGAACCAAGTCAACCTCGATACGCTTATGCGTATTCCCGATTCCTATTCAGAAGTTGATGACACCGGCGAAGCAGACCTCGCATTCCGCGTGAACGTTTCGACAGGCGCCCCGATTCTCGCCGGAATCCTGTTGGAACACAAGTCCGGACGCGATCCCGTAATTTTTGACCAGATATCCAAATACATACACTCCGTAATGAAAATTCAGGACAAGAACAGAATATTCAGCGGAATCCCAACAATGGCTATAATATTCTACAACGGGCGTGATAACTGGAACCCGCTCAAGATCCTTGAAAAGTCCTACCCCGATTATTTCCGAGGAAAGGTACTGCCGTTTCAGTGCACGTTCGTGAATATGACTGACATTCCCGACAGCGACTGTCTCGCCTGCGAAGATACGACGACTGGCATGGGGATAATCGCGTTAAAGCATGCGTTCAACAAGGAAAAGCTATTGGAGCTGTTGCCGCAGTTCTGCAAATTCTTGGATAAAATGCCGCGAAATGAGGCGTCTTGCCTGCTTGAAAAAACAACTATATATTTGGTAGAGTATTTAGGCAAAGACTTCCTAAAGGAGCTGAACATGGCGTTCGTAAGCATCGGACAAAAATACGGTTTCGTAAGCATTGGCGATTATTTCCGCCAACAATTGGCAGAAGAGCGCCAGCAATTGGCTGAAGAACGTCAACAGATGACAGAAGAACGCCTGCAAATGACGGAAGAGCGCCAACAACTTGAAGAAAAGCTTGCCGAAGAACGTGATAAGCTAAATAAGGCCGAAGAAGAAAAACTCCGTACAGCTCGGGAGCTATACAAAGACAAAGTCCCCATAGAAGTTCTTGTCAAAAGATTCAACTTGACCAAAGAACAAATTCTCGGAAAATAAAAAAATCCCTAGTTGATCATTCATCAGCTAGGGATTTTTGCTGTACAGCAATTAGCAGTGATTGGCGAGAATTTCAATTTCGGTTTCGTCGATAGAGTATGTAATTGGTTTCATAACGTCCTCCTTTTGAAAGTAACAGTGATTAGGATTTGTTGGCGATGGCGAGGAAGCCGACGATTATTGCGAGGAATGCAGTGATCATTTTATTGCTCCTTTGCTAAGGGTTTGTTTTTAGGATTTATTAACAGTGAAGATGAATGCGCCGACGAGGCCGAGGAATGCGATTGCAAGTGGCATAAGCGTCTCCTTTGTTAAGGTTTATCGTGTTGCCCGGGAATTTCCCGAACACAGAGCTTAAAGCAAAACCCATGCCAAAAAGGAGAAAATGATGTTTTAGGCTAAAATCGCCAATATGAAGTAACTAACAATTCAACTGCATTCAAAAACGTATGCGTATATACATTTCCGTATATCGCTAAAAACACAAAAGGCCCCGCCACCGCGGAGCCCTAAAAAGAAATCCAAAAGTCAACATATAGCTCGCCCATATCCGAGCCGACCACTTGCTACACCATAGGTGTAGACCGCGACAGAGGCGAGTGCAGCGAGCGAACTTGTTCGCTCATTGCCGAGCCGACAAGCGGACAATCTTTGATTGTAATCCACAGTGTATCGTGGAGTGCTTTCGGAGTCCATGAAGGATGGAGCTGACATTTTTGATCAGCTTGGGTCTTAATCCACAGTGCTTTGTGGCAAATCCGCATTTCAAGTCTTACTGCTCCGTAAGGCGAGAGTCGCGACCGTGCTTGCACGGGCATGACCGAGCCGTAGAGCAGGGCTACGTAGTAGCCAATCCACAGTGTATCGTGAAATGCTTTCGGAGCGAGGGCTGTCAGGTGACCGAGAAAGTTCTCAGAGAGTCTTAATCCACAGTATATCGTGGAGCATTTCAAGTCTTACAAGTGGATAAGGCGAGCGATGCGGGGCTGCTTGCAGACCCATATTCGAGCCGACCACTTGCTACACCATAGGTGTAGAATCCACAGTGTATCGTGGAGTGCTTTCGGAGTATCTTATTTATCGTTCTTGTGTACGGTATTTTCACGTCTTAATCCACAGTGTATCGTGGAATGCTTTCGGAGGCTGGCATCGCCGAAACCGCATAAATAAAGGGTTCCAGAGGGCTTTTTTATGCCAGGCTCGTTTGAGCACTGCCTTCCGGCAGACTTTTCGGAAGGACTTTCTCGTAACTTCTCAAGCAACAACATGTTAGCCTGATTGACTTTTTGGACCGGTTATATTAAGCTGCAGCAAGGGCGTCCAGCACCCCGCTTACGACTTAAAATATACATCATTTTACGCCCAAAACATCGCAAGCCGCCCAGATATCGCAAAAATCCCCGGCCTTTTCAGGGCCGAGGATTAGGAGGCTCAAAAATTATTAGGATTTGTTGGCGATGGCGAGGAAGCCGACGATTATTCCGAGAAATGCGATGATCATTTTTTTGTTCCTTTGTTAAGGTGTTCGTTTTAGGATTTTGTGACGGTGACGATGAATGCGCCGACGAGTCCGAGGAATGCGAGTGCGATTGGCATATCAGTCTCCTTTATAGTTGAATGTGGTTAACGGTTGTTGAAACAGAATGCGAGAAAGCCGATGGTATAGGCGAGGAATCCGATGACCATTGTGAACCTCCTTTTTTTTAGTTTTCGTTATGTGGTCCAGTCATTACCCGGACACAAAGCTTAAAGCAAAACACGTGCCAAAAAAACCTTATGCCATTTTTACGCAAAATAAAGCCAATATGAAGCAGACGTCAATTTAGATGTATACAAAAACATATACAGATATACATTTTCATATACAATAGCTCAAACAACAGCATACGATTTCTTTTGTACCGGATTTCCCGTACCAATAATTACAATGTTCCTGTCGTTATCGCTATCAAGCGGATAAAGCCGAACCGTGTCATGTTCAGGATTAATCAAACCCAAAAGCTCCTCCGTAAAATCCCCCACATCGGACGAATCCATAAAAATTTCGAACACGGATCTCTGGACGCGGAAACCCCATCTGTGGCACGCCTTGGCGACTGCATTTCGCTTTTTGCCATTCGATATATCAAACGCAACGACGTACTTCATGCCGCCTCCCGTTTTACGCTTTCCAAAACAAAAGCGCCCTTCTTGAGCAACCGGCGGCGCAACGCTTCTACGCGCAAGCGCATAAGGCTGTTCCACGAAACATTTTCGCTGCCAGGCTCCACGCGATTCGGGGATTCACAGCATTCTTCGTAATGGCGGACAAACTTAGCCATTCCACTACGGCTCAGTCGCAAGGGAGCGTCTTCTTGATCATCATGCACAAAGTCATCTTCTGTAATAAACTTTCTGTTGAAAATCTTGAGCACAAGCCTATCGACTAGCGGATGGCGAAATTCTTCAAGAACATCCAACGCGAGAGACGCCCTGCCATATTCCGGTTCGTGCAAAAAGCCGATGGCAGGGTCAAAACCATAGCCTTCCAGTAGTGCCTCAATCCTCTTCGCGGTAAAAGCATAACCAAGCGAAAGGAGAGAATTTACCGGATCCGTACACGGATGGTACTTTCTTCCGGGGAAGGCGACATTACCCATAAGGCATTTCGCAAAGCAGGAAAAATAGATTCTTGCACCATTGCCCTCGATTCCACGCAAGACATTCTTGTCAGGGCCAGCGCAATCAAGTGCCGCCTGAAACGACTTCTGCATCATGCCGCGGTTTTCGAATCGGAACGGATTGTGCAGATTCCTGTTGCATGCGTCAAGCATTGCGATTCCATGCTGCAATTTAGTTACAACAAAGTCCCTTGCTATTTCAAAAGATTCGCGCTCATCGCGGAAAGCATCATACTGCGCAAGTCGCAGATGAACGTTTTTCGCCGTTTGCGATAAGAACTTTCCCTTGAAACGCCCATCTCGATCTAAGAAAGAAATACTTGCACCAGCGCAATCAAGTGCGGTCAATGCATCGCTACTTATAGATGCCGCCCCCATGACGTTCAAGGATGATATATCAGTAATGAGATAATCTCCTATGCAATCGTCATTTTTCAAAAGACGAATGTGATTACCTTGTTTGCGAATACTTGTTCCTTGTTCAGTTACATATAAGTTCATAACAAATCCTTGTGTTTAAAAAACAATCTTTTGCAGTCGGAGTTCACTGCAAAAGATTGCTCACTGGTTGAATTTTTGGACTGGCGAGCCCAGCAATTAAAAGTTGTTGACGATAGTGTCGTTGTATTCGGGGATGATAGACATGGTGAGCCTCCTTGTTAAAGGTGATGACGACGAAAGGCGGTTAAAAGTTCGTTTTTAAATGTCGCGGATATTTTTGATGATGGTGGTGACGGAAGCGATGCCGCCGAGGATTGGAAGTAATGGAATCATAATTAGCTCCTTTGTTGAGGTTTTGTTGTGTTGCCCGGGAGTTCCCCGAACACTGAGCTTAAAGCAAAACGCATGCCAAAAAGGAGAAAATGATATTTTAGGCTAAAATCGCCAATATGAAGTAATTAACAATTCAACTGCATACAAAAACGTATGCGTATATACATTTTCGTATATCGCTAAAAACACAAAAGGCCCCGCCACCGCGGAGCCCTTAAAAATCCAAAAAAGTCAACATATAGCTCGCCCATTTCCGAGCCGACCACTTGCTACACCGCAGGTGCAGACCGCGACAGAGGCGAGTGCAGCGAGCGAACTTGTTCGCTCATTGCCGAGCCGACAAGCGGGCAATCTTTGATTGTAATCCATAGTGTATCGTGGAATGCTTTCTGAGGCTATTGCACCCAGAATCGTGCGCCGCTGCGTGTCTTAATCCACCGTATTTTGTGGAACTTCCAACATCTTCAAAGTCTTACTGCTCCGTAAGGCGAGAGTCGCGATCGTGCTTGCACGGGCATGACCGAGCCGCTGAGCAGGCAGCCGTAGGCTGCAATCCACAGTGTATCGTGGAGCGCTTTCGGAGGAAATGATCAAGGCAAATATCCCTAATAAGAAGGCGTCTTAATCCACAGTGTATCGTGGAATGCTTTCGGAGATGTAGACAACATCGACGTTCATGCTTTCAACGAAGCGTCTTAATCCACAGTGTATCGTGGAGTGCTTTCGGAGCTTTAAAAAGAAGGAAGCAGAACGAGTGCAAAAGTCTTAATCCACAGTGTATCGTGGAGTGCTTTCGGAGAAACTCCCTGTGAAAAAGGTTAACACCATTCTCAAGTCTTAATCCACAGTGTATCGTGGAGTGCTTTCGGAGTGGATAACATTAAATGTATTGTCACAAAGCCGATTGCAGGTCTTAATCCACAGTGTATCGTGGAGTGCTTTCGGAGGCTGGCATCGCCGAACCCGCATAAATAAAGGGTTCCAGAAGGCGTTTTTATACCAGGCTCGTTTGAGCACTGCCTTCCGGCAGACTTTTCGGAAGGACTTTTTCGTAACTCCTCAAGCAACAACATGTTAGCCTGATTGACTTTTTGGACCGGTCGTATTAAGCTGCAGCAAGGGTGTCCAGCACCCCGCTCTTAACCTAAAATATACATCATTTTGAAATTTTTCACTTTCCAAGTCTTACTGCTCCGCAAGGCGAGCGTCGCGACCACGCTTGCGTGGGCATGACCGAGCCGCTGAGCAGGCAGCCGCAGGCTGCAATCCACAGTGTATCGTGGAATGCTTTCGGAGATACAACATTTTTCGTTGCTTTCAATGGGTGCAAGCGTGTCTTAATCCATAGTGTATCGTGGAGTGCTTTCGGAGGCTTTTCGTAATGCTAATCGCAACATTTCTCATTCCGTCTTAATCCACAGTATGTCGTGGAATGCTTTCGGAGGGGTACGTGGCAAGACCAAGTGCGGTGGATGTAATGTCTTAATCCACAGTATGTCGTGGAATGCTTTCGGAGTTGTATAAGAAACAAATCAAACCACAAAGTGGAGGGTCTTAATCCACAGTATGTCGTGGAATGCTTTCGGAGTGTGGGGTAGTTTTTGATAAGAGAGAATACTATGACCAGTCTTAATCCACAGTATGTCGTGGAATGCTTTCGGAGGCTGGCATCGCCGAAACCGCATAAATAAAGGGTTCCAGAGGGCGTTTTTATGCCAGGCTCGTTTGAGCACTGCCTTCCGGCAGACTTTTCGGAAGGACTTTCTCGTAACTCCTCAAGCAACAACATGTTAGCCTGATTGACTTTTTGGACCGATCGTGTTAAGCTGCTACAGGGCATCTAGCACCCCGCTCTTAACCTAAAATATACATCATTTTCCGCCTGAAACAACCCACACCACCCGAATATCGCAAAAATCCCCGGCTTTTTCAGGGCCGGAGATTTGGAGGCTCGGGAGCTAAAAAATTCCCTGGTTATGTTGATGATTTTTTGGATTTGACGATGTATTCGACAAGGCGGACGGCGGCGAGGGCGAAGTTTTCGATTTCGTTCATGGTTTACTCCTTGTTAAGCAGTTTGTTTGCAACCTGTTATGATTAGGATTTGTTGGCGATGGCGAGGAAGCCGACGATTATTCCGAGAAATGCGATGATCATTTTCTTGTTCCTTTGTTAAGGTGTTCGTTTTAGGATTTTGTGACGATGAATGCGCCAACGAGTCCGAAGAATGCGAGTACGATTGGCATGGTGAGTCTCCTTTGTTGAGGGTTGTTGTTTTGCCCGGGAGTTTCCCGGACATACAGCTATACGCAAAACCCGTGCCAAAAGGAAAATACAATGAAGTGAATGTATCAGGATGTTTGTGAAATGCTGCCGGCATACCATTTCGAATGCATAGCCGCACCAGCTGTTGCATTCAGGTTTTCGCTGGATTTGTTGCCATTGGTTGCGGCGGACCTTCGTCCGTTTTGCGAGAAATCTGAAATAAAAAAGCGTATAGAAATAAAGTGTTCCTAGTTATCTGCTTATTTTTGAGCGAGAACTTCTACAATGGCAATGTATTTTTCGGAATTGCGGAATAACGCGTGATACAAGTTGTGGAACTCGTTGCGAAATTCCCCGCCTTCGCTGAACAAAAGTCTGTCCACGTTATGTGCAAGGCGTTCGCCCTTATCCAGGAGTTTCAAGTAATATGGAATTCCTCCGAACACCATGTAGAATTGCGCAATTTCGAAACGGTCCATGAAAAAATTTTTTTGATCTCAAAGTATGTCGATAAACGCTCGTAAAACCATAATTTTGGAATATTTTTTCGTCTGAACGCAGATGAATAAAGGGGTTGAGACGGATTCAGGTGTGTTTTTGACACTAAGGCGTATGTTTGCTATATTTTCTTACGGCTTGCTATTTTTATGGCTTGGCATGCAAATTTTTTTATTTAAACCACCAATAAGGTGCCCTAGAGATTTCTAAACAGGCATACAGTGGAAAACAGTTACGGCTCGTATCGTCCAAGCAAACAAAAACCTGGCCATCATAACAAGTACTAGCATCAGTATCCCTGAATATTTTCAATAAGTGAAGGGCGACCTGGAACTTGTTTTCATGAATTTACATTCCGTAAATTCGTTTTGTTTTAAAAAAAAATGGAGCAAAAAAGATGAAAAAGTCTTTTTACGCAGAAAACTTGCATAAAGGGTATTCTATAGTGTTTCTTTTGTCCTGCGCTGGTCAGGTAGAGCTAAAACAGGGAAGACCCGCCGCAGGGCAGACAGGAATAAACCTTGATATTATTTTGAAGAAACTTGGTCTTTGTAGATCTCGTATTGTAATCAATAACGCAAGTGACAAGGCTTTTTTTGCCGCGAAAGATGGTCGAACGGAAGCGAAGCTTGTGGAAATCATTTCTCCCAAGAACATTCTGCGGTTGGAGAGTGAATTGTTTCCTGATGTGGCTATAATAGTGGCTATGGGTAAAAAAGCTTATGCGGCCGCTATGGCACTCAAGAAACTTCATCCCGAGTTAATTGTTGTTGAAGGGCGTCATCCAGGATTTTCTTCGCTCAATCGTATAAAGAACGATTGCCATGGTAATAAAATTGCTGTTGGAGCCGTGGATGCGACGGAACGCCGTGCTGAGGTTGTGGTGGCGAAAATTAATGGACAGACGAACTGGTTCTCTAGTCGACTTAAGAAAAACTGTATTGCGTAAAGGTGGTGAATGATGACCGATTTCTATTGCGAATATGTGGTGTTGCCCTTGCTTGTGTCTTCGCTTTGACGAGTGCGTGGCGCCTGAATAGTTCGAACGGGAATTGTCCTGATCGTGTCGTTTATGAGGCCTTCGAAAAGTCGTTTTTTTGGGGTCGCTGGCTCGCAATCGTTGTTTAAAGCGTTCCATATAAGGTAAGGCTCCAAACGTAAGTCGATGTCCTGTAAATTCTGAACGCAACAGATGTAGCCCCGAAAGTTTAATTCAGCTTTCGGGGTTTTGTGCAAGAATGCATAAATGAAAAATATAAGTTTCAGTGCTTTAAAGTCGCTCATATTTTGTTCATGGAGCTTATTAGTAGTGAGACTCGCTGATTCCTAAGACGAGAGTCGCGGGCGAGCTCGCTTGTACGTGACCGAGCCTACAAGCGGGAATCTTTGATTGTCATCCACTGTGTATCGTGGAACATAGTCTTACTGCCCCGCAAGGCGAATGCAGCGACCATGCTCGCATGGGCTTTGCTGAGCCGAAGGGCAGCTACACCGTAGGTGTAGAATCCACTGTATATCGTGGAATGCTTTCGGAGCTCACGCTTTAAAGGTGTTTAAGCTATGCCTATTAGTCTTAATCCACTGTGTATCGTGGAGTGCTTTCGGAGCGCCAAAAGTGCTGAGGATTTTAAAAATTCAGCGTCCAGTCTTAATCCACAGTGCTTTGTGGCAAATCCCGCATTTTCAAGTCTTACTGCTCCGTAAGGCGAGAGTCGCGACCGTGCTTACACGGGCATGACCGAGCCGCTGAGCAGGCAGCCGTAGGCTGCAATCCACAGTGTATCGTGGAATGCTTTCGGAGACAAGATTCAGTTTCCGCCCCGTAATAATCAAAAAGTCTTAATCCACAGTGTATCGTGGAATGCTTTCGGAGGAAGTGAAAAACGCAAAGACCAAAATCATGGCGTCTTAATCCACAGTGTATCGTGGAGTACTTTCGGAGTGCGAAGTTGAGCACGAATACCAGCGAGCAGTGGTGTCTTAATCCACAGTATGTCGTGGAACTTTCAACATTTTTAGGTCTTACTGCTCCGTAAGGCGAGAGTCGCGACCGTGCTTGCACGGGCATGACCGAGCCGCTGAGCAGGCAGCCGTAGGCTGCAATCCACAGTGTATCGTGGAATGCTTTCGGAGCTTCTACCCAACTAAAGATCTTAGCTGGAAAGTCTTAATCCACAGTATGTCGTGGAATGCTTTCGGAGGAGGCTGGCATCGCCGAAACCGCATAAATAAAGGGTTCCAGAGGGCGTTTTTATGCCAGGCTCGTTTGAGCACTGCCTTCCGGCAGACTTTTCGGAAGGACTTTTTCGTAACTCCTCAAGCAACAACATGTTAGCCTGATTGACTTTTTGGACCGGTCGTATTAAGCTGCAGCAAGGGTGTCCAGCATCCCGCTCTCGACCTAAAATATACATCATTTTCGCTCAATGACGTAACGCCCACCGCCAAAAGTCGTATTCTTCCCTACCCCGAGCGCCTCGCCAACAGAAAGTAAGACAAATGCATCTCTAGAAACATATTCCAACAGAACCGTACCCGTAAACCCCGAATAATCAATCCTCTTGTTCTGTCGCGAACTCAATCTTGACCGGAGCGTCTTAATTGTTTTCGCTTGCGATTCCATACGGAGCAAATCTTGCAGCAACCCATCAAAATCCCAATCTGTGCCATCCATATCGCCATGAGCCTCACAAAGCAACTCAATCCTTTGCAATAAGTTCCACGAGAACATCTCAAGATTCCAATCCTTGCATTCCTCGCGATTGTGCCTAAAAGATGTTGGCGAAAAAAATACAAGCTTAGCGCGGTCACCCTCAGGGACCACAATATCTGCAATATCCGTAACAACAGGCGGGCGCACACCATCGATGTAAAAGCGGTTCGCCCATCGTCCAATCCCTTCCTCACCTAGCGCAACAAGACTTTGTTCTAAACTTTCAGAAAGTAAACACGATTGCCCAAAGAAAACAACCTCTAGCCCCATTTTGTCTTTTTCCTGCGGCAAACCGAAAAACCGTAGATTTATGGATCTCGGCTGCGGCCCTTCAGGAGGGAGGCTTTCACCCGGTAAAGGCCCTAATAGCGCTCTATAAAGTTGTATATAATTTTCACGTCGGCGGGGGTCTCCAAAATCCTTCTTTATTTCATCGTACAGATAATAACCCACCGCACCACGAATTCCTGCCTCAGGGAATATCGAGAAGCGGTCAATATTTTCTACAACAAGTCTGTAAAATATACGTGTGATTTTAAGATGTGGAATTTTAAACATAAACAACCCACCTGCAAATATACAATACTCCATACTCCTTTTATCCAGGTTTCCCAAACTGGAACTTCAAAAATCGCGTTTCCCTTCCAAAATATTCGTTTAACCGCAGTATTATCCATACTGCCGTTTCTTTCGTATCAACAAATGGAACTTTTATTCCAAATCAAAAGTTGCAATAAAAATGGCTTGCTAAAAAATCACTTCGATTGCACTCTTTTTGTTCTTAAATTTGCGATAGATCAAAAGCAAATTAATTATCAAAAAAGGAAAGCTTATGTCCGTAATAGTTATGCCTAAGAAAGCCGCCCAGCCGCAAGTAAACACCAA
>JAEEGG010024958.1_pt1 | contig 11544 bp, 5 predicted proteins | sample 9134161 | NCBI WGS metagenome assembly JAEEGG01 (sample SAMN16246543, study PRJNA631951) | gut metagenome | biome: gut microbiome; feature: rumen; material: CR-attached | host: Bos | place: Iran: Karaj | collected 2018-10 | reverse complement strand
ATGCCGGGAACATCGGACTGGAAGGATTTTTCACCTTCATCGGGCGGGTCTATGCGTACTATGTAACCGCCTGTGAGTTCCAGACCGCTGGTATCGGTCTTTTTGAGTTTGGCTATGCTCAGACGGTTTTCGGCACGTTTAATCTTCTCGCAGAGTATGTAGACACCGATGTAATGGCCGTTCATGACAACCTCGCAATAGCGGTTACGCGGTGCCCAGTGGCCCATCTCATTCCAGAGGTCGAATGCAAAGGGGTCGCGCATCATGGATATGTCGTTGAATGGAGCCAGCAACACCCAGTCGTTATCGGCCGGCATGCCCAGGAGTTCAACGTTGTTGGCCTTGCCCTCGGGGGTGACGGTCTCAAGCGAAAAGCGCTTCTGGTCAAAGAACAACGATGAGTTTCCGCGAAGTTTTATCTTTATGTTGCCGTCATATCCGTTGGCCTTATCGGTCAGTTTGTTGCGCTTGGTTCCGTTGTCAATGATTTTCATTGTGCCACCTGACTTTTCACGGTTGGTCAGGGTGGGGCTGTCGGTCTGGATTATCACGATAGGCAGGTTGGACGATGTGAAATCCACATTGTCGGTTAAAGTTGAGGTGTTGTAACTGGCATTCATGCCGAATCCGCCGCCAAAACCGCCTCCGCCGGGGAAACCGCCGCCAGGCATCTGGCCATCCTGCTCCTGAGGATCAAACTGAAACCTGCCGCCGAATCCGCCCGGAAATCCTCCACCCGGGAATCCACCCCCGAAACCACCACCTCCGGGAAAACCTCCGCCTCCCGGGAACTGTGCGAAAGCAGCCGCTGAGAAAAGGGCTGCAGATACTATTGAGCACAAAAATTTTGCCTTCATACCGTAATTCAAGTGTTTTACTTAAATAGCGATACAAAGGCAAAAAGTTAAAAAATTTCCTGCTTATTTCTCAAACAATTTGAGGTCGATGCAGTTACCCATCTGGACGTAGCCGTCGGCGTTGGGGTGCAGGTAGTCGTTCTCAAAGAGGTACTTGGGATTGAGCTGTGCGGGATCGTCGGGGTTGCCCATTGCGGCGTCAAAATCTATGACTCCGTCAAAGTAACCGCTTGAGCGGATCCACTGGTTGAGCTGCTGACGGCCTGCCTCGTGGTTCTCGCTGTAGTAGTTGTTACCCTTGAACTGCATTACGGGAGCACCGTAAACCTTGATTCCGCGCTCGTGAGCCTCGGCAATGATCTGCTTGTAAACCTCCTCTATCCGGTTGGCCTTTGAAATTGCATCGCCGCGTCCGCCAAGGTCATTCACGCCCTCAAACAGTATGATGTACTTGACGCCCTCCTGCTGGAATAGGTCACGCGGATAACGGCTCTTTCCGGTAGGTCCAAGGCCACCCTGGAGTATGCAGTTGCCGCCCAGACCCATATTGAGGACCGATACACGGCGGGTTTTCTTGTTGGCAAGCAGACGGCGTGACAGGTTATCGGTCCAGCGGTTCTGCTCGTTGGTGGTCGATCCGCGGCCGTCGGTGATGGAGTTGCCCAGTACTACAATGGCGCGGGCTTTCTTCTCAGCCTTGATCTCTATGGCGTTGATGATGTACCAGTGAGCGGTCTTGACTGCATTGCTGAAGTCAGAACCCTGACCTTCAATGAGATATGAGTCTGTGCGTGAACCGGGATGACCGGTAACGCTGGTTGATGAAGCCTCGCCCAGGTGCATTGTGATAGCTACATTCTGACGCTCTGCCATGGGGAACTTGACGGGATCTGATGTTACAAGTTCACCGGGCTTGATGGTTACTGATTTGCTGCCTCCAAAGGTAAGGCTTACCTCTGTTCCGGCTACGATTTCACTGCTGGCACCAGCGGTGGCTGCATGGGCAATCTCTGCTGCGTTGATGGTTACAGGACCCTGACTGAACTCGTTTGAGAACTTTACCCTGACTTCCTTACCGCTGATGGATGTTTGGACTATCTGACGGATGGAGTTGTTGGCCAGACCCGGGGCGGGGGGACAATTGTGAGGTTCCACGACCTGCTCGGCTGTGGCCCAAGTTGCTACCCAATGCTTGCCGGCATTGGCCGGAGCACATACGATTGCCGTCAGAACGGCAGTCAGGATTAATGATTTAAGTTTCATGATCGGTTATTTTGAATAGTTTGATTATTCTGTTTCCGAATGGTAAAGTTACTAATTAAACCGACTTGAGACTCTCCATATACAAATAAAAGGTTATCTTTGGAACAATTACTTAACTTCAACTGATTATATACCCATGCGCAAGTTGCTTATTCTTGTCCTTGCATTATTGTCCATTGTTCCGATAAAAGCACAGAGAACATACCGATACTCAATGGGGCAACTGTCAAATAACCGCTTCCAGGCCATCTGTGAAGACAAATGGGGCTTTATATGGATTGGTACGGAGAACGGTCTTAACCGATACGACGGCTACAATTTCCACAAGTTTTTCCATGACAACAATGATTCACTGTCGCTTATGAGCAACTACATACGTAGTCTCTATACCGATGATGACGGAACACTGTGGATAGGAACAAACCGTGGCGTACAGTATCTCAAACCAAGCGAGAAGAGTTTCCACACGGTTCCGTTTCCGGGAAACAGGTTCCCGTACGTACAGCAGATAACCAAACTCAGCGACGGCCACATATGGATAGCGGCACCCGGCGACGGACTGTATTGGGTGGATCCGCAGAAGCCCGATGTCATAAACGGTATAGCAAGCCTGAACAATTACGCACCCGCGCAGGGTATATTCAGGTCATTCGTGGAGGATACCGAGGGTACGATATGGATTGGAACGGCATCGGGAGTACTTCTGTATGACCCCCGGTCCGATAAGATAAGTGAATTCAGTACGGATGTGATAAGAGGTGATATTACCGGTGTTACGGTCGATGATAACGGCGATGTACTGATTTCCACCCACAACCATCTCTACAGGTGGAGCCTGTCCAGAAAACGTCTTGTCAGAATTACGCCCGAGGATGGAATATGGGAGATAACGCACTCTTTCATGGACGGTGAAGGACTCAAAATCTCCATCAGAGGCAAGGGCCTGCTGGCTCTGAACGATGATGACCGTCTGGTACAGTTTGACCTTAAGCCGAATGACCGCAGCCTGAGCAGGCTTGACGTGAGCGCCATGTATATGGACAGGGCTGGTAACAGGTGGATAGGCTGCTTCTTATCGGACCTGATTCTGGTAACGAGGGACCGTAACGAGTTTGAATACTGGAAATTCTCTGATTACAGGGAGGACATATCCGGAACGGTCACTGCCATGGCGGTGGATTCGGAGAGCAGGTTATGGATAGGTTACAACAATAACGGCGTTACCTGTATGTCGGGCAGCGGTCAGGTTATAAAGGACGGCAGGAACTCCCATTATATCAGTTGCCTGTTCCGTGACAGTAAAAACCGGATCTGGGCAGGTTGCCCCAATGTGGGACTTGCACTGCTCAATACCGAGACCGGTGACCTGGATATGGTGATATCCAACGAATACTCCAATGTGTCATCAATTGCCGAGGATTCCAAAGGCAGAATCTATTACTCGGAACTGGGCACGGGATTCAGCCGGATCAATCCCGACAACATGAAGACCGAGGCGTACAGTGATTTTGCCACCAGCAGCAAACGCGGCGCCACGCTTACCAATGACTGGATCCATATCATGATAGTGGACAGCTGGAACCGTCTCTGGATAGGTCATGACAATGGAGCGGACTGCTTTGACATAGACCGTAACATATTCATTGACAATGACAATCTGTCTCAGGCAATGGGAACATCGGGCTGTACCTGCATGCTCGAAGAGAGAGAGGGCATCATGTGGTTCGGCACGACCAAGGGTATTATTGTGTACAATATGACAAGCGGTGTGGTGCGTCTGATAAACACCAACCGTGGTCTGTCGAGCAATGATATCCGCGGAATGGTCAAGGATAGCGACGGGTACATCTGGGTGTCAACGCCCGGCGGAGTCAACCGCATCGACCCTTATAATCTGGAGGTGAGCCGATTCTTTACCGAGGAGAAGGCATTTAACGGCGTATCGGCATTCTCTGCTATTGATGACAGGGTGTATTTTGCAAGCAATGTAGGCATTACTGCATTCTATCCTTACCGTATAACTACGGAATCTACAGTGAATCAAGTGGTTATGACTGGATTCTATCTGAACGGCGAACTGATAACATCCGAGTCCATGTCGGGCGGCAGACATATATCGGACAAGCCTCTCAACATTTCCGATCAGTTCCGGCTGGCCTACAAGGACAACTCTTTTACGCTGGAATTCAGTTCGTTGAATTACGGCGACGAGATGAGCCTTATCTACGAGTATTCAATGAGTCCCGGCAGAGACGAGTGGGTGAGCAATCCGGCCGGAGTGAACCGTTTCAGTTTCTCCAAACTGGGTTTCGGCCGATACACACTCTCCGTAAGGGCCAGGCTGAACGATATCGTGTCACAGCCCAGGGCATATACCATAAAGATTGCGGCTCCCTGGTATGCTTCATCAATCGCAATAATCCTGTATATCATACTGATGATGGCCATTCTCATGGTTATTTTCAGAATCCGACGCAAGACCCGCCAAAGGGAGATGGATGAGGCTAAATTCCAGTCTTTCATTAATGTGGCGCATGAAATCTGCGCGCCTATGACCATGGTGATATCGCCTCTGGAGGATATGCTCCGGAATAATACCATTCCGGCCGATGTACAGCAGAACCTGCGTCAGATGCACAAGAGTTCTACCAGGATTCTGTCTCTTATCAACCAGTTGCTGGATATGCGTAAGTTTGACGAAGGTCAGATGCAGCTTCACTATTCCGAGACTGACCTTATCAATTTCCTTATGGGACCGTTTGAACTGTATACCCAGACGGCCGAGAAACGTAACATTGACTTCTCATTCAGTCATTCAATGGTTGAGCAGCCGGTGTGGATAGATCGTGACAGCATAGACAAGGTTATGATGAACCTGTTGTCAAACGCTTTCAAATACACCAATGACGGCGGTAAGATTGAGATGAAGGTTGAGGTAGGGACCGATGACCATGAGAAGGGACCGCTCCATAATTATGTTGAGGTGTCTGTTTCCGACACGGGAATAGGTATTGACAAGGAGGATATCAATAAGATTTTTGACCGATTCTACCGGGCTGACAATAATCTGACATCGGTTACTACGGGTATGGGCATCGGCTTGAACTACAGTCAGATGCTGGTTCGTCTGCACCATGGAACCATTTGGGCGGATAACCGTACGGACGGTCGGAGCGGCAGTGTGTTCTCTTTCCGTCTGCCTTTGGGAAACAGCCATATCCCGGCCGAGGATATTGTTGACAACGATCAGATAGCACGTCCTCAACTGGAGCGTACGCGTGCCAGCATGGATTATGACGAGCCAGAGGATAAGAACCGTATCAAGAGCAATATAAAGGTGCTTCTGGTGGATGACGATGACTCTATGCTGGATTACCTGTCGGACAGCCTGAAACACAGTTACAGGATTATCACGGCCCGAAACGGTAAGGAGGGTCTGAAGTATGCGGTTTCACAGATGCCGGACCTTATCATTACGGATGTGGTAATGCCCGAAATGGATGGAATCCAACTGGTTAAGGCGCTCAAGGGCAACTCTCTGGTAAGTCACATCCCGGTTATCATGCTGTCTGGTAAGAACAAACTGCAGGACCGTATGCTTGGCTTGGATACCGGCGCCGACAGTTACCTTCCCAAGCCTTTCTATATGAGTGAGCTTAAGGCTCTCATGTCCAACCTTATAAGTAACCGTCTGATTGTTAAGGGTAAGTACTCGGGGCAGCAGGATCAGGCTGAGAATGTGGCTGAGGTTCAGTTTGAATCCAGTGACGAGCAGTTTATGAAGCGTGTCATGGAGATTGTCAACGCTAATATCTCCAACAGCGAATTCAATATCACCCAGATGGTTGATGAGGTGGGTATGAGCCGCACTCAACTGCATCGCAAGCTCAAGGAGCTTACCGGATTCTCGGCCGCGCGCTTTATGCAGAATATCCGTATGCAGCAGGCTATGAAACTGCTTAAGGAGAAGCGCGTAAACGTATCCCAAATAGCCTACAGCGTAGGTTTCGCCTCCCAAACCCACTTCTCCACCACCTTCAAGCAGTACTACGGCGTCAGCCCCACGGAGTATATCCGACAACTTGAGGCCGACGAGCAGAAGTAAAATTAAAATTTCGGGGGTATAGTCTCCAGAACTACGCGCCTTCGGCGCTATCCCTCCCATCCCTAATAAGACGCTCTGAAAGACGTGAGTAAACTCCCATCTTCCAGAGCATCTTCTTAGTGACGGGCCCCTCCCGTTCACAAGCCCACGGGCGGCCATGGTTCCTGAGACTATACCCCCGAAATTTTAATTTTACTTCTGCTCTAGTTCGTGCAGGAGGGTGATTTCCTGAGGCCAGAGGGATTCGTCGGGGGTTTCCAGGATGAAGGGTATGTGGTTCAGGTTGGGGTCCTGCATTATCTTTTTGAAGAAGTCCATACCCAGGAAACCTTTTCCTATGGAGTCGTGGCGGTCTACTCGGGAGCCCAGTTCCTTTTTGCTGTCGTTCAGGTGGATAGCACGGAGGTAGGAGAGGCCGATTTCGTTGTCAAACTCTTCCCAGACGCTCTCGTATGCGTTTTTGAGGTCGTAGCCGGCAGTGTAGGTGTGGCATGTGTCTATGCAGACTCCTACGCGGGACTTATCGGCCACTCCGTCTATAATGCGTCTGATCTGCCAGAAGGCGAATCCCATGTTGGAGCCTTGGCCGGCGGTATTCTCGATGACTGCGGTTACGCCGCTGGTCTTTTCAAGAGTCAGGTTGATGCTCTCTGCAATGCGATCCAGGCACTCATCGGGCGTAATCTGCTTCAGGTGGCTGCCGGGATGGAAGTTGAGCATGGTCAGTCCCAGTTGCTCGCAGCGCTGCATCTCATCCAGAAACGAAGCACGCGATTTCTCCAGTCCATCCGGATCCGGGCTGCCCAGATTTATAAGGTAACTGTCATGAGGAAGTATGTATCGGGCCTCAATTCCCGACTTCAAAACCTCAGCCTTAAACCTCTCAATTTCAGCAGATTGCAGAGGTGTACTAAACCACTGCCGCTGATTTTTTGTGAACAAAGCAAAGGCCGAAGCCCCAACAGAAACTGCGTTGATGGGAGCGTTGAAAACGCCTCCAGAAGCCGATACGTGTGGACCAATTTTCTTCATATTTCAATTATATGATAAACCCGGCTAAGTGAGCCGAGGAAAAAAGGGTTATTGGCAGGAAAAACCATGGCCGCCCGTGGGCTTGTGAACGGGAGGGGCCCGCCGCGTAGCGGTGGGAGGGATAGCGCGAAGCGCGTAGTTTTTACGTCAATAACCCTTTTTTCCGGTGTTAAACAAATATATCTTACCCAAGGTCTACTACTGTGATGCCGTGGCCACCGAACTGGATGTGCTCGTCGTGGTAGTCCTTGACGGCGGGAACGGTGTGCAGATATTGGCGGATAAGGTTGCGCAGTATGCCGTTGCCCGTGCCGTGCAGTATGCGGACACGACTCATGCCGATGAGCGTGGCATCATCTATAAAGTGCATTACGGTCTGGATAGCCTCGTCACCGCGCATGCCACGCACATCGATATCGGGCTTGAAAGCCAGTTTGCGGTTATAGATGTCATCGTGGGTCTGCTTGCTCACGTATGTGGCGGTGCGGATCTCCTGAACCTTAACGGGCTGGGCGGGCTCCAGACGGTTGGCCTTGACCGATGTCTTGATAAGGCCGAATGCAACGGTAACATCACTCTTGTTGACCGATATTACCTCACCAACCTGTGTCTGACCGGCCAGACGGACTGTGTCACCCACCTTGAATGAACGCTTACCGGATGTTACAGGTATGTTGATAGGCTCTGACGGGGCAGGAGAGGCCTGCTGAGCGTGATGCTCCTTGAGCTTGTCACGTTTGCGCTGCTCGCGGCGCTCCTGGCTCTGGCGGATGCGCTCCATCTTGCGCTGTATGCGGAGTTCGTCCTCGCTGTTGGCCTGACGGTCATCGATAGTCTCCTTGAAATCAGTGAGTTCCTGACGTGCCAGACGGGTAAGTTCCTTATCGGCCTGAGCCTCACGGATGGTGCGTATGGTGTTCTCAATCATGGCGTTGGAGTCCTGGATTAACTGATCTGCCTTCTCCTTGGCCTCACGGATGATTGATTTGCGCTCTTTCTGCAGCGATTCAAGTTCCTGGCGGTGCTGCTCAATCTGCTGGTCAAGCTGTTTCTCCAGCTGATGCACGTTCTGGCGCTTGTTCTCCCAGTAACGCTTGTCACGGACAATGTCCTGCAGATACTTGTCGGCATTCACGTAATCACGGCCTACAATCTGTGTGGCATCCTCGATTACATCCTCGGGCAGACCAATCTTGCGGGCAATCTCCACGGCAAATGAACTGCCGGGATTGCCAATCTGCAGTATATAAAGCGGTTGCATCAGATGGCGGTCATAGAGCATGGCGCCGTTGCGGATGCCTTCATTGCCATCGGCATAGTGCTTGAGGTTCTGATAGTGTGTGGTTATGATGCCGAATACGCGGTTGCGGTTAAAACGCATCAGCACCGACTCAGCAATGGCACCGCCTATGTTGGGCTCCGTACCGCTTCCGAACTCATCAATCAGAATGAGTGAGCGGTTATCGGGATACTTTATCATATTCTTCATGTTGAGCAGATGGCTGGAGTAGGTACTCAGGTCATCGTCAATGCTCTGCTCGTCGCCTATGTCAATGAATATGCTCTTGAAAATGCCGGCGTGACTGTTGGGGCGCATGGGAACGGGAATTCCGCACTGCAGCATGTACTGCAGCAGACCTACTGTCTTCAGGCACACTGACTTACCGCCAGCGTTGGGGCCCGATATCAACAGTATGCTGTTCTTGGAATCCAGGTCGATGTCAAGCGGAACAACCGTCTTGTCATGCTTGGCAAGTGACAGTTTGAGCAGCGGATGCACGGCCTGCACCCAGTCAACTACGGTCTTGCGCTCCATTATGGGCTTGCAGGCATCAAAATCAAGCGTCAGACGGGCCTTGGCGCGAATAAAGTCTATCTGTGCCATAAAGCCGTATGATTCCAGAATAGACGGAATCTGGGGGCGTATGGAGTCTGTAAATGCTATCAGGATACGTGTTACCTCACGTTTCTCATCGGCCTCAAGTTCACGGATGCGGTTATTGGCCTCGACAACCTCCTCGGGCTCTATGAATACGGTCTTGCCCGATGCAGACTCGTCGTGAACAATTCCGCGTATCTTGCGTTTGAGTCCGGGTGCTACGGGCAGTACCAATCGGCCGTCACGCATAGCGGGAGCGGCATCCTTATCCACAAGACCGTCTGTCTGGGCCTGTTTGAGTATGCTGTTTAGTATGCGTGATATGCTGAACGACGTGTTGGTAAGATCCATGCGGATGCGGTACAACTCAGGGCTGGCGTTGTCCTTGAGTTTGCCGAATTTGGTCAGGATTTTGGCTATTCCCTGCGTTATGGAGGGGAATACCGCTACGCTCTGTGCAAGTTCGGTAAGGTTGGGGTAGAGTCCCTGGTTATCCTCTTTGTTAAGGAACTCAACAATGCCGCTGATGGTGTCAAGGGAGCGCCACAGACCCAGCAGCTCGGCCTCATCGAGCCATGTGCCAACCACCTTGATGCGGGCCAGGGCCTCACGCAGGTCATGGTAGTTCTGGTCAGGGAATGATTTGCCTTCGGTGAGTATCCTGACAAATTCCATGGTCTGGTCCAGAGCCTTCTCAATGGGCTGGAAATCAGTCATGAACTGCATATCGTCAACCAACTGGACACCCAGCGGGCATATGCAGCGGTCGGCGAGCATCTGTCTGATCTCGTCAAACCCGGTTTTATGTTCAAAATTGTCAGGATATATCATCTTACTTGACAAGAATGTTTATGTTGGTGGCACCGGCACGTTTGGTGAGCCAGTCCTTGATCAGGTCAATTTTGGGCTGTATATCGGTCTCATCCCGGAATGATATGATGCAGATATATGCGGTATCGGTGGCCGCACCGTCAGTATTGTATGAAATATGGCGCTGGAGCGACATGTCGTTTATCTCGGGTACGAATATGCCAAGCTCGCGGGTCATGTTGCTTACGGCAAGTGTATCGGCCGTACGTATGGATGAGAGCTGCTCCTGCAGATGTGATATCTGGCGGTTCTTCTCGTTGAGCATCTCAGTGTAGTTACTCTGCAGGGCCGTGATGGCTATTCCGCCGTCCTCCTGGTTGGACTGGCGTACTACCAGGTCAACCTTAGGCAGATGGTAAACGCTTGACATCTGACCGCGTATGTTGTTGATTACGTTGTCCGATAACGGCTCACCGAACAGGCGCACCTCAATCACAGACTGCTTGCGCGGGTTGGCGTTATACTCATATTTGGATTCAACTACGAAAGTGTTGTCATATTTGAAAGCCTCGTCCACAAAGTTGCGGTAATTGGCATCGAATGCTGACCTCTGTATGATTGAGATGGCTATCAGCACGCTGGGCAGGGTAACGATGATGATAACCGCAACCATGGCGCGCTTAAGTTTCTTGAGTTTATCAGGCTCCAGCTCACCGATCATCTTGAATTTCATTACACGTGTAACGATGAACGATGCCAGCGCAATGAAAATGGAGTTGATGGTAAACAGATACAGCGCACCCAGCATAAAGCGGAACTGGAATGTAGCCAGTCCGTAGCCAACGGTGCAGAGTGGGGGCATAAGGGCGGTTGCAATAGCCACACCCGGAATAACGGTACCGGTGCGGTCCTTACGTGTCTGTGCAACCATGCCGGCCAGACCGCCGAAGAGCGCAATCAGAATATCATATGTGGTAGGCTGCGTACGTGCCAGCAACTCGCTCTGGGTTGAAGTGATAAGCGGAAGCGTAAAGAATACAGCCGATGTGATAAGGCTTACCACAATCATAAACAGGAAGTTACGCAGTGATTCCTTGAGCAGGTTGAAATCATACACACCCATGGAATAACCCATGCCGATGATAGGTCCCATAAGAGGGGATATAAGCATGGCGCCTATGATAACTGCCGTTGAGTTGGTGTTAAGACCCAGCGATGCGATGAATATGGCGAATATCAGGACCCAAAGGTTTGTGCCCCGAATCATTATTCCCTTATGGATATTGGAATTAACCTCCTCCTGCGAAGCCGCATCGGCCCCCAAAGCAAATCTCTCCAGCACCCTGTGCTTAAGGAACTCCGTAACCTTATTCTTGTCCATATTATAAATATTGGGTTATTTTTTCTGCAAAGTAATCAAAAAAGTGGGAGAGTGCTTGCTGTTTCAAAAAAAAATCTCCACCTTTGCACCGCTTTTAGGAAGGATGGCAGAGTGGTCGAATGCGGCGGTCTTGAAAACCGTTGACCTTCACGGGTCCGGGGGTTCGAATCCCTCTTCTTCCGCAAAAAAAATAAGGGTCGTAATCGCGACCCTTATT
>JAEEGG010024957.1_pt1 | contig 11545 bp, 13 predicted proteins | sample 9134161 | NCBI WGS metagenome assembly JAEEGG01 (sample SAMN16246543, study PRJNA631951) | gut metagenome | biome: gut microbiome; feature: rumen; material: CR-attached | host: Bos | place: Iran: Karaj | collected 2018-10 | reverse complement strand
TGTCCAGTTGTTGTCCAGTTGTTGTCCAGTCATTGACTGGACAACAACTGGACAACGAGCGGACAACGACTGGACAACGAGCGAAGGAAGGGTGGGGCAGAGCCGGCGTAATTCCAGTCAGGTGATGCTGTTGGGCTGTTTCACCTTCCAACACTAATATTATTTCTTACTTGCTCTTCGGCGTTGTACTTGGTAGTTGAGTCTACAAGATATTTTTTTATGCATCTGATACAATAAAACGCTTGGATGTGACGTTAGACTATGTTTTATAATATAAATCTACAACTATGTCACAAATTATAGGTATCAGGGGCCGCCAGATTCTCGACTCGCGCGGCAATCCCACAGTGGAAGTCGAGGTGTTTACCGAACAGGGCGCTATGGGTCGTGCTGCAGTTCCGTCGGGTGCATCGACGGGCGTGCACGAGGCTTGCGAGCTTCGCGATGGCGACAAAACGCAGTATCTTGGCAAGGGTGTGCTTCAGGCCGTACAGAATGTCAACAACGTGCTCAATGAGGAGCTGCGCGGTATGTATGTGTCCGAACAGCGTGCCATCGACCAGAAGATGATAGAACTCGACGGTACCGACAATAAGTCGCGCCTCGGAGCCAACGCCATACTCGGTGTCAGCCTTGCTTGCGCCAAGGCCGCCGCTATGGAGACCAACCAGGAGCTGTTCCACTACATTGGCGGCTGCAACGCCTACACGCTGCCTGTGCCGATGATGAACATCCTCAACGGTGGCTCGCACGCCGACAACAGCATCGACTTCCAGGAGTTTATGATTATGCCTGTGGGCGCTCCGTCGTTCACCGAGGCCCTGCGTATGGGTGCCGAGGTGTTCCACAACCTCCGCTCGGTGCTTAAGAACAAGGGCCTGTCGACCAATGTGGGCGACGAGGGCGGTTTTGCACCCAATCTGGGCTCGAACGAGGAGGCGCTGATGTGCATTCTGCAAGCCATCGAAAAGGCCGGCTACCGTCCGGGTGAGGACGTCTATATCGCCCTCGATGCCGCAGCTTCAGAGTTCTATCTGGCCGACGAGAATATGTACCACCTGAAATGGAGCACTGGCGACAAGCTGACTCCTGAGCAGATGAGCGATTTTTGGAAGAACTGGGTTTCGAAATATCCCATCATCAGTATTGAGGATGGTATGGCCGAGGACGACTGGGATGGCTGGCGCCTGCACACCGATGCCATTGGCGACCGCTGTCAGCTGGTGGGCGACGACCTGTTTGTCACCAACGTACAGCGTCTGCAGATGGGTCTCGACAAGAACGTGGCCAACTCAATCCTTATCAAACTGAACCAGATAGGCACTCTGTCGGAGACTATCGATGCCGTCAACCTGGCTACTCGCAACAAGTATACCTCTATCATCTCGCACCGCTCGGGCGAGACCGAGGACACGACCATTGCCGACCTCGTGGTGGCTCTGAACACGGGCCTTATAAAGACCGGCTCGGCAAGCCGTACTGACCGCATCTGCAAGTACAACCAGCTGATGCGTATTGAGGAAAGCCTTGGTGACGAGGCCTACTACCTTGGCAAAGACTTTAAGTTTATCAAAAAATAAGTGGAGTGAATAGAAGTTAAAGGGATTTATGGGGAAGTTAAAGGGACAAATGTTATGTATTGTCATTTAACTTCCCTCTAATTTCCCTCTAATTTCCTTTTAAACTTTAATCTGAATAATGTCAGAACTCGAATATCAGGAAGGCCGTACCGAACTGGACGCGCTTGGGCAAGTGGCTCTCATAAACCGTCTGACCGATGACTTCGCACCGGTCAACGAGTCCACCGTCAAAGGTGTGGGCGACGACTGCGCCGTTGTGGGGCAAGGCAAGACAAAGACACTTGTCACGACAAATACCCTTGCCGAAGGCATCCACTTCGATATGATGTATACGCCGCTCAAGCATTTGGGCTATAAGGCAGTGGCTGTCAGCCTCAGCAATATTGCCGCAATGAACGGTACGCCACGCCAGATTTCAGTAAGTGTCGCTGTCTCCAACCGCTATTCCGTCGAGGCCCTTGAGGAGCTGTATGCCGGTATACGCCTTTGCTGCCAACGCTATGATGTTGACCTTGTCGGCGGCGATATGAACAGCAGCCGCTCGGGTATGGTGCTTACCGTCACTGCAATAGGCGAGGTTGACGAGGAAAAGATAGCCTATCGCTCGGGGGCGAAACTGCACGACCTTATTTGTGTCAGCGGCGACTTGGGTAGTGCCTATTCCGGCCTCCTCATCCTTGAGCGCGAAAAGGTGACGTATCAGGCAAACCCCAATTTCCAGCCCGACCTTGATTCATACGACTATGTCCTTGAGCGTTTCCTTAAACCGGAACCACGTATGGATGTTGTACATAAACTGGCCGAGAGTGGTGTGGTGCCTACCTCGATGATAGATGTAAGCAAGGGGCTTGCGTCTGAGCTGCTGCATATATGCAAAGCCTCCGACTGCGGCTGCGAGGTCTATGAGGAACGCCTGCCGATTGATTACCAGACCACACGCGTATGCAGTGAGATGAGCCAGAATATGCTACCGGTGTCCAACGCCCTCAACGGCGGCGGCGACTACGAGTTGCTGTTCACCGTCAGCCAGAAGGACTACGACAAAGTGAAGGATATGGAGGGCATTCATATTATCGGTCACATTACAGAACAGGGCTCGCCCGTCGTTATGGTGACACCACAGAATAGTACTATTACCCTTACGGCTCAGGGCTTTAGAGATTAGTAGGAAAAGAATATGGAAGATAGTTTCAAACACAAGGGGTGGCGAATGGAGATGGTGAAAAAGCTGGGCGAAAAGGGCATTAGCGACCAGCGTGTCTTGACGGCAATGTCCTCTGTGCCGCGCCATCTGTTTCTTGAAACAATGCTCGACTATATGGCATACGAGGATCGCGCCCTGCCTATTAAATGCGGACAGACCATCTCACAACCCTCTACGGTGGCTTTTCAAAGCGAATTGCTCGACGCCTCGCCCGAGATGAAAGTGCTCGAGGTGGGCACCGGCAGCGGCTATCAGACTGCCGTTCTATGTGCTATGGGGCTGAAAGTTTACACCATCGAGAGGCAGAAAGAGCTCTACGACATCACAAAGCCGCGCCTCGAAAAGCTGCACTACCGGCCCAAATGCTTTCTTGGCGACGGCTATAAAGGATTGCCCGAGTATGGTCCTTTCGACCGAATTCTCGTCACTTGCGGGGCACCCGAAGTCCCCGAGGAACTCTTGTCCCAGCTCAAAGTAGGTGGCGTGATGGTCGTGCCGGTAGGCAACGAACAGCAGGAAATGCTCCGAATTGTCAAAATGGGAGAAAAGCCCAGCGATATACTGCAGCAACGCTACGGCAACTGCAATTTTGTGCCAATGCTTGGCAAACTTGACTATGGTAAACTATAGTCTTACAGTATTCTGAACAGAATGTGTTGCTTGGACAGCCTCTTGGAGGTGAACAGCAGCCCGATATCATACAAATCGACCGACAAGGTCACATCCAGCTCTTTGAAAAGTTTCTCCCACGCCTCCTCGCTGTCTTTGTTGCGGTGAGGGTTCCGCACAAGGCCTATCAAGCTGCCGTCAGGGTCTTTAAGTGTCTTGTCGGCTCCCGGCAGGGTAGGGCAGGGGTCTGCTGCAGTGGCGTGGTAATAGTCGGCCAGTTTATAGCACAGCTGTCCGAACCTGTCATTGCTGGCAATATGCAACCGCTCAAGCGTGGCTTTGTCCAGACGCGGCGCAATGACATTGTTGTACAGGTCGAACATAAACGGCGACTGTATATCATACTGAGTCTTAGCGCATACTATATATTCTATACGGTTCATATAGACCACTTTTCAATATGCAAAAATAACAAAAATGCTCAACATACACGACAATGAATAGACAACGCAACATATTTTTCATCATACCCTTGCTGGCAGTGATGTTTGTCTCTTGCAGCGGCAGTGGAAGTCACACGCCTAAGCCTAAGGGCTATATGCGTATCGATTTGCCAGAGCATAGTTATTGGCTTGTCGACACTCTGCCACTTTCCGACACGCTGCTATGGGAAGGCGACACTATGATTGCTGTCACGCACGACAAGCACTTCCACACATTCCCAATCGTTTTCGAGGCCAACAAATGCGTCGAAGTTGGCGAGAAAGATGCACCAGCCGGCGTGACGTGGATAGATATAACCTACCCACAATTGAATGGCATTATATTCCTTACGTACAAGCATCTGCGCAACCCCTCCGACCTTGCCGGCGAGGTCGACACCTCCTATCGGCTTCTGTCACAGCATTTCGGTTTTTCATCTGGAGTCGATGAACGACAGTTTGTCAATGTAGACGAACACGTATATGCTACCACCTACAGAATCAGTGGGCAGAATGTAGCCTCGACATTCCAGTTCTGGGCCACCGACAGCGTCAGCAACTTCTTGCGCGGCTCGCTTTATATTGATTGTGTGCCCAATAACGACTCTTTAGCCCCTGTGCTCGAATACTTGCAGCAAGACGTGGTGCATCTGATAGAAACCCTTAAATGGAGGAAACGATGAGAAGCATTAAACATTTGTTGATCATTGCTATGCTGTGCGTTGCAGCGTCGTTGCAGGCCCAGCCATCCTCGCTTAAGCCATTTGAGGGGCGCTGGTGGCTAGGCGTGCTTGAGGAAGCCAGCCTGCCAATCAATATCACATTCGGCATTGACAAAGGCGAGCTTAAGCCGTTTCTATACAGCCCTATGCAGAGTTCCGACGCCATTATGCCCACGAAGTGGAGCTTCAGTGGCGACACGCTGAGCATCAGCCATAAGCCCTCAGGTATGCGTTTGACGCTGGTGTGGAACCCGACCGATAGCACTTTCTCAGGCGCTTTCAGACAGGGAATGCTGCGTGCACAGATGCATTTTGTCCCGACCGACACGCTCTTCAGCATAGTTCGTCCGCAAACACCGCAGCCACCGTTCCCCTATTCGCAGCAAGAGGTTGTTATTGAACGGAAAAAGGCCAATGTCCGCCTTGCAGGAACGCTGACCATACCCGAAGGTGAAGGCCCTTTCCCCGCTGTCATCCTTGTCAGCGGCAGCGGTCAGCAGAACCGCGATGAGGAACTGCTCGGACACAAGCCCTTCCTTGTCCTTGCCGATTATCTTACAAGGCAAGGCATAGCTGTGCTGCGCTATGACGATCGTGGCGTAGGTGGCTCGACGGGCGACGTCGAGAACGCCACAACGCTCGATTTTGCCGACGATGTGGAGGCTGTATTCGATTTTCTGCGCAAGCAAAAGCATATCGACTCCAAGCACGTGGGCATCATTGGCCACAGCGAGGGCGGCCTCATAGCTCCTATTGTCGCCTCACGAAACCGTAAGGTGGCCTTTGTCGTGCTGCTTGCCGGTCCCGGTACGACAGGAGCCGACATCCTCCTTCAGCAGAACGAACGCCTGTTCCAGCTCGACAGTGTGCCGCAGCCGCTCATCGAACGCCGTCTCGACCTCCTGCGCTCGCTCTATGCCGTAATGGACACGTTGCCGGTCGACAACTATCAGCCTTTCACCATAGCACTGTGCGACAAGTATTCCGAAGGCCTCACCGCCGACCAACGCAAAAGCATAGGCCTGCGTCGCGGCGACGCCATAGGCCTTGCTACACAGATGGCCCTGCCGTGGATGCGTACATTTATTAAGCTCGACAACTCGACTTATCTCAGTCAACTCCGATGCCCCATCCTGGCCATCAATGGCGACAAGGATTGCCAGGTGCTGCCGGTCAATCTCCAGGCCATATCAGCCGCCACCAGCGGCCGTGCCGACCTGCGCCTTATGCCGGGCCTTAACCATCTGATGCAGCACTGTGTGACGGGCGCCTCGGGCGAGTATATGCTTATCGACGAAACTATGGCTCCCGAGGTGTTGCGGATTGTGGCCGAATGGGTAATACAAACCTGCAAAACAGAGAGAAACAAAAAATAATCTCATATTTTAAAAAAACTTTGTAATTTTGCATCGTGAAACTTTTAAAACATAACACAATGAAAAAACTTCTTCTATGTTTTGTGGCCATTGCTACAATGGCTGCTGTTTCTTGTAAGAAAGAAACCAATCCCGCTGAGGATTTTGTAGGCAATTACACGGTTAAAACCTCTGCTCACCTGACAATCCCTGTCATTGGCAATATGGATCAGGATCTTGACGATATGGACTGCACCATAGCTCTCAAGGGCGAGGAAGGCGATGTCACCATCACTATGGCTGGCGAAACCACCACGGGCCACGTCACCGAAGCCGGTATGACCGTACAGCCTCTTGTCACAACCCAGGAGATTATGGGCCAACCTGTCGACATCACCGTTAACTTCCCCACAATCCCCAAACCTGTCAACGGCACAACCTCGTGGCAATCAACCCTCACGGCTTCTGTTAGCGGCATTTCCATCAACGGTACCGCTGATATGACTGCAACAAAAAAATAAACTATGTATATCGTCACCGGTGCCACAGGCTTCATTGGCTCCAACCTGTTGGCCGAAATGCAGCAAAGGGGCTATAGCGACATCGTGTGCTGCGACACACTCGGCAGCGGCGACAAATGGAAAAACATAGCAAAACGCGGAGCCTTGCAGCTGATATTTCCAAATCAGCTGCAAGGCTTTATTGCTGAGCATCAGTCTGAAATCAAGGCGGTGCTCCACCTCGGTGCTATATCTTCCACCACCGAGACTAATGTCGACAGCATCGTGGAGAACAACTTCCAGCTCACATTGCAGCTCTACACCTTCTGCCGCGCCGCAGGCATACCGCTCATATATGCTTCGTCGGCAGCCACCTATGGTGCCGGCGAACGCGGCTTCATTGATCGCGACGACCCGGCCTTCCTCGCTTCGCTGCGGCCGCTTAACCCCTATGGCTGGAGCAAAAATGCTGTCGACAAATACATCTCCACTCATATCTCGACACTCCGTACCTCCAAGCCTTCGCAAGTCGTAGGCCTCAAGTTCTTCAATGTCTATGGCCCCAACGAGTATCATAAAGGAATGCAGATGAGTGTGGTGCGCCACTTCTTCGAGCAATACCGCACCACTGGCAAGGTGCGCCTCTTCAAGTCCTACCGCGACGACTGCGCCGATGGCGAGCAGCGGCGCGACTTTGTGTGGGTGGGCGACTGCGTAGGCGTTATGCTCTGGATGCTCGACCATCCTCAGGTAAGCGGTCTCTTCAATGTCGGCACAGGCTCTGCCACATCGTATAACGTCGTGGCGCAGAGCATCGCCCGCTGTATGGGCATCGAACCCGTCATTGAATATATTGATATGCCCGACTCGGTGCGCAACCAGTACCAGTATTTCACCGAGGCCGACCTGACCAAACTGCGCAGCGTGGGCTACAACGCTCCCTTCGCGTCGGTTCCCGACGGCGTAGAGCAGTATGTCAACGGCTTCCTTGCCACAGACGACATCTACCGGTAAAATTCAGAACACAATATGGCCGTAGCCACGGCAGCATTCAGCGACTCGCAAGTGCCGCCTATGTTAGGTATTGTCAGGCGGTGCTGCACGCTTGCCGCCACCTCTCTCGAAATGCCTTTGCCTTCATTGCCAATCACCAGCACCGCTGGTCTCTGCAGCGCTGCGGTCTGATATGGCACGCCGTCGAGCAGCGCTCCGTATGTGGTATAGCCCTCTTTGGCGGCATTGCCAAGCCATTCGGCAAGGTCGCAGTATATGACTTCCGTCCTGAAAATCGCGCCCATCGTGGCTTGCACCACTTTAGGATTGTAGCAGTTCACCGTGTCGCGGCTGCACACAATTCGCCTTATGCCGTACCAGTCAGCCGTGCGCATAATGGTACCCATATTGCCTGGGTCCTGTAGCCCGTCCAAAGCCAGAAGCAAATTTGAATTTTGAATTTTGAATTTTGAATTTTGAATTTTCCGTTCCACCACCATCCACACCTTGTTGGGCGTGCGTTGGTTGCTGAGGCGTTCCAGCTGTTCCGCATTGACTTCATACACTTCGCTGCATTGTCCCATTTTATTGCCGTGGGCAGCCAAAAAGTCCGCCGTGCCGCATACGGTGCGGATAGCGAAGCCCGATTGCAGCGCCTCGCTGCACATCTTTACCCCTTCCACGACGAAGACACCCTCCTCGTCGCAGCGTTTCTGCTGCCGGTAGGCCGCCAGACACTTCAATTGGTTCTTGGATAGACTGTTCATACCCCATTTAACGGAGTGCCCCTGCTTTTATTGTATTGCACTCCATAGTTGAATCAAAGACCACGGATTGACCGGATTTGACGGATAGCCAATTTGACAATGCGACACACCCCGGATTGTCGGTGTTTGATGGTGCGACACACCCCGGCCTACGTTTTCATTCACCGCTTCGCTATCGGAACGGCCACTGGAAGTTCCTTCTCCCCTCTCCGAGAGGGGATGGCGCAGCAGCGGCTTCTTGACAATATAATCGATAATGCGTTAACAATATGTGTGATGCGGCAGCCCATCCCCTCTCGGAGAGGGGTGCCGCAAAGCGGCAGGGTGTGTCATACTATCAGGCATAGCATTAGAAGACGAGAACAAAAAAATCGCTGAACAGGCCATATGGAGCGAATCCTCTTCCATACCGCGCATTTTGTTGAGCCGACGCATTTATGACAATGCATCCAAACAATAAAAGCAGTATCTTTTTCATAGTTTTACAATTTTCTTCACCAAACATTTGTCATTATTGTCTATGAGAATAAAGTAAATGCCTTTTTGCAAGTCGTGAATGTCTATGTATTCAGTATCATTCTCAAAAGTATATTTCTTTAATTCTTTTCCAAATATGTCCAAAAGCAAGACATCGTGTCGCCCTGTTGGTATGTTCGATATTACAAGTATGTCACGGACGGGGTTGGGGGCTAATTTAATGCTATCATCATAAACTACATCGACATAAGGATAAGCCTCCATATAACTACAAATAATTTGAGTAGTATATTCGAAGTGATAAAGAACCCATTCTCTGTGATATTCGAAAACAGTGTCCTTCCAATAGCAATTAATATTCGGCATCGTCATCCAACAAGAGTCAGCCTCTGTAATTCCAAAGCTTAAATCTTCTTCACAATATTTGTCGGGATATAACGCATACAAAAAATATGGTAATCCCATATCCGGTCCGACACCTTCGATGAAAGTCAAAGTGTCATAAATAACAGGCGGCCAAGTACTCCAATGTTTTCCTTTGCCTATAAAGTCTGTACGCAGGTGTTTCCGTCCATCCTTATAATAAATGCTGTCTATTGTTATGACTGGATTCAGTTGGTTTGGGTGAACGTTTAATTCCGCCCAGTCATCTGTGTTTAGAGTATCTCCAACATCCAGTGACAAATCCATTATTAGGAATTCCCGGGTAACACTATTGTCATCGTATTTTATTCGCCCAAACAATTTGTCGTGAGTATCACTTTCACGGAGATACAATGTTCGAATTCTGTAAATATCCGCACTGTTTTGTATTATATAATTCGACAAAACGGTGTTCATAAAATAATATTTGCCATCTTCAATGGTAATGGTGTCGTCTGAATAGACGAAGAAATGCATTGGTTCAACACCAAAAGGGATTCCAATCAGTATTCCTTCCCACGTTGTTATGCTGTCGCCGAAAATGGAACGGTAGACAACGGTGTCCTGCGCACGGGCGCACATACCCGTCGCCAAAAGTGCTAAAATCATTAATGCTTTTTTCATAGTGGTAAAGTTTTAAAATATATACTATTTTTCACACTCTATGTAAATTGGTATACGTCCCATTTCTCCAACAGGTTCTTTTGATTCGCATTCTCTTAATCCATATTGGAAATTCCTTTTAAAATTATAAGACTCTATTGTCTTCTGCTGTTCATAGTTGTATTCCAATGGCTCTGCACATCCGGAAAGCGTTCCAAATGTGTGCATCTGGTACATTAATGTTCTGGGGTCATTAATATTATGGCCACTTAATATATATTTATTGTCAGACCTGTAAAGACTAAGACCGTAATGCAGTGTACCAGGATTGGTGTATGCCAAGAATGAGCCTGATGTTGATAATGATGGCTTTATAATTTCGCAATACTCATTATGCAATGAGTTTGTCGGAGAAGCATTATATCTATGCAAAAAAACGAACGTTTTTTTATATGAATTGTATACAAACTGGCTCATTTCGCGTTGATACGTAATTCCCAACGCCACCTCATAGTTGTCTACTAATCCATATACTGAATTGCTTGCTATTGAATTAATATCAAATAATCCTATATGGACATTGCTAAATGACGCCAAATAATACACAGAATCGAACCTGGGTAATTGCCCGTTTCCTGACCTGTATGAAATCGTGGAAAAAGTATTATCGTCTACATTGTCAATCAGAGCGCCTCCTTCAAGCCATTTACGTACAGGAGTCGCACCCATACAATATACGTGACACCAATCCTGGGGACCTGTTGACGAGAATATGTCAAATGCTTTATACAATCTTATGTTTAGATATCTACCATTTTCCAAGTCATATCCAACCGTTGCAAGATATGGCATATCTGTATAGTTATTGCTTACTACCTTCAAGTCTGTAAACACTTCGTGTTTGCTATCCACATACCCTGCCTTGTATGTATTGAAAGGCAACAATAAGTCTACCAAACAAGGATAGCCATCCTCTTCACAAGTTCCAATGCATAATAAGTGTTTATTTTCCATATAATCTATATAATACTCCAGGCGAGTCAGTTCCTCGACCAACAACGGATTTACATCTCCGGCAATAATGTTGGTATCTATATGTGCTTCACCTGTATTGTTAAAGAATTCATTTATTTCAAATCTTCCAATTATACCCATTAGTGGATTAAATTGTTTCCCACAAAAAAACACGGAGTCTTTTGTTACATACATATCATTGACATAATAGTTATTCAATGTCACCTCTGTGGCTTGCATACTACCATCTGAATAGATAAAAGTAACTTTATTTATGGACTCTTCTACGGAATTAGAGCAAGTTATTGTGGCAGGGAAAAACAGAGGGCGTTCCTTAATTATGGTTTTTGGGGCATCCCTTGTCATATGAGGGTGTTTCACTGTAACGCTTGTTTGTGCGAATGCGGATAGACTCATTATTAGTCCGCATAAAATCATTAATGTTTTTTTCATTGTTTATTATTTTTTTAAAGGTAAATACTTTTATTTATCTTCCAGCGTTACCATTGTCGGTAACGCTTTTGCGTGCCTCGGGCATTTGGAGGGCAGGGCGGAAAGGTTGTTGTATGTATTGTATCCGTCCTTGCCCGTGTGCCCCGAATGTCATCGCCTCGCAGCAGCGGCACGTCTGGTTTATGCTCGAGGCTTTTATTTGCATATAGTCTTTGCTCCTTTCTTCTCTTTTGGCAGGTGGTTGTACCGGTTTTTTAATTGAGGCGGATGCAAGCATCCGCCTCAACGCTTTTTTATCAACCAAAAATCCGTATGCTCTATTTCACCACCAGTTTCTTGTAGGCGGTGCCCGCCGAGGTGGTG
>JAEEGG010024948.1_pt1 | contig 11547 bp, 11 predicted proteins | sample 9134161 | NCBI WGS metagenome assembly JAEEGG01 (sample SAMN16246543, study PRJNA631951) | gut metagenome | biome: gut microbiome; feature: rumen; material: CR-attached | host: Bos | place: Iran: Karaj | collected 2018-10 | reverse complement strand
ATCTCAATATCCGGCTTTACAAAATCCAAGGGATTCAATACCTCCTCTTCTATTTCATCGGCAGCTCCCATGTCATCCGTAAATGCCATCACTTCCTTTTCCGGAATACCGATGAGGCGCATGTTGTTCCGGTTTTCCATGCGGATGTTGGCTATATAGAGACTGAGCTCTCTCCTTATATTATGGAAGCTCTTCAAGTCCGCTCTCGCCGTTTCATTCCGCAGAAGCCGCTCAACATACGTGTTTCCCGGATAATCACTCGGATGGGCCATTATATTGTTCTTTGCCTCACTGATTTCACTGATTGCCGTGAAGAAAGTTTCCTCAAGCGTGTTCATGGCAGAGAAACACCATCCCACATGGTCAATGAATTGAAAATTCCCCATGTTTTTCCAGGTATCGATATGGCTGCTGAAAATCGATTCTGCGGTTTTGTCGTGGGTAATAATGGGAAGAGAATAGACTTCCACCAACGCATCGTCAATGGGGCCATCGTCCATTTGGGCAACCGTTTCGATAGGGAGACTCAAGAGCCAGGTGGCGATACTGTCTTTGTACGCATATTGTTTCTCGATTAATTCCAGGTCGCGCGCAAACTGCTCGATGCTGCTCATCACCATGAGCGCCGTAAGCCTGCGTTCTTGCTTCTGCTTGATGCGGTTGATGACCCCGGTCGTGCCGAAGGTCAGAATGATGGAAAGTGTTGTTGCGGCGAAGGCGACCAGCAGGTCCTTCAGCCAGGTCGGGGATTTCTTTTGGGATGCCATAGGGAGTTCTGGTTTTAATCAACCAAATATACGCTTTTTCGATGATATACCCAATTCCATGAAATCCAACCGAATGTGTCACAAGCGCACAGACACACACCCGAATCAACCCCCTCCAACTTTCTGTGGGAAAAGCATGCTTTGGCTCTTACCTACTAATGAGATTTCGCAGTAAAGCATTCTTTTTCAATTACTAAGAGCGGAGTCCCAGTACACAAAACCCATTTCCAAAATCCGAGAAAATCAGTTTCAGAGCCGTTCTCCATTTTCGGAGGGCGGCTCTTGCTGTATATGTTCAACCCTTTATACCCTAACTGCTTATGCAACAATCCACTTTTGCAACGCTCAATGCCGTCAACTGCAACGAGCACACCGAGAAGAAGGGCAACCTTACCTACCTCTCCTGGGCATGGGCTTGGCAGATTGTCAAGTCCCACTTCCCTGAAGCCTTCTACACCATCTACGAAAGTACTGATGGCTGGAACTACTTTACTGATGGAAAAACCTGCTGGGTGAAAGTCGGTGTCACCATCCAGAATTTGGAACACATCGAGTATCTCCCTGTCATGGATGCACGAAACCAATCCATCCTCCTCAGTAATGTCAAGAGTACCGACATCAACAAGGCTATCCAACGAGCACTTACCAAAGCTTGTGCACGACATGGTCTTGGACTCTACATCTATGCCGGTGAAGATTTTCCGGATGCTGAACCAAGACAGATCAGTCCTGTCCGGCAGCTTCCTGCACCAAGAGAACAACAACCCTCTCCAGTAGCTGCACAGCCCTCATGGAGACAGAACCGCAACCAGTATTTCGCTGGAAAGTAGGCCAACTACTCTTTACTACCCATTTTTAACCCTTTTACACAATTCTTTATGGAAAGAACCCCAATGTCACAGCCTGCAACCGCATTGTTGCCGCTGTATGTCCAACCTGTCGGGGAGCAAACAGACAATCTCCCTGTACCTGTCCAGCATTCCTCCTCGGATCTGGAACCTGCCACACTTCCTTTCATTGAGGCCAATACCAAGCCTGTATCCTGTGAACACCTACAGAAAGACTGCATCATCCCTGTTTTCAGCAAGGACAACGAAGTGACCATCTCCCACCAGAGTTTCATCGCTGCAATTCAGGAAGCAGCTTATCGTGTATTTCCTTTCGACACGATCAGCACACCTTCCATCCGTGTCAGCCACATCGTCAAGGGGCGTATCCCCGAAGCCATCCACAAACCAGTCTCTCAACTGCTGGAGAGTGACAAGACCATCTACTATGAACGCATGATGTTCTGCTTCGACATTCCCACCATCCATCAGGATATTGCAGGATGCAGGCTCAATCTCACCATCGGAGGAGTCCGTGCTTACAATGAGCAGAATCTCTATGCCAAGAAGTCTCCTGAGAAGTTCAAGATCTTCATCGGATTCAAGAATCTGGTATGCTGCAACCTCTGTGTATCCACGGACGGATATATGTCTGCTCTCCGTGTGATGGACACTACTGCCCTTGTCAATGCTGCAGAGGGACTGTTCCGCAGTTATGCAATGGAGCAGCATCTTGCACTCATGAATGCCTATCAGGGCTGTATGCTCTCAGAAAGGCAGTTTGCACAGTTCCTGGGCCGCTGCAGGATGTACCAGTATTTTTCCAATAGGGAGAAGAAACAGCTTCCTGAAATGCTCATGACGGATACCCAGATTGGATTGGTAACTCGATCCTACTATGAGGACGAACATTTTGGCAAGGAGGGTGATGCCATTTCCCTCTGGAAGGTATTCAATCTTCTTACCGGAGCCAACAAGTCCTCCTACATTGACAACTTCCTTGACAGGGCCAGCAATGCCACGGACATCACAACCGGTCTGGCAAGAGCCCTCAGGGGAGATTCCTCCTATTCCTGGTTCATCCAATAGAACTCAGGTTCTCTCCATAACCTTCCCGCAATATGCCCTCGGCTTCTGTTACTATGAGGTCGGGGGCATATTGCATATATAACCATCGTATAACCATGAACAATTATGATGAAATTCCTGCCCATCTCTCAGGCTTGAACCCACAACAGCTGGATGCAATCAGATGCCATGAGAGGATCGTATTTGTCAATGCAGGTCCTGGAACTGGCAAGACAACCCTGCTGGTCTCAAAACTGATTGACCATCTCATTACTTCCCATGCTCCACAGAAAATCGTGGCACTTTCCTACACCAATACCGCTGCCCGGCAGATTGGGGAACGCTTCTATCGTCAATTGGGACAGTCCTTCATTCCTTTTGATTTCTTCAACGGTACGATCCATTCCTACTGTTTTCGTATGATGAAGTCTTACTATGAGAGTATAGGCAAACCGTTTGACTATACCATACTGGATGATGAAGAACTGGCTGAACTGTCCAAAGAAGTACAGGAGCAGTCCGGAGACCTCTCTCAGTATAAGCGGCAGTTGAAACTCATATCAGTGGAGGACATCCTGAATCTGTATCTGGAGATGCTGGAGAAGGACATGTTATATCGGGATTATATGAAAGAGCAGGCAACCTTCATGGCCATAGACGAGGCACAGGATCTTTCTGCTGCCAACTATGAGATTCTGGATCGTATGCTCGCCCTGATTCCGGACCTGAAACTGTTTCTGGTTGGTGATCCCCGTCAGAACATCTTTGAGTTCAATGGTGGATCCTACAGGAATCTGGATTCTTTCCTGTCCAAACACCGCCATCAGGTACGGAACCTTACTATTACTTATAGATGTGGGCAGAAGATTGCTGACTATGTCAACACCTTCCAGTTCACGGACTGTGAAAACCATCCGCTCCAATCCCAAAGTAAAGAAGAAGGGATCCTGACAGTAAGACAAGCAAGTGATGAACAATCCGAGGCAAGGGAAGCAATCAGTCGTATCAGGCAGCAAGACCAACTGGCAGACTGTGCTGTACTGAGCAACAATCTCAAGTATTTGGAAACCCTGATTCGGGAGTTGAAGCATGAACAGATTCCCTACAAGGTCTTTGGTGGAAGGAAACTCGTCAAGCGGCATATCCGATTCCTGAACCATATCCTCCGTATCCTCGACAATGAGAATCCATACAGCATCAGCAAGATTGCACAGTATGCAGGACTGGATATCACTCAGGGTGGCAAGAAACGCAAGAGTCTGTTCTTTACTACGGAACTTGGACAGTTGATCCTATCAGTCAGGGATGATTGTGCTTCCTTGGGGTTTACTGACCTTATGAACTGTGTCTTAGAACGGATCATGAGGGATCCTGAGGATGATGAGACCATTTCACAGGACTATGATGCATCACTGTTGCTTTCCATGCAGTATCAGACAATCTCTGACTATCTGATGGCCTTTGCATCCGACAAGGAGACATTTGCCATGTTCTACCGCAAGGACTATGAGGACTGTGATATAGCTCCGGATGGAGACTACCTGACAGTTTCCACCATCCACTCTGCGAAAGGACTGGAATGGGATACCGTGTTTGTCATGGGACTGTGTGAAGGAAACTTCCCCAATTCCTATTTCTGCAAGGACAAGCCTGAATCCGAGCAGCAGGAGTTCTTCAACAATGAATGGAAGAAGATGTATGTTGCAGCCACAAGGGCCAGGAAGCAGCTTGTACTGTCATACCCATCTTCTATTACCCGAAAGGGCTACACTTTCAAGAAGGCCCCGTCTCGTTTCATTCCAAAAATCTAATCAGTCATGGATACCATACACAACAGTCAAGAAGCCGTCCAGTTGGTTTATTCTGTCCTCTCGGATCTGGACCACGAAGAAGCATGGGTGATCTTTCTGACCACCTGCAATAAGGTCATCGCAAAGGAAATGTTGTCTAAGGGCACTCTGACCCACACTGCCATAGACAGCAGGACTATACTCAGGCAGGCACTACTTCACAATGCAGCTGCCATCATACTATGCCACAACCACCCTTCGGGAAATGAAAGTCCCAGCAGGGCTGACATCGGTCTAACGGATAATTTCCAGAAGGCATGCAAACTGATGGAGATCCCATTGATAGACCATATCATCCTGACCAAATCCTGCTACTACAGTTTTGCTGATGAGGTCACAAGACAGATTAGCAAGTAAACGCAAAAACAACACCCCAACCACACCTGTGAATCAAAACATTTTCTAACTTTGTAAGGTCCTTCGGGACATTACATATTGATGAAAGTGTTTTCGCTTTTATCCTTGCTGGAAATCTGGAAAATTTCACTGTACCAAGGATGAGCACCACGATCATCACCTTGTATGGCTATCTATGCCCCTCTGGCATATTCCATACGGGTGTGGGGTGTTGTTTATTTGGTACAAGGTATTCCAGAACCTCCAGCAGATAAACGAATTGCTCCACACTTTTTTTGTGCAATAAACACCATTCTTGGGGCAGGGGTGGATAACAGATATTGCTATGCCAAAAGTTATCAATCCAAGAGCAATGATTGAGGAGTATCTGGAACAGCAAGGATATTTACCTCAGAACAATCGTAATTCTTCAGGAGCAACTCATAATGCCATTCTAGAGGGCGCTGCTCGCGCTATGAAGGATTTGATTGGTGTAAATTTTAGTGAAGCTGGATTATGTTGGGATCAGTCTGTATCAAAGACGGGAAACGTCTATGAAGCTTTTGGCGAGGCTGTTATTAATTTGGAATCAGAACTATTGCCTAATACATTCAGTTGGCCTGATGAAATGCCATTGGTTACAGAAAAGATTAAACAATACTTATAATCGCTATTATGAAAACAATCAAACATTATGAATCCCCAAAGTCGGAAGTTGTTGACCTGAAAATTACTACCATTCTCTGCGCCAGTGGAGGTGGAGGAAATGACGATTATGAAAACGGTGGAAACATCTAATTGAAGGATAGCTATATGAAAATACGATACCTGTCAATAATAGGGATATGCTTGTCCCTATTGGGGTCTTGTATTCCTGAATCACAAGATCTGAATATGATAATACCGGGATCGGGCAAACTGGTAAAGATTACGGCCTATGCTGACAATGTGCCCCAGACAAAAACCGGACTGGTTGATAAGGATGGAGGTGGCAAGTCTGTTGTTTGGAAGTCAGGAAACGCTATCAGCCTTTTCTTCAACAGTGGAACGGCTGGCGGTGACAAATTTACAACTGCTACAAATGGCCCAATCGCGGAATTCTTGGGAAGTATTTCTGCTGTATCCGGCAGTTTATCTGGCGTTGGCGGACAAGCATATTTCTGGGGATTGTACCCGTATAATCCCGCAGCCTCTTGTGATGGGACAACCATTACAACTTCGCTGCCTGCCAATCAAAATGGATTTAATGGCGATGTGGCAGATAATCTACTTGTTACTGTTGGCCGATCCGAGAACTTGGCTATCCATTTCAAGAACACTTGCTCCGTTATCGGTTTCACGCTGACTCAAGAGAATATCAAGAGGATTGTATTCTCCGGAAATGCTGGCGAAAAAGTAGCTGGAGAGTATCTTATTTCATTCGATAGCAATAATAATGTGGTTAATAGCCCTACCGCTAATGCCGTAGGAGCCATCACTATTACCCCAGCAGAATCTTCTTCTTTCGAAGTAGGAGCCACTTACTATTTTGCTACTCTACCCGGATCTTTCAGTGGCGGTTATTCGCTAACATTCACGAAACAAGATGGGAGCGAAGCTACTTACGTACAACCAGCGTCTTGCACCCTCAAAGCAAGTACGTTTTATACGATGGCTAATAAAGATTCTGGATTGAGCTTTACAGGCTCTACTCCGGGAAGTCAAATAAATAATGATGGTTATAACGGAGACTCGAATTGGAATTCCGATGGTAGTAGTAATGCCAATATCGGTAAAGGTAGCTACGGAAATGATATTAATTGGGGTTAAACAAACAAATAGGAATAATTCATTATAATATAGATAGATACGATGAAAACTTTCGTTAAATACTTCTTGTGGTCGTTTCTCTGTGTTTTCACAATAATTGCTTGCGATTCCCTCGAAAACAATGATGACGAATCATTGAAAAATGGAAAGCATATCTGCAAAATGCTCTTTCAAGGAACAGTTAATGGATATGAAGGAACAACGGTACGGGATGCAGGAACTAAAGGGGAATCAACTTGGTCCGATGGCGATATGGTTTATATCGCTTTTCATAATGGCGACGCAATAGTTTCAGGAACGGCTGAATACTCAACATCGGATGGATGGATGGTTTCTTATGATGGCGACCTTGCCAATGGCGCATCCCAAAGATGTGAAGTACGCTTCTTTGTCAATACCACGTTTGCCAACGAGAATCTTGTTACTCTCAACTCGAATACTGAAATCTACGAAGACTCCGAAGGTACATTCAACTATAGTGACGGGTACATAACCGTTAATGCAACACTTGTTCCTAAGGTCGGACGTATCCGGTTCACCGGCAATGCGAATGATCAAATCTATATTAATGGAATAACCAACTATTCTACGTTCTCTCCTGCAGGCAATAGGTTTTCCACGACCACAGCAATGATTCCTCTTACCGTCAATGCGTCTGGAAGCACTCCTTACGTTTATGGTTATTTCACCTATGAAGACCGCAAACTGGGCGTGGTTGGCAGTGACTTCGCATATACAAGAAATTGCAGTACCACTGTTCTGCAGACTAGTGATTCTGGTTATATGAAAATCCCCTCAAAAACATCACATAATAATTGGAAAACAGGATTAATCATTCCTGTTAATGGTGTTGACTTTAAGATGCTCCCCGTTGCAGGGTATTCAGGGGGATTCTTCTTACTGGCTGAGACAGAAACGACAAATGCACAATATAAGGCTATTTCAGGGACGGGTACGGAGGATTCATATCCCTATGTAACATATTTGGAAGCGTGGCGAAGCTTAGTTTCAACTCTTAATTATGCAACCGGGTTATCCTTTTATATTCCATCTCTTGAAGAATGGCGATTTGCCGCTATTGGTGGATCCTTAAGCCAAGGCTATACTTACTCTGGAAGCAACACACCTGGAGATGTTGCGTGGTATGCAGGAAACTCAGGTGGCGCAAAACATGAAGTTAAAAAACTAACACCTAATGAACTTGGTTTTTATGATATGAGCGGAAATGTAAGAGAATGGACTAGCACGAGACATGGTAGCGGGCCTTACTATTACGCCTGTGGTGGAGATTATCAGAGTCCGGAAAGTGAAATTGAATCCTATTCAGGAGGTACTTATGATTCTGGTAGTAGTTATGGCCTTCGCTTCGCATTGAAACTTGAATGATCAATACTCTTTTGGAGACAATTCTTCTCTATATGAAAAAATGGAGCATCCCAATTGCCTCTGTGTTTATCATGGCCGTCTCGATTCTCTCGGCTTGTTTTTCCACTAAATGGTGGTTAATATCATTGATGATTCTGTCAGCCGTATTGGCTTTTATAATCGCTTTGAACGAGTTTAAAACAATAAGAAAGATCGAACGAAAGATAGACGAAGTTCGAGACAAGAAATCCTATGTAGAAAACGAAACCTTGCACATTTCCCGTTAGCTATTGTTGTTCCTCAGAATATCACTATCTATAGATTATTTCACCCCGGCCACCAACCGGGGTGATCTTTTACTGGATATTGAACAACCCATATTCGATATTTGCGACCACCTCCATGAAAACAGCCTCAAAAGCGTGTCTGTAGCGGAAGGTTCGAGTACAGTTGATTCTTGTATATTTAATTCACTGATTATGGGGCGAATACGTCCCCTTTTTTATTACCTTTGTTCTGCGTTCGATATTTGCGACCGATAGGAAACTTTGTCGTGCGACTGAAGGCTGTTTTAGAGACGGAAGATTGAAAGAATAGCGGCTACAGTGGCGTAGAACCCCAATCCTCGAAAACAGGTGTGCGGGTGACCGTACCGGGGGTTCGAATCCCTCACTCACCGCAGTAACGATTGATTATCAATCACTTACGAAATCCGTACACAAATTCTTACACACGCTGTGAGAGTTTGTGTACTTTTTTATTGCTCAGATTCTACTGTTAATTTCTGTTAGCCCCATACCAGCAACTTTTGTAAAACGCACACTTTTGATGTGACCCCCAAAAGTTGGACGGTTTAACATTAGTTACGAGGCCTTAGATTGGAACAGAGCTCGGTATTGTACCGGGCTCTTTCCTTTTAGCCTCAGTTTGATTCTATCGTTGTTGTAGTACCGGATATATGTCCGGAGAGCTTTTTTGAACTGGTCGATAGAGTCCCACTCCTGCAAATATAGCAATTCGTTCTTCATCAGTCCAAAGAAGTTCTCCATCATGGCATTGTCCAGACAGTTTCCCTTTCGAGACATGCTCTGAGTTATATGCCTGTCTTCCAGTGCTTTCTGATATCTTTTATGTTGATAATGCCAGCCTTGGTCCGAATGAAAGATCAGATTGCCTTGTATATCCCTTTTCTTGAAGGCCTTGTCCAGCATTGTCATGACCATCTTTAGGTCCGGACTATTGGAGATTACGTAGGATACAACTTCTCCATTGAACATATCCAGGATAGGTGACAGATATAACTTCCTGTCTTTTATTTTCACCTGGGTGACATCTGTGGTCCATTTCTGATTCGGTGCCGTGGCTTTGAAGTCCCTGTCGAGCACATTAGGAGCAATCTTTCCCAACTCTCCCTTGTAAGACCGATAGTGCTGTTTCTTCCGCTTGGCCTTCAAGGCCATCTGCCCCATCAGTTTCTGTACTGTCTTGTGATTGATGCCCATGCCCTCATTTCGTAGCTGTGCCGTAATGCGCCGGTATCCATATCGCCCATGATGCTTGTCATATATCGAACGGATACGCTCCCTGACAGCATCATATCCGTCGGGCAGTCCAAGTCGTTTGGTGTGATAATAGAATGTTGAACGAGCCATCCCCTTGAGCTCCAGGAGGAGGTCAAGGTCGTGTTCCGGCCTTAGTCCTTCGATGGCTTCCGCCCAATCTCGCGCAGACGGGCTTCCCTTTCTTCGACTAAGGCCCTCACTTTTTTTAACAGAGCATTCTCGGCCCGGAGCCGCTCGTTCTCGTATCTGAGCCGCTCCAGTTCCGTCATCTCCTCCGGTTTCTTTTTCTTGGGCCTTCCCATGTCCTTTGGCGGGCGGCCTCTACGCTTAGTCTCATACAAGGCATTATAGCCTGATTCCCTTGCCTTTCGCTTCCAGATTTGTATCCGGCTGGCACTTACATCGTACTTGATTGCCGCCTCAGACAAAGTTAAACATTTGTTCTCAATATCCCGCAGCACCATCTCTCTAAACGATCCTTCTGTGCGTGCATATTGTTTTTTTATCAACCCTGACGGACCCTCCTCTTGATATTTTCCCCATAATATGTCAAGAAGGTCGTGGGAAACACCAAAATGGGTGGTGATGTAATTGATGGAATAACCTGCCTCAAGCAACTTCATATACTTAAGGCGATCTTCGAAAGTGTGTTTTTTGCGCATAACAAAACCCCGAAAGTTTTTTGTCTAACTTTCGGGGTTCATGTCACAAGACCCGCCTCTATTGTTTTTTATGTGTCGGTCGCAACGGACCAAAGTCCCTTATTCGGTAGAACCGCCGGCATTGGCGCTGGCCGTGACGAACTTGGTCTCGCCACGTTCGTTGACAGCCTTGACCATTATCGTATAATTGGTGCCGGGAGTCATTGTCGCCGTGTGCGTCTTGTCAGTATAATACTTGGTTGTGTAGTAAGCGGCCGATCCTTCAGTGTTGATTTTGTTGAGTGTCGATGTAGAAATGACCTCAGGCTGAAGCGTGGAATTATAGTACTCCTCGAAAGTAGTGCCCTCCGGGAGAGCGTCAGTTGCTATGAAACGGTAGTTGCGGGTATCAGAAGTGAGGTTCGCTCCATAGTATGTGTAAGAAATGCCGCCATTTGTACGCGTCTTGGCGGTTATCGAGAACCAGTCGGTTTGGATGCGCGTGTAATTGACCCCCTCAGTCTCATCATCGCGGACCAACTTGCATAACGCGACGTACCAAGTCTCGGCCTTTAGGCCGGAAGAGCTGAATAATGCCGAAGTCCCCGAATTGAGCGTTGCGATAGAACTGCTGTTGAGGTCGGAGCCGTTGGCATCCAGGTATTCCCCGATATCGGTGATTTCCGCAAAAGCGGCTTCAGTAACCACCTTGTATTTACCGGAAACGATATTGTTGGCGGAAGTCTTGATAGAATAGTAAATCATCGCTGCCGTCTTGGTGTACTTCGACGAAGAATACTCGCTGACCGTGAGCCAGTCGTTGGTCTTCGTCGCCGTGGACATATCCACCGTGAACTGCGTGCCGCGATCGGCCTCGAAAGAGAGGGTCCGAGAAGCGGGGAGCGTTACTTTACGGGTGAATACCTCGCCGGCTTTCGTGACGACCTTGACCGTGAAGGTGTCGTCGGCGTTCAGTTCGAATGGATAACAGCAGAAATAGGCGGTCATGTCGCCGGCGATTTCCTGCGATGAATAATCGAAAGTGAGTTTGTATTTCCGAGAATAGACCGAGGAGGGAGCCAGTGTCGTGAAATCATACCACTTTGCGCCCGCTAAGGTGACGGCTTCCCCATCATGCTCGGCCGAAAACTCCACAGAAGCGATCTGGCTCTCGGAGGGAAGATTCTTCAGGTGCATTTTGCCGAGTGCCACCTGACGGTAATAAGAGAGTTGCACGGTATATTTCCCGTCCGAGCCGGGCGTCAGATTCTCGGCATAATTCGAGATGAGCAGGTCGGCGGCAGGATCATAACCGGTAGCCG
>JAEEGG010024946.1_pt1 | contig 11548 bp, 6 predicted proteins | sample 9134161 | NCBI WGS metagenome assembly JAEEGG01 (sample SAMN16246543, study PRJNA631951) | gut metagenome | biome: gut microbiome; feature: rumen; material: CR-attached | host: Bos | place: Iran: Karaj | collected 2018-10 | reverse complement strand
TTTTTCTATCGATGCCTTTATCTTGGAATTCTCATGCTCCTTGAATTTAGAATACTCAGAAACATCGAAATCATACCCCTTCTCCTTTGTATACGGTTTATAGTACTGCACCATATATTTATAAGCATCAATACTTTTCTTTATGTCACTACCATTTCCACCACACATAGATATGATTGCATTCATATTTCTACCCTCAACTTCACTCAGGTAGTACAGGTATTTTGCCTTTGAGTATGGATCCCATTCGCGGGGGGCCAACAAGGTGGGATTGAAGTCTTATTTTATGTTTTTCTTCATCGTCAAGTTCCTCATATACCAGAGCGATTATCTCACCCCAGTTGCCTGGTGTGCCGTTCTTTTCAAACTCTCTATAAATCTGTAAGCGAGTATTTCCTTCAATGACGACGTATGAGCCATCAGGTTCATGACTTACCACAATAGGATGAATAATCCCTCTACTTTCTTTAATTGAGTCGCGGAGTGAATGATAAGTGGTTGAGCTTCCTTCACTGCTATTATCTGATAAAGCAAGGGCGATAAGCTCACTACTAATTTCTTTATACTGCTCTAAGTAGTGTTTGATACGAGGATTTTCTTTATCAAGATCAATACTTGCTGTTGGCAACATTTGTAATACGGCTTGTTTCATCGCTTCACTAATTTATAGGGGTTCAACTCTTCATATCTTAAATCGAAATACTTCTTGGCTATCTCAGGGAACTCAGCTTCAAAATCGAGCATTGTCTGATAGCATGAACAATATTTCTCTTTCCTTGGGTATCCCTTGGGGATTTTCAGTTTCTTGTTGTATTTACCTTTTGGGACCAAACCTTGAATGCCTTGATGATACTCTTCGTTTCTGACGCAGTACTGGCGAAAACTCATTTTTTTGAAAAAACTGGGTTGATTACACCAACGAGCCAACTGTATATACATATTCTTAAATGCAGAGTTTTTGTACTCTTCAAAACGCATAATATATGGAAGGCATCCGTATTCCATCAAGGTTTTAATTCTAAAGAAGGTTCCTTCTATATCTATTTCATCCTGACTATCATAGGCAACAAGAACATATAGTTTTGTAGACTTCAAGCAATGCTCTCTCCAAATCTTCAGGCCCTTGATTATCAAATCCACCTGTTTCTTTTCATTAGGGTCATCCAGACGATAATGATCAAAAGCAAAAATATAGTCACCATGATACTTTACTTCATTAAGCAATTCCGCCTTTTTATGCGTCATCAATCTTATATCCATTCCTTGACGAAACTGGAATGGTTTACCAGATTTTTTCAGATCTTCCATTACTTTAGCAAACACCTTAGGTGGAGCTGCCATTATATTATCATCCCAAAGATAAATATTGGGACGATCTTCATCTAAAAACTCAGATACAGGAGACCATTCAACGACCCTATTCAGCAAGCGGTTAACACAGAAACCGCAGTGACGTATACAACCTCTTGTAGTAAAACCTATGGAATAGCTAAGATAGTCATCAAATTTGCGTTTTTTTATCTTTTCGTCGCCGCCAGTCGCTTTCTCTATATATTCCTCATACAAATGATAATCAGGAGCATGATGCTCTACTTCGTCAGGGAGATTAGGCCCATTTACTTCAAAAAAACCAGTGCCGCCATAAAAAACAAGATGATTCTTTATCATTAAACTAATAAATTTGGGAATCTTGGTAAATTTGAAAACCCTCGACATCACTAGCAAATCGTAGTCGCAGTCAGTGATGATAGGGTTACCATTCTCCATAAGCTCGTCATAGCTAGTAATAAGCCTTACGAGATGACCATACTCCTTACAGAAAGCTGATACCTTTAGAAGTGCAAGGTTTGGATGACGGGTTCCATGATCTAACAAGTCAGCATCTATTATGCCGATTCGTAATGTTTCATTGGGCTGAACTATCAAGTCTGTCTTGAAACCTTTATTCTCTGGTAGGTACCTCAACATTAGGCGTAAGGTCCTCCGTCTTTGGGTAAACATATTAGGATGAAATCACCAATAACATATAGCCTATCGTTCTCTGGTATAGACCAGTCGGCAAGCTCCTCGAAACCACGTTTGAAAGCATCGGCTCTGCTCACCTCAATAACTCCTTTCGAAGATATTAATTTCTCGAGCATACCCGCAGTAGTGGGAGTCGTAACTTCAAGAAGACTATCAATAACTTGATAGCAATATCCTTCACAAACATTCAATTTCATATTAATCAATTGTTTTAAGTTAGGGGAAAAAAGAAAGCGTACCCTCTATTCCTTGCATACTTACATCCGAGCCGTCGGCAAACAGGCCCTAACACGATACACAAGGAAAGGGTACGCCTATACAGGCGTATCCCAATCCCAAGAGGTCGTGTTTCTAAACTAGTTTTGCCGACTATTTGGATGTAAACCTCATCAGAATTTTGAATACTCAATTTCTGTCCCGCAATGTCCTGCAAAGTGGTCCGCACTCACATTAGAGAAAGGTTTCTGCCTTCACTGAGCACAAAGTTCAATCAGGCAGTTGCCACAATGCAGGGACAAAGATACAAATAAAAAGTGAAATCAGCGTAGTTTTTCGGATATTTTATAAAAAAAGACACAAAATATTTGGAACTTATTAAAATATTCTTAACCTTATAGCGCCAGAACGCCAGTTTTGACTATCCAGTAAACATGCGAGACCATATGGATGAAAATGCCGAGAGGAACAATTAAACGTTGTATTCGAGATTTTCAAGTAAAATGGGCACAAAACTCAATAATCTATCACTTTTCAGCATAACCACATTATAATCAATAAGATAACTTGAGTGATAGATTATATTCATCTATCACTTTTTTAGGGTTTGATGCAAAATTTATTGTAAAACGTTTGTGTTTTACCAAAAAATTTTGTACCTTTGTAGCATCAAATTAATCAACATAAAAATGAGAATAACTATAATCAACACAAACAAAAAAGAAAAGAGTTTTACGCGTGAGGAATTCGATGAGTTTGTAGCAAATTTGAGGAATGGCACCTACCGCCAGCAGTATGTCCGCGACTTCAAGAAGGAGGTCTGTTTTGCAGCGGAATGGGTGAAACAGAACGGCGAGTTGAAGGTAAAAAATCACAACTGCCTGATACTGCTATCTCTGGAGAACCTGCGTGACATGAGTACCGTAGAAGAGTATAAGCGCATGGCCGCCATGCAGCCCTATACCCTACTCTGCTTCATGGGGCACGACGGTCATTCGCTCCACATCGTATGTCCTTACGCGGTTTCGGATGGAAATCCGTCAGAGACAGCATTGCTCAACGCCTTCCGCAAACTGCATTACATCTATTCGTCGCAGCTCGGCACACTACTTGCAGAGCATGAGCCCAGTTTCGCGACGGCATGCAAGGTCAGCTACGACCCGCAGCCATTCTACAGCCCATCGGCCATCGCCATCACCGTTTCGTCAGAACCTGAAACGACACCAGAGTTCCGCCCAATACAGGAGGACATCAGCGACTACAACTATCCGGAGGAGATTCCCGGGCTCAGTCTGCGCGACAGTCGGATGCGCCGATTCCACGATTGTCTGGATGCTGCCATCGAGAAATATTATGACTTGAAGGGTGATGAGCTTTTCGCCAGCGCCGTTCTCGAACAGTTGGCCGACGGTTGTCGCATCATGGGACTGCCCCAGGCATGGTGCGCCCGCGTGGCATCGTTCATCCCCCTACTCACCGACAGCCTCAGCCGAGAGGCCATCGAGAGCGTATTCAAGACAGCCTATCTCCGTAAAACCCTGAAGACCATCCCGATGAGGTTTACACGTCCATCAGCACTGCTGACTTTTAAGACCGAGGCCTATATGAAGGAGCACTACACCCTGCGCCTCAACGTGATGACGGGCACACCCGAATACCGCAAGAACGCCGTGGGCTACGGTTTCCAGCCGCTCGACCAGGCTGCCCGCAACACCATGGCCATCCAGGCACTGAAAGCGGGTGTTGAGTCGTGGGATAAGGATCTGAACCGCTATATCGACTCAAACCTCATACCCAGATACTACCCGATGGAGGATTATCTGCGCCACCTGCCTAAATGGAACGGCAAGCACGACTATGTAGGTGAGCTGGCTCGACGGGTGAAGACCGACAATAAACATTGGGAGAGCGACTTCCATACATGGATGCTCTCGATGGTGGCCCAGTGGCTGGGTAAGGACCGCCAGCACGGCAATGCCATCGTGCCCATGCTCATCGGTCCGCAGGGGTCTGGAAAGTCCACTTTCTGCCGACGCCTGCTGCCAGAATACTTGCAGATGTACTATAACGACCGTCTGTCGATGAAGAACGACAACGACATCTTCCTCGCCATGTCGGGCTACGCGCTCATCAACATCGACGAGTTCGATGCCATGTCGAAGTCGCAGCAGCCCATCCTGAAGTACCTTATCTCGAAGCACGACGTGAAGTTCCGTCCGCCGTATGGCAAGACGATGGAGGAGCGCCAGCGCTTCGCCTCGTTCATCGCCACCACCAACAACCGACGTCCGCTGACCGACCCTACTGGCTCGCGACGTTTCATCTGCATCTATGCCGATGAGATTGACAACTCGGGCATTATCCCATACGACCAACTCTACGCCCAGCTTTATGCCGAGCTGCAACAGGGGCGCCACTACTGGTTTGAGGACGAGGAGAATGCGCGTATCATGCAGCAGAACGAGCAGTTTCAGCAGGTAAACAACTACGAGCAGATGATAGCACTCACCTACCTGGCGCCCGAAGAGACGCCGGATGATGCGAAATATGTCTCACTCCAGGCGATGATGAAGCGACTTGAAAAGCTATTCCCTACTTTTACAATTACGAAAGGAACTGACGTCGAACTCGGAAGAAGGTTGACTAAAATGGGTTATCAGCATAAACGCTTAAACAAAGGGTCGGTCTTCAGAGTTGAAGAGATATAATCGCAAAAAGTAAAACAACTTGTTTTACTATGTCGCAGATAGCCTTTATAATGGTAAAAGACGGCACTTTAGAAAGTAAAACAAGTTGTTTTACTGTGAGTGATAGTAGTGATAGATAATAAACATCTATCACCTCATATAAAGGACTGATATTAAACACATTATAAACAAAAGCGATAGATAACTAAAAAAGCAGATAAAAAAAATGGCAGTACACATTAAACTTATCAAGAACAATATTAAGAGCAGCAATTCTTATGGGAAATATTTTGCAAAAACTGTAAGTCAGGGCGAGATAACGCTCGATGAGATAGCTGCTGAGGCTTGTCGTAACAGCGGTTTTTCCGAAGGTGCTGTTGTGGGCGTAGTAACCGAGCTACAAGACATCTTGAAACAGAGACTTACCGAGGGACAGACTGTTATTCTTCCTGGCATAGGTCGTTTCAGTCTGCGTGTAGAAAGCATCGGTGTGGATGATCCGAAGGATTTCAACATCCGCCGACACATCACCCGCATCGTCTGTGGTTTCCTCCCAGCAGGACGCCGCATCCAGGGCCGACATATCCTCTACGACTTCTGCGAGGGCGTCAAAGCCGTGTGGCAGACTGGTTATAAACCATAATCAAACTGCAATTCCTACAGATAACACAATCATTGCAACTGAGTTGCGAAACCTATGACGTACCTTTGCACCCAAAATTGAAACAAAGGTATGATCAACAGAATCATTTACTATTCTATTCACCACAAATTTGTGGTGCTGTTGCTGTTGGCGGCAATTGTGGGTGGCGGCCTGTACAGCATGAGGAATATCAACGTGGACTCGACACCTGACATCACCGACAATCAGGTGCAGGTGATTACGTCGGCGCCCAACCTATCGACGCTTGACATCGAGCAGTTTGTGACCTACCCCGTAGAACTGGCAATGGCCAACCTGCCGGGCGTGGAGGATATACGCTCGGTATCGCGATTCGGGCTGTCGGTGGTGACGGTGGTGTTTCGCGAGGACATGGGCACCTACCTGCCGAGACAGCTGGTGAAGGAGAAGCTGGACGAGGTGGAGGAACAGATTCCTGAGGGTTTCGGTAAGCCGGAGATGGGTCCTATCACGACGGGCCTGGGCGAGATTTTCCAATATACGCTGCAACCACGCGACACGTCGGGATATACGCCGCAGGAACTGCGCACGATGCAGGACTGGGTGGTGAAGCGACAGCTGTCGATGATACCCGGCGTGGTGGAGGTGAACTCCTTCGGCGGCAGCATCAAGCAGTATGAGATAGCGCTGAGCAGCGAGCAGCTGAACGCCCGCCGCGTGACGATGCAGGAGGTGTTTGACGCGCTGAGCAAGAACAACGTGAACACGGGCGGCGCCTATATCGAGAAGGACCATATGGCCAGTTTCATCCGTGGAGAGGGACTGGTGAAGAGTATCGACGACATCAAGCAGATAGTGGTGAAGCATGAGGGCGGTGTGCCTGTGCTCATCAGCGATGTTGCCGAGGACGTGCGCTTCGGCCATCAGGTGCGCTACGGGGCTTTTACGCAGGACGGCCATGAGGCCGTGGGCGGCATGATACTGATGCTGAAGGGTGCCAACTCTGACAAGGTGGTAACGGCTGTGAAGGAGCGCATGGAGGAGGTACAGAAAAGTCTGCCTGCCGACGTGCGCATAGTGCCGTTTCTGGACCGCAGCAACCTCATAGCCCGCACCACGGGCACGATAGCGCAGAACCTGATAGAGGGTGCGCTGATAGTCATCTTCGTACTGGTGCTGCTGATGGGCAGCGTGCGCGGCGGCATCATCACGGCATCGGTCATACCCCTGGCCCTGCTCTTCGCCTTCATCATGATGCACCTCTTCGGCGTGTCGGCCAACCTGATGAGTCTGGGTGCCATCGACTTCGGCATCATCGTGGATGGTGCCGTGATTATCGTAGAGGGTATCGTGGCGAGGGTGGAACGGCTTCTCGACGAGAAACCCGACGGGCAGACGACAGCGGGCTCTATGGCCCATATCAGCTACGAGAGCGCCTCGACGATGATGGGGTCTGCCTTCTTCGGACAGCTGATTATCCTCATCGTCTTCACACCTATCTTATTCCTTACGGGCGTGAGCGGCAAGATGTTCCAGCCGATGGCCTACACTTTCGCCTTTGCCATACTGGGGGCACTGATACTCTGTCTGACCTACGTGCCTGTGGCCAGTGAACTGATGCTGCGCCCCATGAAAAGCGGGCAGAGTCTGCTGGCACGTATGGAGGCATGGCTGAAGGGACTCAGTGAGCGCATCATGCAGCGCATACAGGGCTGGTACGCCCCACTGCTGATCTATTCTCTCAGTCGTAAGCGACTGGTGCTCGGCATCGCCGTAGGCCTCTTCCTCATAGCAGGACTCATCTTCAGTCGTATGGGCGGTGAATTCATCCCGGAACTCGACGAAGGCGACATCGCCATGCAGACCTTCCTGCGACCGGGCTCGTCGCTGCAGGAGACCGTCAAACGCGAGCAGGAGGTGGAGCGTCTGCTGCTGCAGAACTTCCCCGACGAGATTAAGACCGTATGCGCCCGCATCGGTGTGGCCGACATCCCCACCGACCCCATGGGCTTCGACTATACCGACTCGTTCATCATTCTGGAGAAAGACAAGTCGAAGTGGAAGAAGGCCTCAACGAAGGAGGAACTCATTGAGCGTATGCTCGAAGTGCTGAACACGCTGCCAGGACTTAATTTCTCGTTCTCGCAGCCCGTGGCCCTGCGCTTCAACGAACTGCTGACGGGTGTACGCGAGGACATCGCCGTGAAGGTGTATGGCGAAGATCTCGACACGCTGAATGTCATCGGCGAGAAGATGGCGGCCATTATCAGTCGCATAGACGGTGCCGAGGACGTGGCACTGGAGCGTACCGCCGGACTGCCGCAGATCACCGTGCGCTACGACCGCGAACGCATCGCCCGTTACGGCCTCGACATCCAGAAGCTGAACAGCTATGTATCGGCGGCTTTCGCCGGTGCCAAGGCGGGTGTCATCTTCGAGGGCGAGAAGCGCTTCGACATGGTGATACGTCTGGACCAGAAAGAGCGTCAGAGCATCGACGACATACAGAATCTCTATATCGACCTGCCCAACGGCGAACTCATCCCCCTGAAGGAGGTGGCCCGTGTGAGCTACGAGCCAGGACCGATGCAGATAAGTCGCGACCGTGCCTCGCGCCGTATCTATGTGGGTGTAAACGTGCGAGGCCGCGACGTGCAGTCACTGGTCGATGAGATACAGGAGCGCCTTGATGCACAGCTGCAGTTGCCTGTAGGCTATCACATCACCTATGGCGGCGAGTTCCAGAATCTGGAGGATGCACGACAGCGTCTCACCGTCGTGATGCCCATCGCCCTGCTGCTCATCTTCGTGCTGCTCTATTTCGCTCTGCGCTCCGTGCGACAGGCTCTCATGATCTATATAGCCGTGCCACTGGCCACCATCGGTGGCATTCTGGCATTGGCCCTGCGCGGCATGCCGTTCAGCATATCCGCAGGCGTGGGCTTCATCGTGCTCTTCGGCGTCGCCGTGCTCAACGGTCTGGTACTTATCAACCGCTTCAACACGTTGCAGGCCGAAGGCGTATCTGACCTCCGCAAACGCATCATGACGGGCACCCGCGAGCGTCTGCGCCCCATCCTACTCACCGCCACCGCTGCCATGCTCGGCTTCCTGCCCATGGCCATCAGCAGTTCAGCAGGTGCAGAGGTGCAGCGTCCGCTAGCTACCGTCGTCATCGGCGGCCTGTTCTCGGCCACCGTATTGACACTTATCGTAGTACCTATTTTATATGCATTGGAAGAAAAAACCATCAGAATGAAAATGAACAAGCATATCGCGACAGGCATTGCACTGGCCTGTCTGCTGGTGAGTCCTTCGACACTTAAGGCGCAGCAGACCATCAGTCTGGAGGAGGCGCAGCGGATGGCCGTCGACCGCTATCCGGCGATGCGCGCGGCAAGACTGAACACGCAGAGTGCAGAGGCGCTGAAGAAGTCGGCGCTGGACCTGGGCGAGACTGAGATATCGACAGGTGGCGAGGAGATAGGTCACGGCAACGAGGCCACCTACACGCTCATTGCCGTACGTCAGAACCTGGACATCCTGAGCATCGATGCCAGGAGGGGCTATCTGAGTCAGCAGGCACGAGTGGCCGAGGCGGAGGCCCGGGTGGCTGAGCGCGAACTGAGGCGCGAGGTGGGCATCGACTATGCTGCGGCCATCGTGGCAAGGGAGCGCACACGGGTATATCAGCATCTGGACTCCATCTATCGCGATTTTGAGCGCGCGGCCCAGTTGCGCTACGAAACGGAGACCACCGCGAAACTGGAGTATATCAGCGCCCAACAGCAGGCGCGACAGACGCAGCTGGCCCTGAGCAAGGCGCAACTGGACGAGCGCATCGCCCTGCAGGACCTGAACCGCTGGCTGGGCGAAGGTGCCGACTATCGGCCAGAGAATCAACTGATGATTGAGAATGAAGAATGGGTAATGGATAATCATCCATCGCTCGTGCTCGCCCAAGAAAAGGTGAGACTCGCTGAGACGCAGGTGAAGGCCGAGAAAGCGGAATTGCTGCCGAAACTCTACGTGCAGGGAGGTACACAGAAGATTGGCGACAAGTCGGGCTACTGGACCTACGAGGTGGGCGTGAGTATGCCGCTGTTCAGCGCGGCCCGCAGCGCCAAGTCGAAGTCGGGCCGGTTGCAGCACGAGGCAGAGATGGCCCGGCAGGAGCATACCCAACAGCAACTGAACAACGACCTGCGCCGCCTGACTGCCACCGACGAGAAATGGAGCGACCAACTGCGCTACTATCGCGAGACGGAACTGCCGCTAGCCGACGAACAGCAGCGCGTGGCAATCGCATCGTACAAGGAGGGTGCCATCGGCTATATAGACTTCATCCAGAACATGAAGGAGGCGGCCAAGGTGCAGCTGGACTACTGGACGGTTTACGGCGAATATATGACTAACAGAATGAACATGATATATTATTGATATGAGACAGAACACGATGATATTAGCGCTGCTGTTGCTGATGACAGCGTGCGGCAGCAAGAACGAAGCAGAGAACGAAGCGGAAGAGGCAGAGGTTGAGGTAACGGATGTGACCCTGACCGACGCACAGGTGAAAAAACTGGAGATTGCGTTCGGCCCGCTGCCCATGCACGAGTTTGCGGGCGAGGTGGAGGCCAACGGCAAACTGGCCGTAGCGCCACAGAGTCAGGCATCAGTATCGCCCGTGGTGGGCGGAAATATCCGACAGATACTGGTGCACGAAGGACAGAAGGTTGCCAAGGGGCAGGTGCTGGCCACGCTGTCGCACCCCGATATGCTCGACGTGCAGAGCCGTTATCTGGATGCCCACAACCGACTGATATATGTCGGCGTCGAGTACGAACGACAGAAGAAGCTCTACAACGAGCATGTGGGCTCGGGTCGGGAGTATCAGCAGGTGACGTCGGAGTATCGCCAGTTACAGGGACAGCTGCGCACCACCGCCGCCCAGCTGCGCATGATGGGCATCAGTCCTGAGAGCGTGGCAGAGGGAAAGACGGTGACCGCCATCGCCCTGCGCGCACCTATCAGCGGCATCGTGGAGCTGATCAGCGCCCAGACGGGACAGTATGTGGACAGTCAGCAGGAGGTGTTCCACATCGTCAACTTCAACGACATCTATGCCGACCTGCTGGTATTCGAGAAGGACCTGCCTCGCATCCGTGTGGGACAGGCAGTGAACTTCGAACTGAAGTCATCGTGCGGCGACAAGTTTACGGGTAAGATTACCTCCATCGGCCGCATCTTCGACAACAACCCCAAGGCCACCCATGTGCGTGCCACCATCGAGGGGCCCGACCACGAGTTTGCCGAGGGGCTCTACCTCTGCGGCAAGATAGCCACCGACACCCAACAAGCATCTGCACTCAGCACCGAGGGCGTGGTGGACTATGCCGGCAAGACCTACGCCTTCACCGCCACCCACGCCACCGGTCAATGGACGTTCCATCCTGTCGAGGTGACCCGCATTCGCGAGGAAAAGGGCTTCGTGGAGATCCAGCCCGCACACACGCCCCAGTCCGGCACTCAATTTGCCCTCAGCGGCGCCTACTATATCCTCTCCGAGATGAAAAAGGCAGAAACGGGCGAGGAGGATTAATCAATGCTTAGGGATTCTTGTATATTTACTGGCCTGTAGCTTGTTTGTACTCCAGAAGTTTGTTCTGATAGTCGGCAAAGGCATCGGTATGCTTGTCGAGTGCTTGCTGGTAGAGTAGCTGTGCTTCGAGCAGATCGCTCATCTTCGAGGTGCCGGCACGATAGTAGTTGCGGTTCAAGCGCAGGTTCTCGTCGGCCTGTTCGATGCTGCGTTTGGCCAGTTGCAACTGCTGATAGCTCTCCTCTACCCCATTCCAGGCATTCTGCATGCGTATCTTGAGCAGCTGAGCATTGTCTTCCAACTGCTCAACGGCTTTCTGATGTTCAATCTTCTTACGCTTGATGGCGTGCGAACCGCCCCACCAATCGCTGATGGGCACACTCACCGTAGCAAACACCA
>JAEEGG010024945.1_pt1 | contig 11549 bp, 10 predicted proteins | sample 9134161 | NCBI WGS metagenome assembly JAEEGG01 (sample SAMN16246543, study PRJNA631951) | gut metagenome | biome: gut microbiome; feature: rumen; material: CR-attached | host: Bos | place: Iran: Karaj | collected 2018-10 | reverse complement strand
GTGGGCAGGGCCAAACCCGCTTCGATAGCACCGTCCAAATATCTGTCCAAGGTATCCAAAAGGCGGTCAAGGTAGTTCAAGGTGACGTTTTTTTCCTCCAAAGCGATGATTTGCCAATAAAGGCATTCCGTCTGCAAACGCACCTCGTCTTCCTTTATTTTTGATTGATATTCAGCAGCTTCGATGCCCAATTTGGCGAGTTTGTTTCCATTGCGGATGCGCCCGCCGGCATAAATCGGTTGCATGGCCATAGCGTTGAGTATCACGCCGTCTTGCACAAAGGAATACTCTTTTTTTAGACCCAATTGAGCGCCATATTCGGCATAAAGCGTATAGAGGATTTGCCGCACTTGTGCGTTGTCGATGTCGTCAATGCCGAAGGAAAGCATCGGATTGAGGGCATCGAAAGCCAAGGCCTGCGCCGTGACGGTGGGAAAATAGGCTGTTTCGGCCTCTTTTTTCGTTGTTTTTGCCTTGTCTATTTCCAATTGGCTGTTTCTCAGTTCGATATTGTTCTCCAAGGCCATTTCGATGCAGTTTTGCACGGAGAGGTGGAGTGAATCAGTCTGAGCCATGACGCCACTTGTCAGCAAAAAGAATAATATGATGAGGACTTGTTTCATGCGGCTTGAAGTTGTTTTTTGCTCTCATGAAAAATCAGCCAATACATCACAGGCATTACAGCCAAAATGATGACCATCGAAAGCACCACGCCGAAGCAGATGACCACGCCCATCGGCATCCAAAGCGGATTGCGGGTGATAATCATCGGGAGCACGCCGAGGGCGGTGGTGGCCGAGGTAAGGAAAATAGGCCTCATACGGCGGCTACCAGCCTTCATAGCGGCTTCCTTGGTAGGCAGGCCTTCTTCAAAACGAAGCGTTTCGGCGTATTCGTACATCACGATGCCGTTGCGGACGATGATACCGATGAGACTGACGATGCCCAAAAGAGAAGTCATGCCGAAATCGAGGCCGAAGAGCCACTCGCCGAAGAAGGCTCCGAACATACATAAACTACTGGAACACAGGGTCAACAGGGCAAGGTTAAGTTTCTTGAAATAGGCCACGAGGAAGGCCAACATCACGGCGATGGCGGCAAACAGGCTCTTGAGAAGTTGCGGAATGACCATAGTATTGAGCGACGACAGGCCACCGTATTCGATGCTCACGCCCTCGGGCATGTTGGGTCGTACTTCCGTGTCGATGTAGTGTTGCACTTTTTTCATGCTGGCGGTCTGCGACTTCCAGAATTTCATGTCGGCGGCTACCGTGATGGCGTTCTTGCCGTTGTAGTGTACCAAACGGGCGGGATGCCAGTCGGGAGCGATGTCGGCGACCTGTCGGAGTGGAACATTGGTGCCAGGCACCATTGTCGGAATCAGTTGATTTCCAATAGTTTCATAATCGTCTGGGTCGTAGTTCTGCTCAGCATATAATTTGACAGGCAGGCTGCGGTTGCCTTCCCAAACAGTGGTCAAAGGTTGTCCGTTGAGGCTGCCTGCGAGGTTGAGGGAAAGCATGGTTTTGGTAATACCGAAACGGGCACATTCCTCGGGTTTCATAGTCACTTTCACCGAGGGCAAAAACTCGTCATAGTCGGTATGCACCCAACGGAGTTCCTTGTCTAAGGTGAGCATATAGTCCTTGATTTGTTGCGCCACAGGAGCGGTTTCGGTGTAGTCATCGCCATAGACATAGACCTCCACTGGTGTTGTAACAGCCTGATAGTCAATTTGGCGGAAGCGCACGTGAGCCTCGGCAAAATAATAGGAATATTTGTCGTCCATCTCCTTCAGCAGGTCTTCTGTGGCTTGCTTCGAGGTGGTATTTACGATGAGTTGCGAGAGATTGTTGGCTGGGATGCTTGGCGCGTAGGTCACGTGGAAACGTGGCGCGGTTTCGCCGATGAAAGCGGTGATTGCGGTGATGCGTTTATCAGTGAGCATCATCTGTTGCAACGAGTCACTGATGCGCGTGGTGGCTTCGAGGCTGCTGCCTTCGGGCAGGCGGATTTCCACCGCAAAACTGTCGCGCTCGGCATTAGGCATCATCTGCACGTTCAGGGCGAGGAACATAAAGACACCCAAAACGATAGAGCCAATGCCCATGCCAATGGTGAACAGCGGATGATTGAAACAATGGCTTTGCAGTTTGTCGTAAAACCCTTGCAGAAAGGCGAAAAACCGCATTTGGGCTTTCAGGAAGCCGTTATGTTTGGGCTTATCATTTGGCTTGATGAACATGATTTCCAACGAGGGAATGACGAGCATGGCGTAGACCAATGAAGCCATCAGCGAGAAGGCGACGGTCCAAGGAAAGAGCTGCACGAAGTCACCCAAAGGCCCCGTGATGATGCGCGTCATCGGGAAAAACATGGTGGCGATGGCACTCGTGGCAATGAGCATAGGCATGAACAACTCCTTCGCGCTGCTCACGGCGGCATCGAAGGGTTTGTAGCCTTGGCTCAATTTGTCGATGTAGCCGTCGATATTAATAATAGAGTCGTCCACTATCATGCCGAGCACGACGATAAGAGCAGCCAAAGTAACCGTATTCAACTCAATGCCAAAAAGATACATCAATCCAATGCTCATAGCGGTGCAGACTGGCAATCCCGAACTGGCGATGAGGGCTGTGCGAATGGGGAAAAGCAACAGCATGACCGCGATGACGACAATCATGGAGATGAGCAAATCGCGCAAAAACGAATTGACCGATTTTTCGACCACCTTGGGTTGGTCGGTGATGCGATACATTTTCACGCTGTCGGGCAGGGTTTTCCTGAACTCGGAAAGCACCTTTTCCACTTCCCTTCCGTAAGCCACGATGTTGAAGCCCTTGCGCATCTCAACGGAGATAATCAAGGCATAGTTTCCGTTGAAATTCACCACTTTTGAAGGTGCGGCCAAGCGGCGTTCGACGGTGGCCACATCGCGCAGGCGCACGGTGTTACCTGCCGGGTCGGAATAGATGATTTGTTCCTCAAGCTCCTCCTCCGAAACAATGGGATTCTCGATATGCAGCGGCAGGTCGAAGTCGGAAGTTTCCATTGTGCCGGAAGTGGTGAGGAAGCCTTGAGAGGCATATTGCAGCATCAAGGTGCTGGGACTAATGCCATAGAACGACAGTTTCTCCTTGTCGACGGTGACCGCGATTTCCTCGGTCTGTTCACCCATTACGCGCACGTTGCCCGTTTGGGGAATGTCTCGCAGACGGCGAGTGAGGTCGTCGGTGTATTCGCGCATTTCGCGATAGGTCTTGTCCGCCGATTCCATGGCGATAAGCAACGAGGATGTACTACCAAAGTCGTCAATCACGGCAATGGCCAACACACCCGTTGGAAAAGTCAAGGCTCTGTTTTCATTGATTTTGTTGCGGATTTTCGTCCAAGTTTGATTGTATTCAGCTTTGGTCAGGTCGAGCATCACATAGGTATAGCAAATGCCTTCCTTGGTCACAGAGTAGGTCCTCTCGCGGTCCACTTCAGGCAGGGCAAACAGCATTTCTTCCAAAGGCTTGGTCAGTTGTGCTTCCACCTCCTCGGAATTGGCGCCCGGGTACACGCCCGCCACAATGCCCTGCGGATAACTGAACGCCGGAAACTCGTCCTTCTTCATTTTGGCGAGGGCGTAGATGCCGAAGGCCACGATGATGGCTACGACCACCCAAACAATTTTCTGGTGGTCGATGCTCCCCGCGATGATGCCGTGTTCTTTTATTTTTGTCATTTTTTCCTATTCATTTCATTCGTCCGGTAGGGACAACAATGGGGCATGCCCCATTGTTAGCGATGTTTCGCCTTTCGTCCGGTAGGGACAAGGGGTCATGACCCATTGTTGAGGAGGGTTTCTTCTACTTTCATTCCTCCACTCACTTTCTGGTAGCCTTCCACAATGACCTTGTCGCCGACTTGTAGGCCTTCGCTGACGATGACTCCCGTGCCGGAATAGCCCGAAAGGGTGATTTTCCGCCGCGTGGCGCGACCGTCCTCGGCCACCCAAACGAATTTGCCTTCCTGATTAATCAAAACTGCATTGGCTGGCACGATGATGCCCTTGTTTACATCGGCTTTCAGCACCACTTTGCCAATCATCCCAGGGGAAAGTTCCTTGTCAGGGCGTTCGATGAGCACCTTGACGGGATAACTATGCGTGAGCAGCGAAGCGGTCATGCTTTTTTCTATAACCTTGCCATTCAAGCGTTTGTCGCCCAAGGCGGGAATGACGACTTCAGCGGTGTCGCCCACTTGCACCTTGGCAATTTCGTTCTCAGGCACGGAGATTTTCACAGCCATGCCTTTGGTGTTGATAAGCCGAATAATAGGCTTCATCGGCGCAATATTCTCCCCAATTTCAGCATTGACCGAAGCAATGGTGCCGTCAAAAGGTGCCCTGATGATGTTGTCGGCCAACATGGCATTGGCAAGGTCAAGAGCTGACTGGGCTTTTTCAAGGTTGGCAACCATCTCGCGCCATTTGATTTCGGGCAGGCTGCCGTTATCGTGTACTTTTTTCAGGCGGTCGTAGGCGTCTTGGGCCTGTTCAAGGGTGGTTTGTGCCGAACGTCGGGTGCTTTCCATTTGGGGTGACGACACACGCGCCAAAGTTTGTCCTTTCTTGACGCTACTGCCTTGCTTCACGTTGAGTTGCTGCAAGGTGCCACCGTATTTGAAGGCCATCTCCACCGACTGACCTTCCTCCAAATAGCCTGGATAAGTGTTGCGCACCAAGCCGCTGACGGTGTCGATGTGCAGCACTCCGACGGGTATGACCCGCTCCTCGGCATGAGCGTGCAAGAGTTTCTCCTTCAATTGCTCAGACGAGGTGTCGCTGCATCCCATCAAGAGGAAAGGAAAAAACAATATGAAATGCTTGATTTTCATGGTTTTCAGTTTCTTGTGGCTACCATTTTGATGTCATCGCCATAGAGGTCATATTTCAAATTTCCCACGCCAGCTATGCCTTCGTATGTCATGTCGAGGACGAGAGTGTTTCCGTCGTACATGGTGCCCTTAGCCTTGACGTTCACCTCACATAGCATGTTGATGTTGCCTTCAATCGATACCTTTAAGGTGTTGAGTTTGAAGTCATTGAGAGTGATGTCTTGGCCTTTGCAATAGGCATGGGTGACAACGACATCGCCATTCATATAGTTCATCACGACCATGAGACTGTCATTTTTCTTGTTCAACTTAGCGATTTGAAGCTGACCGATTTCGCTGTTCAAAGCGATGTTAAACTCCGCAGGGTCGGTAACGTTAGCGCGCTTGGCTGTCACGCTGCCCGAGGTCTTGAAGCTATAGTCGCCGCGAAACAGTGGAGCGTTTTTCTTCTGGCACGAAGCGAGTGCCATCAGGCAGCAACAAAGGATGAGAAGGGTCTTTTTCATTTTCATTATTGTTTCAAATTGTTGAACAAAAGTAGTAAGAATCCACGAAACGAGTTAAGGTTTTCCCAAAAATTCACCAAAGCGAGATTATAAATAACTGAAAAATCGGTTTCTTTTGTTATTTTTGCAGCGGAAAAAAGATGAAAAAGCTAATAAAAATAGCATTTCTGAGCATGGTCTTGCTGACTACTTCTTGCGGCTCACACAAGAAAACCGTCACGCCTGAGCAACCCACAAACTTTGAATGGCTCACCGCCAACTTGGACATCCAAGCCGAAGGCAACGGCATGTCGTTCAATGACTTGTCGGGGCAACTGAGGATGCGCAAAGACAGCCTCGTTTGGCTCAATGTGACCGCCACCATGGGCGTTGAAGCCTTACGCATCAAAGTCAGTGAGGATTCAGTTTGGATTGTCAATCGATTGGAAAAGAGTTATTTGGCTGAGCCTTTGGACACCATTGCCACCCAACTCGGTATGCCGCTCAGCCTTCCTTTGATACAAAATTTGCTCTTGGACAATAACGAAAGCTTTCCGCCCGTTGAGCATCAGACGGTACAGTTGAAAACCTTTGTGATGGGCGACTGGTCCGCCAAAATCAAGTACAAAAATGTCAAACTCAACGAAATGACGACGTTTCCGCTGAAGATTACCGACAAAATGGAGCGCTTTCGTCTGCAAAAGAAATAACACTTGAAGAGACTGCATATCATATTGGTTTTATTGCTGTTAGCTTTCGTTTTACCCACCTATGCGCAAAAGACGAAAGGCAAGTCGAAAAAACAGTTGCAGAGCGAAATCACCTCGTTGCAGCAAGAAATTTCGACCGCCAACCAACTGCTGAAAAAGACCAAAAAAGACCGTGAAATGACCCTCAACGAAGTCTCCATCTTAGACACAAAAATCAAGCAGCGCGAAAGCCTCATCAAGGCCTACAACGAGCAGATTGCCGTCTTGGACGAGGAAATCCACAAGGGTCAGCGCGACATCCGCAACCTCAATTCCGACCTCGGCAAACTCCAGAAGGAATACGCGAAAATGATTGTCTTCGCCAACAAAAACAGAAACCATTACGACCGTTTGGGTTTCATTTTCGCCTCGAAAGACTTCAACCAAGCCTTCAGCCGACTGCGCTATATCCGCCAGTTCAACGATGCCCGAAAGACCAAGATGGAACAGATTGCCTCGACTGAACGACGCATTAGCGACGAGGTGGAAGCCAGCCAACAGGCACGCGAGGAACAGGCTGCCTTGCTGAAAGACGAAAAAATCCAACAGGAAACGCTGAAAAAGGAAAAGAAGGAACTCAACAGCCAAGTGGCCAAACTCAAGAAGAAGGAAGGCAGCCTCCAACAGGACATCAAAAACAAGCAGCAGCAGGCCAAAAAACTGCAAAAAGCCATCGATGACATCATTGCCGAAGAAATCCGAAAAGCTAACGCCGAAGCCGAACGAAAACGCAAGGAAGAAGCAAAGAAAAACGCCAGCAAAGGCAAGACCACCACACCTGCACCCAAGAAGGAAAAAGGCATGGCCCTGACCCCAGCTGAGCAAACGCTTTCCTCGAATTTTGTCGGCAACAAGGGTAAGCTGCCTTGGCCCGTGGAGCGCGGTGTCATCTCGTCATCCTACGGTAAACATGCTTCCGTGGTTTCCGATAAAGTCACCGTGACCAACAACGGCATCGACATTGCCACGACGGAGAACGCCCAAGCCCGTGCCGTTTTTGAAGGCGAAGTGGCCAGCGTCACCAAACTGACAGGTGCCAATACGGTGGTCATCCTTCGCCACGGCGAGTATTTCACGGTCTATTCCAACCTTGAAAACGTCGTGGTGAAGCGCGGCGACAAGGTGAAGACCAAGCAAAACATTGGCACGGTTCACACCAACAAAACCGAGGGCAAGACCGAGCTGCACTTTGAGCTATTGAAGGAACAAAACCGACAAAATCCGGCTAATTGGTTATCGAAATGAAAAGCAAACTATTGATATTGTTATTGTTAGGTTTAACCCTGGTCGTTTCATCCTGCAAGACCAAGGAAGTTCCAGGCCGCCGTCGCACGCCGCGCAATTGCAACACCTGCACCAAATGGAGCTATATGCCGCAGGAAACCATTGAATTTAAATTGCTTAATCGTGATGAAGCCTGAAGAACTCGCACTGCTGAAACGCTATTTCCCTGAAGCTTCGGTCGGGAAGGTCGGTGCCATGTACGAACAAAGGCGTTTCAAATTGCACTTCAAGCGGCCACGCAGTTCCAAACTCGGTGATTTCCGTCCACCACGCAGCAAAAACGGCATCTGTGCCATCACCCTCAACCTTGATTTGAATCCCTACCAAATGCTTATCACCTACGTTCATGAAGTGGCGCATTATGATGTGTATCAACAATTTGGTTCAAGATTCGTGCAACCACATGGCACAGAATGGCAAAACCAATTCACTGCGCTTTTGTTGCCTTTTATGACCGAAAACACCTTTCCGCATGACATTCTTTCCGCCTTGCAAAAGCATCTGCACCACATCAAAGCCAGCAGCAACGCTGACCTAAACTTGCAAAGAGTCCTGCACCGATACGACAAGAACCCTGAAACAGTGATTACGGTCGAAAGCCTTCCCCAAGGTGCCCGATTCGTGCTGAAAAACGGCCTCGTCTTCCAAAAAGGGGAGAAGCAGCGCACCCGCTACAAATGCCTTTGCGAGACCAACGGACGCTGGTATTTCGTGGCAGCATTGGCCGAAGTTCAGAAACTTTGATGGTTTGGGGGCAAAAAACCAACAATTCACTATCTTTGCAGCCAAAATTCATACTGAATGACCAAAAAAGTATTTGTTTCGGGCTGTTACGACCTGCTGCACAGCGGCCACATCGAGTTTTTCCGGCAAGCCTCACAATACGGCGACCTTTATGTCGGCATCGGTTCCGATGCCACCATTCTGCATTACAAAAACCACAAGACGCTCTATCCCGAAAAGGAACGCCTTTTTATGGTGAAAGCCATCCGCTATGTGAAGGATGCTTTCATCAACGACGGCGACGGCGTGATGGACTTCATCGGTACAGTCGATCGTCTGAAACCCGACGTTTTTGTGGTCAACGAAGACGGCGCTTCGGAAGAAAAACGCCGTTTTTGCGAGGAGCGCGGCATCGAGTATGTGGTGCTGCAACGCACGCCATCGGAAGGCTTGGAGGCCCGCTCATCGACCGCCCTGAAGAAAGACCTTTGCCAGATTCCCACCCGTTTGGACTTGGCCGGCACTTGGATTGACCAACCCTACGTTTCGTGCTTCGCTCCAGGTTGGGCCATCACCATCAGTTTGGAGCCGACCTTCGAGGTACGCGAACGTTGCGGCCTTTCCACCTCGACGCGTAACATGATTCGCAAAATTTGGCCCATGCAGTTGCCCGACATGGATCCGGAAACCCTCGCCAAACTCGTTTTTTGCTTCGAGAACGACCCTGAGCGTAGCGACGGCATCATCAGTGGGGCGCAAGACAGCATCGGCATTTGTATGCCTGGCTTGGTCAGACATTATTACGACAAACTGTATTGGCCGCTGAGAATTGAGACCTGTCAAGACGAAAATATTTTGTCGTGGCTTGAAAACCACCTTGTTATGATTCCCATGGAACCCCGCAAACCAGGTTGCTCCGTGGTGGAAGGCAAGTATATCACCGAGCTGAAAGTCAAGGCTTTGGCACAAGCTGCCAACGACTGCTGGAACGCCATTATGAACCTAAATTTGGAAGCTTTTGCTGCGGCTTACAAAGCCTCTTTTGATGCCCAAACAGCCATGTTCCCCGCCATGATTCAAGGCTCGGTGCAGGATTACATTGACAAATATTCCGCTTTGGACGAAGTTTTTGCTTGGAAAATGCCAGGTGCCGGTGGCGGTGGATATTTGGCCTGTGTGGTAAAGGATGCCAAAACATTTTGCACAAACCACACAGAATCCATTTCATTGAAAATCAGAAGAAAATAAAACTACGAATGAAACAAATTTCACGAATATCAAGGTTAGAATTTTACAGCCAAGGCTGTGGATTCATACGAATGTTTCAACTCATTCCATTCGTGACCATTCGGATGCTTGCATCCTCAATTCTCATTTGAAATTCGTAGTATTCGTGCAATTCGTAGTTAAACATTGTAATCAAATATGAATAAAGTAGTAGAAAAAAAGTATCTCTTGGCCTTTGTCCTCGTGACCTGCTGTTTTGCCCTTTGGGGCTTTGCCAACGACATCACCAACCCCATGGTGAAGGCTTTTTCCAAGATTTTCCGCATGAGCGTCACCGATGGCGCTTTGGTGCAGTTGGCCTTCTATGGCGGCTATTTCTGCATGGCTCTGCCTGCCGCGCTCTTCGTCCGCAAACATTCCTATAAGGCAGGCTTGTTGATGGGTCTCGGACTTTATGCCGTGGGAGCCTTGATGTTCATCCCTGCCAAGGCAACAGGCAGCTATTATCCCTTCCTCATCGCCTATTTCGTGCTGACTTGCGGACTTTCATTCCTTGAAACAACAGCCAATCCCTACATCCTTTCGATGGGTAGCCACGACACAGCCACGCGCCGCCTCAACCTCGCCCAGGCCTTTAATCCCATCGGTTCGTTGGCAGGCATGTTTGTGGCGATGAAGTTCATCCAAGCCAAACTGAACCCATTGAGCACCGAGGAACGCGCCTTGCTTAATGAGGAACAATTTGATGCCGTAAAAAACGCTGACCTGACTGTGTTGAGCCGACCGTACGTTATCATCGGGGCGGTGTTGGTGGTGTTTTTTGTCGTCATTCTGTTGTTGGTGAAAACACAAGCCAAGACCGAGGAAAGCGACGACCAGAAGTTTGGTCCCACGGTGAAACGCCTTTGGCAAAACAAACCTTACCGCTATGGTGTGGTCGCCCAATTCTTTTATGTCGGTGTGCAAATCATGTGCTGGACCTTCATCATCCAATATGGCACGCGTGTCTTCATGAACGAAGGCATGACCGAGCAAGCCGCCGAGGTGCTTTCGCAACGTTACAATATCGTGGCGATGGCCATTTTCTGCTTGAGCCGTTTCATCTGCACTTTCTTGCTGAAATACATCAGTCCGTCCAAGTTGCTGACTTATTTGGGTATAGCTGGAGCAATGTTGGTCTTAGGTGTCATCTTCTTTGACGGTCACGCCGGAATGTACTGTCTGGTGGCAGTTTCGGCATGCATGAGCCTGATGTTCCCGACCATTTACGGCATTGCCCTGACCGACACTGGCGATGATGCCAAATTGGGTGCGGCAGGTCTCATCATGGCCATTCTGGGAGGCTCGGTATTGCCTCCTTTGCAGGCCCGCATCATTGATGGTAGCGGATTGGGAAGCATTGCCTCTGTGAATTTGAGCTTTGTTCTGCCACTCATCTGCTTCCTCGTCATCGTACTTTATGGAAATTTCATTACAAAACACAACAAATAATCTCACGCAGAATCCGCAGAAATCGCAGAAGCGCAAAGCGACGCAAACCAATCGTCCGGCAGGTTTCCCATAATTCTGCGTATTCAGCGTGAAAAAATATAATCACTATGAAACGTTATTGCCAAACCCTTGAACTCGTCAACGACCCTGAACTGATTGAAAAATATTGTGAACTCCACGCCCACGTTTGGCCTGAAATCATCGAAGGACAAAGAGCCGTAGGCATCCTTGATATGCAAATTTATCAATTTGAAAACCAATTGTTTATGATTTGCGACACCGTTGATGATTTCGACTGGGACAAAGACATGGCTCGACTCGCCACGCTGCCCCGCCAAGCCGAGTGGGAAGCCCATGTTGCGCAGTGCCAAGGTGCCGACCCCAACCTGCCTTCAACAGAAAAATGGCATTTGATGAAAAAAATCTTTTGATTTGTTGAAAATTGTCGTAGTTTTGCGGGTTAAATCTTTATTCAGATGAAAAAATTAGTCATAAACTTTTGCAATTTCATTTTTGGAAAGCATAAAACCAATACGCTGCCCCGATATTGGATTTTGATAGTAGATATGGTCATCGTCATTGTAGCCTACTTCATAACTATTCTCATGCTTTATTTTAATGACATTAAGTCATCTGGATTCGACTGGGAACGCATCTGGATTGTACCAGTTGTCTATTTGGTCGCATTTCTCATCAGCAGAACCTA
>JAEEGG010024943.1_pt1 | contig 11549 bp, 10 predicted proteins | sample 9134161 | NCBI WGS metagenome assembly JAEEGG01 (sample SAMN16246543, study PRJNA631951) | gut metagenome | biome: gut microbiome; feature: rumen; material: CR-attached | host: Bos | place: Iran: Karaj | collected 2018-10 | reverse complement strand
GGAGACGGGGTAGTCGAAGAAACGGTAGCGCTTGAGCGCTTCGGCGTCGATCGAAAGTTCCTGCATCTGGGACCTGGGCGCGCGCTTGGCAGCGCGGGGGGGCTTGTCGGTGACGATGGGGGCGACCTGGTCATGGTTCAGTTGCTGCTGCAACAGGGAGGCCACGTAGGCGAGGCACTTGCTGATGCGTTCTTGCTTGCAGGAATCCCCTTCGGGCAGGATTTCGTCTGTCAGCGGGTTGATTCCGCAGGAAAGCTTGCGCAGGTACATTTCGGCACGTTCGATAATCGCATTTTCAGAGGCCATAAAAACTCCATCGTTGCAAATAGCGGTGCAAAGATAGCTTTTTTTGGGTCGTCGGTCGCATTGCCGTTTTCTGGGAATAAAAAAAGGGCATACGCCACGGTGGAACACTCGAAACTACTTCATTAGAAATGATAGCAGTGCCTCGGTGGTTTGTTTTTCGCGTCGTAGCGCGCCTAAACTGAATACCAAGAGCGACGAGCTTTGATAATACTGTTAGATCGGGCGTTAATCCGTGGGATGCCTTTACCCCTAATATACCCAACTTGAAACACAAAAACAAGAGTAAAACGGAAAAATTTTTTTAGGGCTACGGCAAAAACACGCAAAGTAAATAAATGTTTTCTACGAATGGCGAATTTTGTGTTTAAAGGGCGTTTATAGACAAATGGGCCCTATTCCACCTTGGAGTATTATTTTTTACTGTCCGACGTCGGGGTCGGCGGTGCTGGCGGCATCTTGTTTTTCATAATCCGGTCTTATAAACTCGGCGCAGTATTCTGCCACCTTTTCGCGGAGGTTGTTGCCGCGGACCTTGCCGAGCAGCAGTTCAATGTCTTCGAGGGGTGCCGCCATGAAGGCTTCGGCGCTGCGGTACTTCGAGAGAATTTTCACGCGGGTTTCGTGGCCGACGCCAGGCATCTTGAGCCATTCGACTTCGAGGTCCTTCTTGCGCTTGCTGCGTTGATAGGTGATGGCGAATCGGTGCGCCTCGTCGCGGGCGTTCTGCAACAGCTTCAGCGCGGGGCTCGTACGGTGCAGCACGATGCTTTTGCGGTCGTCGGGGAACACGATTTCTTCGAGGCGCTTCGCGAGGCCGATCAGCGGCAGATCCTGATCGTGGCCGAGCTCCTTCAGAATCTGCATCGTGGCGTCCACCTGGCCCTTGCCGCCGTCGCATACCCACAGGTCGGGCATGGGCACGCCCTCGTTTTCGAGTCGTTTAATGCGGCGGGTCATCACCTCGCGCATGCTCGCGAAGTCGTCAACGCCTTCGACGGTCTTGATGATGAACTTGCGGTAGTTGCTCTTGTCGGGGCGCCCGTTCTTGAAGGCGACGAGGCTTGCCACGGTGTTGGTTCCGCTGAGGTGCGAAATGTCCACGCACTCGATGCGGAAAGGCGTCTTTTTCAGTCCGAGAACTTTTTGCAGCTCGAAAACGCTCTGGTCGATTTCGCTGTACTTCTGCACTTCTGCGCGCATTTCCACGAGGATCATGTCGGCGTTTGCACCGGCGAGCCTCAGGAATCCGAGTTTTTCGCCGCGCTGGGGAACCGTGAACTGTACCTTTCGCCCCGCCTGCTTGCTGAGCGCCGCCTCGAGTTCTTCCTTGTCGTCGGGGAGTATGATGTCGGTCGCGATTTCGGCAGGAATCAGGGGCGCCTCCATGTACCACGGGAGCACCATCTGCCTAAAGATTTCCGTCTCGTCGTCTTCGAGCTTGCATTCGAGCCGGTAGTGCCTGCGCCCCATGAGTACGCCCTTGCGGTACTCGAGAATCACCGCCGCGGCCATGTCGCCGTTGCGCCGGAGCGTCACCACGTCCAGCGAGAGGTTCGGGTCGCTGGTGTCGGTTTTCTGGTGCGTACCCGTCGCCTGCAGCGCCTGGATGGCGTCGCGTTTTTTCATCGCGGTTTCAAAGTCCAGGTTCGCGCTCGCTTCTTCCATTTCGCGCTGCCATTGGTCTATCAGGTCGTCACGCTTGCCTTCGAGCATGAGCCTTGCGTTGGCGACATCCTTGGCATATTCTTCTTGGCTAATGAGCCCTGCGCAGGGGGCGCTGCAGCGGCCGATATGGTAATTGAGGCAGGGGCGTACGGGGCGTTTGGCGGGCAGTTCCATGGAACATTCGCGCAACTTGAAAAGCCTTGCCCCGAGGTCTATTAGTTTGTCTATAACACGGGAGCCCATGTAGGGGCCGTAGTACTGGCGACCGTCTTTCTTGACCGAACGCGAAAGGGTGAGCCTCGGGAAGGGTTCCTTGACCGAAAATGCCAAGTACGGAAAGTGCTTGTCGTCTTTCAGGAGTACGTTGTACTTGGGCGTGTGCTTGCGGATCAGGTTTGCCTCGAGGATCAGCGCTTCCTGTTCACTTTCGGTGATAATCCACTCGATATCGCGGATAAAGGGGAGCATGAGCGTTGCCGCGCGGTGCCCGTTGTGTTCGCTGCCGTCGAAGTAGCTGCGCACACGGTTCTTGAGCACTTTCGCCTTGCCGATGTAAATGATTTTCCCCTGGGCGTTCTTCATGATATAGACGCCGGGGCGGTCGGGCAATTCCGAGAGCCTTCGCTGTATATGTTCATTTACAGAAATCATTTGGCATTTATGCAAAAATTTAGTTATCTTAATATTGTAAAAGTTCTGAAAATCTTTATACGGAGCAAAGATGAATTTAGAAAAAATGAGTATGCTTTCCCAGAAAATCGAGGGTGTCCTGGGAACGGTTCGAACCCTTAAAGAAGAAAATGCAAAAATTAAGCGGGAACTGGCTGCCGCGCACGCAACGCTTCAGGACAAGTCGCTTCTCCTGGAGACGGCCAATTCGAATCTTGCCGAATGCAAGGCCGCTCTTGACGCAAATGTGAAACAGGCGAACGCCCAGAGCGATATGCTTGGAAAGCGCGAAGCGGAAGTTGCCTCGCTCAACGACCGCGTGACGGTTCTCGGTCAGCAGCTGGTGGAAAAGGACGGCTGCATCGAAAGCCTCGAAGCCAAGGTTCGCGAACTGACTTCCAATGCGGAACTGCTTGGCGGACAGATTAACGAAAAGTCCGAACTCTTGAATGCCGTGAATGCGCAGGTCATCGAAAAGGATGCGACCATCGCCTCGCTCATGACGCAGCTCAACGAAAAGAACAACATCATCGAGGGCCTGAACGAACAGCTGGAAGCCCAGAACGAAGAAATCGCCGAGGCTCAGGAAAAGTTCACGCAGCTGGTGGAAACCATCGAAAATGAACTCGGTACGGATATCCAGCTCGACCAGGGCGAAGATGCCCCGGCAGCCGAAGATACGACCGAGGCCTCTCTCGAAAATGAAGCCGAAGAAGCGGTGTCCGAAGATGCCGTCGCCGAAGAGGGAGCATCCGAAGAATCTTCCGCAGAAGAACCGGTCGTCGAAGAGTCCGTGGATGAAGCTCCGGTTTCCGAGCCGCAGGTAGACGAATCTGTGTCGCAGGAAACCGAAGAGGACATTCCGACGATTGAAGTCCACAGTGCAGACGAAAATGACAACGACTTGTTCGCGAGCAAGCAGGAGGGCTCGCAGACAAATTTTTTCGGATAAGGATGCTGATGGATGACGATCCATTTGGCGTAGGGATAAAATAATGGCTACTATCGAACCTTTAAGATCGGTAAATATCTCCGTTGCACAGGAAATGATCCAGATCCGCACTGACTTGCCCGATGCGGAACTTTCCGAAATCGTAGATAGCATCAACCAGCGGTTTGAACGCTCTGCGAAATTCCAGATGGACAGCCGAAAGCGCATGGCTCTGCTTGCAGTCGAGCTGATGTCCGAAATCAAGGAAATGCGCAAGCAGCTCTCCCGAGCAAAGATCTACTACGACCAGATGGAGAAGGAGATTCAGAACATCACGCTCCTGCTGGACGAGGGCATGGACGGTCTTGAACGGTTGTAAGGTATCGATATTCTAAAAAAATGAAACCCGGACTTTTGTCCGGGTTTTTTGCTGTAACTTTGTACGTGACGGACTTAGTCCTGTACGCAGCGTACGCTGAAGAGCTTCGACTGGTCGTCGTTCTGGAATTTCATTTCGCAGTTCTTATCGCCATAGTCGCAGGACTTCGCTACAAAGATGACTCCGCATTTTTCTGTTTTGCAGTTTTGGTCATCTGACGATTGGGTGGCTTCGCCGGCTTTTAGCCAGTAGAATCCCATTTGATCAATGAAATCGTAGTCACTGGATTTACGTCCGCCGTATTGCCAGAAGGTGGTGTCAGCCATGGCGGCGTTAAACTGTGCGCGCGTGGGGAGCGACCAGCCTAAGGGACAGGCCTTTTGTGCCGAGGCGTAGCTGTACATTCTACCGTAAGAGGCGCACTTGGAGTCATCGTCCTTGTAACAGGGGTCGCCGGTATTGTAGGCGATGTTTTTTGCCATCCAGAGCTTGCCGCCGATGTTGGCTAGAGCGTAGGTCTGGTTGTCTCGCGTATCGGTCATTGTCATACCGTTGACTACGGGAGCTTTCTGCGCTTCTTGCGACATGTTGATGTCGATGGTGTAAGACGAGGAAGACTTGGGGGCAGACGAGGAGGATTCGTTCGCGTGTTCCTTTTTGCACTCGTCGCTCCAGCAGAAGGTTCCGCTGCTGTAGTAGTCGTGGTCGCGGGTGCCGCCGTCTAGGTTGATTTCGACCTGGGTCCTGATGACGGTCGTGTCGCCCGGAGTAGAAGAGGAATTGCTGCTAGAAGGCTTCTTGTTGTCCTTGGAAGCCGAACTGGTAGGAGCGGTTGAGGTAGAAGATGATTTCGTTTTTGCAGAAGAAGACACCTCGGCCGTTGCATTGTCTGCGGTGACAATGGACTCGAGGTTATCAGACGTACATCCCGAAAATAAGCACACCACACCCACACATCCCAAAAATGTAGTGATTTTTTTCATGCCTGCAAATATAGTTTACATTTCGGGGCTTAACTAGCAAAAAGATTTTTACTATGTTTGATCTCACTATGACGAACGTTGAAATCTTCGATACTACTTTTGCGATGACCATTTTGGTGGTGCTTGCACTCGTTGTTCCTACTGCACTTCTGGTGGCGAACTGGTTTTTGCATCCGGGAAAGATCAAGGGGACTTCGATCAAGGGTACGTCTTACGAATGTGGTGTTGCCCACGTGTCCGGTACTTCGGGCGAACGCTATCCCGTCAAGTATTACATGGTCGCCATGCTGTTCCTGGTCTTTGACCTCGAAGTGGCGTTCCTCTATCCCTGGACCGTCCAGTTCCTCAAGGGCGGTTGGGACCTGTTGTTCGTGCTGCTCGGCTTCCTCGTGATTCTCGAAGCAGGCTATATCTACCTGGTGAAGAAGGGAATCCTCAACTGGACCCGCATCCAGGATTAGTTCAAGAATATTCTATCTCAACTAGCGAACGCGGTCCTACGGGGCCGCGTTTGTTATTCGCCCTTCGCCTTGACAATAGGCGGCCCGCCTATTGCCGCGGCTCGGCATTTTTCTAACTTATTTAATATGAGTAACGCGACATCTGACTTTAATTCGCAACATTTTGAGGTTGCCGGTTTCATTCGCGAAGTGTTCGGTTATATGGAACGCTTCAAGGGCCAGCTGTTCGTGCTGAAAATCGAGGATGACCTGATGAGTCACCCCCTGTTCCCGGTGCTCATGCGCGATATCGCCATTCTGCACAAGTCGGGAATCCGCATCATTATTGTGCCGGGTACGCGTAACAGTATCGATGCTCAGCTCAAGGCGTGGGAACTGGAATCTACGTTCCATGCCGGCGTGCGCCTTACAAGCGAAGAAGCCCTGCCGCATATCGAGCAGGCGTCCTTGGGCGTTGCACAACACATTATGAGTCACCTCACGGCAAGCGGTCTTAGGGGCATTCAGGGTAACTGGGTACTTGCCCGCAGCATGGGTGTCATAGACGGTGTGGACTACATGCGCACCGGTCGTATCGAACGTATTCAGCGCGATATCCTGGAACAGCTTCTGGACGAAAATTTTGTGCCGATTATCCCGCCGATCGGCTGGAACAAGATTGGACACGCCTACAACATCAGCTCGACCGAACTTGCGACCGAACTCTGCAAGTACATGAAGGTCGGGAAACTTTTCTTTATCGGTAACCAGAACGGTATCAAGCTCGAAGGCCTTGTGACGGGCCGCAACACCAAGTACCTGGAACCCACGGATTCCGGCGTTATTTCGGCTATGGACGTGGACCAGGCGAAGGAACTTCTGGAACTCAATTCCGACCAGCTCGACTTTGCGCAGATGGATTACCTGATGAACGCCATTCGGGCATGTGAAGCCGGTGCGAACCGTGTTCACTTGCTGAGCGGTGAATTCCAGGGAAGCGTGCTGCAGGAAGTGTTCAGTGCCCGTGGCGACGGCACCATGGTGTACGCGAACCAGTACTCCAGTATCAGGCCCGCAAACATCGAGGACATTCCCGATATCCTGCGCATTATGCAGGACTACATCGACAAGGGATTCCTGGTGCCGCGTACGCAGGAAAGCATTTCCGAAAAGCTCAAGGATTATGTTGTCTACAGCATCGACAACAGCATTCACGGCTGTGGCGCCCTGCACGAATTCGAAGACGGCATGGCCGAAGTCGCAGGCATCGCGGTGGGCGCGAACTACCGTAAGTCGGGCATTGGCGACGCTATCGTTCGTCACCTGATTTCTGTCGGTCGCATGAAGGGCTACAAGAAGCTGTTCCTGCTTACCACGCAGGCGCTCGACTGGTTCTACCATTTCGGATTCGAAGACGGTACGGTCGAGGAACTGCCCAAGAGCAAACGCGACCATTACAACCAGAAACGGAAATCGCGCATTCTGATTATGCCGCTGGAGAAATAATGAACGTCATAGAAGCGATCAAGACACGCCGCAGTACGCGCAAGTTCAAGGCTGAACCTGTGGAATTGGAAAAGTTGCAGGCTATCGTCGAGGCGGGCCAATTTGGACCCACCGGCGGTAACGCGCAGAGCAACCACTTTTTCGTGATTTCGGATGCTTCGGTGATTGCAAAGCTCAAGGAGCTCGTGCAGTCGGCCTTTGCCGCAATGGAACTCCGCGAAGACCTTTACAAGAGCCTCAAGAATTCGATTACGCTTTCGCGCAAGGGCAACTATTCTTTCTGCTACACCGCACCTGTATTGATCGTGGTCGCGAACAAGAAGGAATACGGCAACAACATGGCCGATGTTGCCTGCGCCGTAGAAAACATGATGCTTGCCGCGAACGAACTCGATCTTGGCAGCTGCTATATCAATCAGCTCAAGTGGCTGAACGAAGATCCGACGCTCCTCGAATACCTGCGTTCGCTTGGCCTTAAGGAAGACGAACGCGTGTACGCCTCGGTCGCCCTCGGCTATGCCGATACCGAATCGGGCCTCCCGAACCGTACGGAATCCCCGCGCGTCGGCAACGAAGTCGTATTCGTCTAAAAAAAAACAAATTTTTATCGCGTCATCTTTTGTCGCAGTAAAACCTATTTTGATAGTATATCAAAATAAGGAGTGCAAATATGAAAAAGGGGAAGGGCTACGTGGAAACCCTGGGACCAAACGGATCCCGCCGCGTATGGACGCCAGAAGAGTACGATGCGTTCTTGAAGAAGCTTGACTCTCACCCCGACCAGTACAGGGCCGAATTATTAAGGCGTATGTTAAATCCGATATATCATGAGCCCGCGAAAGGCTAATGGCTAAATTGAGAAGAATTGTTTTCAATCTGCATGATGGTAGTGATTTTATTGCCTGCATCGTTGCTCTACAAGCTTTCCTTTGTCTTTTTCCATAGTTCGCTCGGTTACATGACGCCGGTGGAATATAGGCTGTCTGGTTGTTCATGAACCCACTATTAAAAAACCTACAATTCCAATAATTAGCGAAAGCGCAAAGAACAGCGAAAGGAGCTTGATAAAGAACATCGCCTCGTCGCGGGTGATGGATTCCATGGAAATGTCCGCGCCCACGTAAGCAACCGTCTTCCCGGCGGCATTTTTGAGGGGTCTATACACCGAGAGGAGCCTGCCAAACTGGTCATCCGAAATAATGGGTTCAACTTCCTCGCCGTTCAAAAACTTCGGCAGATATTCTTTAAACGAAGGTTCAACGGCAAAGACTTCGCCCGGTGCGTTAGCCGGTACGCCTTCGGTATCGAGGTCAAAAACCACATGGCAGCCATCAGGCAAAAATTTGTACACATATATATACTTTATCTGCGAGAAACTTTCTCGGATGCCAGAAAGAACTTCGCGCGTGCGCTGGTAGCCTTCGACCTCGTAACCCCGAGCCAGGTAATCATCCACCTTTTCGGCATCGACGGCAATAGACGCCGCTTCGGTCACGCCATTGGCGATACTGACAAAATTATTGATGCAGTTGTTACGGTACAAGAAAAATCCAATCATGCTCGCAAGCCCGCCCAAAAGGACTTCCGCAACAATCACCATGATTACAACCTTGTTCAGCAAGGAATGGCGAATCGACATTTTGTCCGAAGAAAATCCCTTTTCAGATCCTTTAAGATGGAAGAGCTGGACATCCTTCAGTTCATCTTTGAGTCTATGCGGGATAAATCGATAAATAAGTGCAGACAAGAGAACAATGACGCTCTTGTCAAAAATATCTATCACGAAATCGGCAACGAGCTGCGCATTGAAGCGGTTCCAGTGAAAAACGTCGTGGAACGCAATCGCGAACGGCGCAGAGATGCCCTCGCCAAAATTGAACCCGTACAAAGCATATGTAAAGACGGAACCGATACCACCGCTAATCAACGCAAAGAGCAATATGACTATGAGCAGTTTCCAGATATGATGGAAGAATCCTCGACGAAAAAGGAATGTCGCAAGCGTCGCAATTAAAATGCTCAGGACGCCATAGTAAGTCGCGACCGGCTCGGAAATTCCGTTGATGGCGTTCACGCTGAAGCCCACGATGACCGCAGGCAGGTAACCGCCGAGCATAGCTGTAAGTACAGTGCCCAGGCAGTCCAAGTACAAGGGAATTCCGAAGAAAATTGCAAGCTTAGCGGGGATAACGTTCAGGAGCAAACCCACAAGCATCAGTAGCAAAGCATTCCTCGAACGCGAGAAAAAAACACGGACCAGGTCCCACAATTTTTTTAGGTTTTGCTTCAATTTCAAAACATACTTTCTCATACCAAAATTCTTCCTTTTAACTTACATAATATAAATAAAAAACGGTCAGCGTACACAATTCTGCCATAAAAAGCCATAAAAAAAGATGCCCACACGGTGGCGGGCATGACAAACCATTCTTCCAGGATGAAGACAATGTGTTTAGCGGTATTCGAATTTAGCTTCGAAGAGGTGCTGAAAGAAACGCAAAACGGACGATTATTCAGCACTTAAACAGTAATCTTTAAATAAACTACTTTACAATCTTCAAGCTGTTACCCTGTCGCACGATGTAGATGCCGGGGGTCTTGAAGTTGGCTCGGAGAATCTCGGCAACGGTGCCGAATCTAAGCTGTTCAGGCTGTATGGTTCCCAAGTAGCGTCCCTGCATGTCGAATACGAGCGCGGCGCCACGAGCATTGTGCAATGCGGGCAAATGGCCGTTGCGGGGCGTGGCGATGAACGCGGCGGTTCCGGAAGAAGAACCCGCGGCAGAACTAGATGAGGTTGCGGAATTGCTTGATGAAAGCTGCGCCGAGTTGCTCGAAAGCCCGTATTCAAATGCGCCGAGGTCGGGGGCCTCGCCTGCAAACGGGAAGCCGAGATCTTCGCCCTTGTCGATGGCGTGGCTTCCTTTCTTGAGTTTCAGGAAGCCCACGTTGGGCAAGCTACCGTCGGCGTTACGCGGGCCCAATATTCCCGCGATGGTCGAGAGGTCCTTGCCGGTGACGGTCATGCTCGGGTCATCGAGACTCACAAAGTCATCTTCGGTCAAATCCAGTTTCAAATTCCATGTGTTGTTTTCACCGGCCGGGCAATCTACATAGTGATCAACATTCGTGACCGGTATTTTTTCCCAACATGTCCCGATTTGCGACAGTTTGTTCGGGAAGGCAATGTTATTCTTGAGTATGTGCGCGTTGTCGCCCGTGAGCGGCGCGACTTCGGCCAGGCGGTTGCCCTTGGAATCAAAGAATGTAGACGCCATACTGAAGGCTCGATCTACATTCATATAGGATGTATTGTTGATCCACTTGCTGCCCACGCCGGTGTAATTCGCATAAAAGCCCGTCGCCTTGTTTTTCCAGGCGGCGCAGAACTTGATGGTATGCCGCCCGCCACCGAGCGTGCTTTCGCCCATCTTGATGCCGTGTCCGTTGCCGTTCTTCGGGTTGCCAAGTCCGTAGTCGCTGTAGCCGTTCCCCATCGCGTAGCAGTTCTCCAGCACCACGGGGAATTCCTGGTTGATGAAGTCGAAGCCGTCGTCGCTGTTCCACCAGGCACGGCACCCGATGAACTTGGTCGTATCGCCCTCGCCGGGTTTCTGGTAATGCGCGCCGAAACCGTCGGCATTTTCGCCGTCGCCCTGCCAGCCCAAGGGGTCGTAGTTGTCGTGGGCGTCGCAGTTCAAGAAGATGTGTCCACCGCCATCGGCAGCACCGTCATTCGCGAAGAACCCGGGGCCCGCATTGTGGTGGCTATCAATCTGCTCCAAGAAGATGTGCTTGCTCGCGTACAGGAAAACTCCGGAATTGGAATTGTGTATCATGGGCGTATTGCGGACATCGAAACCTTTCAAGTGAAGGAACTTCGCCGCAATCACGATAGGCGAAGTGTACATCGCCCCCTCGGGAGTGCCGTCGCTGTGCTCCCCGCCTGCGGCTACGGGAAGGTTTGATGCGTCAAAAATCGGGCGCTCCCCCGGATAAGCCAGGTAATGAATGCGGTTATCATCGCTTGTGCCGCTAGTGGTCAACAATATGCCCGCCGTCATCTTGTAGCGTTGGTAAAAGACCGTATCTTTCAGGTCGTAAATGCCGCCGCGAATCCAGACAGTATCCCCTGCGGCTACCACCTTATTTGCCTTGTTGAGTGTGGCGAAGGGCTTGTCTTTTGTACCCGAGTAGCTGTCTTTGCCGTTTGTAGCCACGTAATACACGGCCCCGAAAGCCTGTGCTGCAGACAAGAACAATCCTAAGGCAAAGATGGCTTTGTTTAACTTATGCATAGATCAATCCATGATACAGCGGATGGGGAAGCCGTTGTCCTTGTCCGAATAATCTGTGTGTGCTTCGGAATTCTTGTTGGTAAAGGTATACTTGAACGCCTGATCTATCTTGTCCTCTATATACTGGGAGGCGCTCCAAAATTCTGCGACGGAATCCTTGTTATAGTATTCATTGGTGGGGTTTGAGTATCGATCGCATTGCCGACGGCCCGCAGGGAGTGCGGCGAAGGAATAATCATCGGTACCATTGCCATGGTCGAGATTATAGTTCCTCCAACCGTAAGGAGTTTCATTGGCGTTGTAGATGGCGTTGGATTTAAGCTTTTTGCCGGCCTCATTTTGACGAGCATATGTCGTAATAGTGCCGTCAAC
>JAEEGG010024941.1_pt1 | contig 11550 bp, 8 predicted proteins | sample 9134161 | NCBI WGS metagenome assembly JAEEGG01 (sample SAMN16246543, study PRJNA631951) | gut metagenome | biome: gut microbiome; feature: rumen; material: CR-attached | host: Bos | place: Iran: Karaj | collected 2018-10 | reverse complement strand
CAGTTTCTCAAATCCGATCTTGAAGCCCTTCCCCTCTCCTCTGCGAAGCGTTAACCTTCGGTCGAACTTAGCATGGAACCGCGCATAAAGCGGCTCAAGTTCCTGCGAGATCATGATGACAGCAAAATTGAGCATGCCCCAGAGGATGAAGTTCCAGCTTGCGCCGTGCCAGAGACCGGTCGCAAACCAGACGACCGCCGACGTGATATAAACAGGGATTCTCTGCGCCGCGCGACGCGGAAGGCGCGACTTTCTCAGGGCTCCCGAAATATTTCTGATCAGTTTGCAGGAAGACATCGGATAAAACACATAATCGGCGAACCACGTTCCCATCGTAATGTGCCACCTGCGCCAGTACTCGGCCACATTCTTCGAGAAGTAGGGCCGCACGAAGTTCTCCTTGACCCCGACGCCGAACATCTGCGCCGCACCTATGGTTATATCGATGCCGCCGGTGAAATCCGCATAAAGCTCAAGCGCATATAACGCCATACCTGCCACCACAAAAGCTCCCGAATATTTACCGGGATCACCGGTGATCTCTTTGACCGCGATGAGTGCCCTGTCGGCGATGATGAGCTTTTTTGCGAATCCCCAGAGCACGCGCATCGCACCGAGCTTTAGCGAGTCGGCCTTAAGGGGCTTCGGGTTAAACAGGTCTTCCTTGATGTCGCCGAAGCGGCTTATGGGTCCCTGTACGAGCTGCGGGAAAAACGAGATAAACAGCGCGGTATGGAACGGGTTGTGAGTCGGCTCTACGGCTTCCCTATATACGTCTACCATGTATCCGACGGTGCTGAAGATGTAGAACGAGATGCCCATAGGCATTAAAATACCCGCCAGGGGGATCCTGCTGCCGCTTCCCACGAGGTCGAGCAGGGAGTTGATGTTTGTGATCGTGAAATCGGTGTACTTGACTACCGCGAGGAGTCCGAGTGTGAGGACGAGGCCAACGATCAGGACTCTTCGGCGCGAACGCTTATCCCTTGCTTTGTACTCTCTCGCTTCTTCGCGTGAAAGGACTTCCTTCATCTCAGCGAGGTACCGCTTGCGCGCGATCGCCTGTTTGTCCATTTTTACGGTCACAATGTATGCCACTATGCTTGTTGAAACGATGAAGACAACGCACCAAACACCGGCGTGCGCATAGAAATAATAGCTCAGAGCCAGAAGGATGTAAGGGCGCGCTTTAACAGGCGCGAGTCTGTAAATGATCAGGCCCGCGCACAGAAACCCTATGAATGCATATGAGGTAAAAAGCATGTCCTACTGTTCCTTATTCGTTTTGCTTTGATTTTATTCCGTTAATGCGGGCGGCCTGCCGGGGCCGCCACCGATCAAAGTGTATCGGATTTCTTAAGAGTTGCTATATAAGCGTTAGCGATCTTCTTTGCCTTCTTCTTGGTCTTAGCCTTGTAGAGCTTAACAAGCTCATCGTGAGTGTTCTTTTCGATCTCATAGCGAAGCGCCGGATCTTTCCTTTCGGCCGCGATCTCGCGCACACAGGATTCTTCGCGCATCTTGAGCGCAAGTTTTTCGATATACTTTCTGAGGACCGAAGGCTTGAGGTCCGTCATGTCGAGCTTTGCGGCGTACCGGGTGTCCACGACCACGCCCCTGTCGCTCGCGGCGTTGATCTTTTTCACCGCTTTGTTATAGATCTTGGTGAGCTTCTTATATTCCTTTTTTGTGTAATACTTCTCGCTGTACTTTTTGTATTCTTTCTCAAGCTCCGAAAGCGCCTCTTTCTTCGCACTCTCGAGGAGCGTGGCGATGCGCTTCGCCTGGTCGCCCGTGGGAGTCTTGTGGTACCTGTATGTGTGCTTGTTGCCGTCGTACCAGACAAGCTCGCCGTCCTTGGGGATGTTGGTCTTGCCGTCATTCCAGTCCGCGGTCATGCCAAAGCCGACCTGACAGAACCCGGTTCCTTTGCAGAAAGGGCATGTGTAGTCGCCGCCATTTTCGTTGCACGGGAAGCACCTGCAGGGGGAGTACCCTGATCCGTCGCAGCCTGTGCAGTCAATCCGGCCCGATTCATGGCAGGTGATACAGGGGTGATATCCCAGACCGCCGCAATTGCCGCAGGGGATTATCTCCGACCCTTCGGGCGGCAGTTCGCCGTCTTCGTTCCTGGTGATCCCGTCACCTCCACAGGAGGGGCAGTTTTCCTTGCCGTCGCCGCCGCACCTGACACACACGAGGTGGCCTGCGCCGAAGCACCCGTCACACTCCACCGCACCTCTGTTGTAGCAGTTGGAGCAGTGCATCTTTCCGAGCCCGTCGCAGTGGTAGCATTCCTCGAATTCCTTCGCGGACGCCTCACACGCGGGTGCAAGGAAGATGATAAGCAGAGCTGCTGCCACGGCAAGCAGGATAAAAAATGATTTTTTAAATTCGAAGTTCTCTTTCTTCACCATTCTTTCACCTCTCAATTATTCATTAACTCTTATGTGACTGTTTCCGAAATTCGTTGATAATGTTTATCCCGCACACTGCACGAGGTTCTCTCAACGTTTATGTCACACGCCTTGAGGCTTTTACAGATATGCGGATTATCCGGCAAACTTTTTTCGGAGATTAAGTAACTCGTCCGGGAGACCCTTTCCCACTAATCCGAATTAAGCATTAAGTATCTCGTCAACGAGCTCCGCGATAGACCGCGCGCTGTCAAAGTTCTCGGGCGTGATCTTGTCCGCCGTGATCACAGCGTCGAACTCATCAGCGAGCTGAGTGATGATGGTGATTATGTCGTACGAATCAAGGATCCCGTCTGCAACTAACCCGTCGCGGTCCTCGTCGTCAAGCTCCGGGTGAAGATCCGCTATGATCTGTTTTATTGTGTCAAGATATTCTTCCATGATATTGCTCCTTATGTACATTCAATTTTTAACTGTTTTGTTGTGTTTCGGGTTTTTACTATGTAGCAATGTATATGACCCCAAACCCCCGTCCCCGAGGGACCATTTCACTTGGTATATGTCTCCGCGAGGCCCTTTCTGTCGATCTTGCCGCCGGGGGTGAAGGGCATCCGTACAACGCGCACGATACGTCCCGGGAGCATGTAGCGCGGGAGCGTCTCCTTGAGATGATCGCCGACCGCCGCCTCTTCAGCCTCGCCTTTATAGACCATGATTATCTTGTCCGCCTTGCTGTCATAAACACATGCAACGATTTCAACACCGCTTATGCCGCCCGCGACGCTCTCTATCTCTCCGAGCTCGATGCGGTGGCCCATATGCTTTATCTGGTAGTCCTTACGTGAAACGAACACGAGCTCTCCTTGCTCGTTTTTGCGTGCGAGATCGCCTGTTTTGTAAAGGATTTCGGGATAGGCGTTATTCAGGGGATTCTGCACGAACGACTCTCCGGTTTTCCCGGGGTTGTTGAAGTACCCGAGCGTCACGCATGTTCCCCTCACATAGATCTCGCCTGTCTCACCGTCTGCGACCTCCCTGCCGTCATCCGAGAGCAGCAGGATCTCGCTGTTCGGGAAAGGACGACCTATCGGGATTGCCTCACCGTCCTCAAATTCCCTGTCAACGCGGTAGAAGCAGCACATTCCGGTCCCTTCAGTGGGTCCGTAGAGGTTAATATATTTCGTGCCTTCGGGTGTCGCTTCCTTCCACGCGCGAAGCTCCTTAGGAGGGAAGACCTCGCTTCCGAAAGCAACCGTACGCAGGTACTGAGGCCTGACTGTTTTAAACGTCCCAAGCGCCGAAACCATGCGGAGCGCAGAGCCGACCCAGCAGATCGTGTTGATCTTGTGCTCATTGAGGAACTCCACGAGCTTCACGGTAAACATGAAGTACTCGCGCGGCACTATCCACGCCGATGCGCCGAACTTGAGTGTCGGGTAGATCTCCTTGAGACATGCGTCAAAGTAGAAAGGTGACTGGTTTCCAAACACCGTACTCTCGTCGACCTCAAGTATCTCCGACAGATGCTCGATGTAATCGATCACGCTTCTGTGGCAAGCGACCACACCTTTCGGTGTCCCCGTAGATCCCGAAGTGAAGACTATGTACGCGGGATCCGTATCGATCTGTGCGTCAAATATGCGTGCAAGTGCGGCGTCATCTATATCAAAAAAGCCTGATAACTCTTCATAGATGAGCGTCTGCCCCCCGAACCCGAGTTCTGCGGACTCTTCCAGATTCTCCTTCCCGCAGATCATCACGCGTGCGCCCGAGGTTTCGATCACAGACCTGACTCTGGCCGCCGGCGCCGCCGTATCGAGCGGAACATAATAACATCCGCCCGCAAGAACTCCGAGGAATGCGGCTATCATCGCGGGGCACCTGTCCATATAAATCGCAACAGGCTCGCGATACACCCCTACTCTTGAAAGCTTTGTGCCTATCCTGCGGCTGATATCATACAGCTCCCCAAACGTGAGCGATCCGTTTATGTCGCTGAAGGCCACGCGGTCGCGCTTTTCATCTATATTATCATATAAATATTCAAGAAGATTCTTTCTCATCTGTGTCCCCACGATCACTCTTTTCCTCTTATTCTGTCCAAAACTACAGGTATATCTTCTTTCAAGGTCTGATACACTATCGAAAGATCAACATTTCCATAATCATGAACTATACGATTCCGAAGGCCATACAACTCAGGCCACGGTATTTCATTATGCTCGTCCTTATAGTCTTGTGTCAGTTTCCTCGCATTTTCAGAAATCTGTATCATTCTAAAAAGCATAGAATCAAGTAAGACTTCGTCCTTATAAAGTCTTTCCTGATCCACGTTTTTCATGTGTTCGATAATAAAGGCAAGGTCGGTTTCAATCTTTTGAGAATAGTATAGGTCACCTTTAGTATTATCCATATATTTTTACCCCTGTCTTTAATACTTCTTTAAGTAATTCCTCGTTGTTCAACAATTGCCTGTAGTCAAGAAGGTCGACTTTCTTTTGGAGAGCCTCCCTTAAGTCTTCCGCTATTCCAAAATACTTTAATCCCGAAAGCCCCGTACAGATCAAAAGATCTACATCACTGTTTTCCCTCGCTGTTCCTTTGGCATACGACCCGAACAAATAACAAAAATCAACACCCTTATTGCGAAACACTTCTTCACAGATTTTTATAATTGTTTCTGTGGTCAAAAGGCCATGTTCCTCATCAACCAATACTATGTCCTTTAAAGTATTTACCAGATACCTGTATTTAATCGTATCAACTTTGCTTTCATCATTTTCATAGTCTATATACGAGCGCAAAGATACTCCTGTTTTCTTGGCTGCCTCTCTTTGGGATAAACCATTTTTCTGACGTAGTGTCTTTAACGATACCATAATATACCTCTAAGCTACAATCAATTGCATACTCTTACATATGTAATTATGCAACATTTGCACATTTTTGTCAATACGTGTGTGCAAATATTGCATGTATATCGTCGTACTTATGTGCAGATTTTGCACTTAACAACAAAAATTGTGCAACAATTCTGTACCTGATATCACACCTTCCCCCGTGCCTCCCGTATCCCGGCCTGTGCCAGAACACGGATCGTGTCCACGAACACTATGTCATCAAGCTTATCCCACAGCCCGGCCGCGTCCATGGCTAGGGGAATCTCAGTGCAACCGAGGATCAGAGCCTGTGCGCCGCGGGCAATAAGATTGCGGCATGTTTCACAAAACTCTCCGGCGAGTTCTTCGCTCAGATCGCGCCCTGCCTTAACCGCGTCGTATATAACAGAGTTTACTGAGTCTTGACCCTTTTTGTCAGGCGTTATAACGCTTATACCCATGGGCTCGAGGTACTTTTCGAAAACCTTTCCTTCCACGGCACCGCGGGTTGCAAGCACTCCGACACGTGTCAGACCCTTCTCACGCAGTACATTTCCGGTTTCCTCTATGAGATTTATGAGCTTAACGCCGCCTGTTGTTACTTCTTCACCGTTTGAATTCTTTTCTGTGCCTTTCGATTCCTCCTCACGATCCATGTTCTTCTCCGAGCCGCCCATTTCTTCCACGCTTTGCGTGTTCTCACCAATACCGTCATTTTTATCGGTCGGATTTACAGCGAATTTCTGTAGCGCAGCTTCTATTTCTTCAAAATAATAGTGTGACGTATTGCATGCCAGCAAGAGTACCTCTGCCCCGGAATCAATAAGCCCTTCCGCAGTCTTTACAATCTCAGGCACCGGACTTTCCCCGCCGTCAAGGATTGCGCGGGTGCGGTCGGGAATTCCCGGATTGCAGTCTATAAGCGTTCTGATGTGTCCCGCGTCGCTGTCGCTCTTCGTCATTTCAACGATCAGTTCAAATAAACGCGCGGTTGCAAGCGGCCCCATGCCGCCGATGATTCCAAGCTTCTTCATGTTCCCTCTAAAAAATTGGGTCAGCAAAGCTGACCCACAGTTTTTACAGTTACGCTTCGTATCCCTTCTGCTTGATCACCTTGATGATCGATTCGACTTCTTTTGCGCAGATCTCTTCGGTTCCGGCTTCGGCCATGACGCGAACGAGGGGCTCGGTTCCCGACTCGCGGACGAGCACGCGTCCGTCACCGCCGAGACGTTCCTCTGCTGCCGCGATAGCTGCCTTGACATCCGCGTCACCCATCGCAAGCTTCTTGTCCGTAACGCGGACGTTCTTGAGAACCTGAGGGTAGATCTTCATGCCCGCAGCAATCTCGGAAACCTTTTTGCCGCGCGCAAGGATAACGGAGATTATCTTGATGCTAGTGAGGATTCCGTCGCCCGTAACGGCGTGTCTCGAAAAGATTATATGACCGGAATTCTCGCCGCCGATCGCGTAGCCGTTCTTCTGCATGTTCTCGCTGACGTACTTGTCGCCGACCGAAGTCTTCTCGTAGCCGATACCGAGCTCGTCGAGAGCCTTGTAAAGTCCGATATTGGACATAACCGTTGTAACGACCTTATTGCCCGAAAGCTCGCCGCGCTCCTTCATCAGCGCGCCGCACATGTACATGATCTCGTCGCCCGTAACCTCGCGGCCAAGCTCGTCGATGCAAAGGCACCTGTCGGCATCGCCGTCGTATGCGAATCCGACATCGAGTCTCTTCTCCTTAACGAGATCCTTGAGCTTCTCGAGGTGAGTTGAACCGCACGCAGTGTTGATGTTGGTTCCGTCGGGAGTGTCGCTGATAACGGTTATATTGGCGCCCAGCGTCTCAAAAACACTCTTCGCAACTGCCGTTGCTGAGCCGTTGGCGAGATCAAGACCGATCTTGAGTCCCGCGAGGTCCGCCTGCTTGCCCGAGCTGCTCATGCCGAGCGCAGTCGCACCGAAGGACTCAAGCGCAACAGCCACAAGGTACTCGATATAGCGCTGTCTTCCCTTTGAATAATCGACTGTTCTGCCGATCTTGTCATCAACCGCGAGGGGAAGATCTCCTCTCTCGCCGTCGATATACTTCTCAACAAGCTCCTCGATCTCGGCGTCCATCTTGTAGCCTTCGCCGTTGATAAGCTTGATGCCGTTGTCATTATAGGGATTGTGGCTTGCGGAGATCATAACGCCGCAGTCGAACGCCTCGCTCCTTACCACGTATGAAACGCAGGGAGTGGTCGTAACGTGCATGAGGTACGCATCAGCACCGCTGGCCGTGAGACCTGCAACGATCGCGTACTCGAACATGTAGCTCGAACGTCTCGTGTCCTTGCCGATGACAACCTTAGCCTTCTTCCCCTCTCTGGCACCGAAGTACCAGCCGATGTAGCGGCCTATCTGAAAGGCATGCTCCACGCGAAGATTCTCGTTTGCATGTCCTCTGAAGCCGTCTGTTCCGAAATATTTCCCCATTTCTGTTTCCTCCAGTATATTTAATACGCAGCTCGTACAACACAATTTACACTGAGGCCGCGGACTACGTCGCCGACAGTTCATGCGAAGCTGCTAAAAATGCCTTTATGGCCTTCGGACCGGTCGATATTCACCATCCCTGGCTCATATCTTCCTCTCTCGGCATCCGTGCCTCGAGCCCGATGGTGTATGGCAGCTTCGTGAACTGATACGGCTCCTCCGTATGCGGCTCAGTATAAACTGTGTTGCACGAGCTGCTATTTAGATTAATGAAATACTTAGTCTCCGCGCCTCTCAAAAAATGGTTCGTGCAGGAGACGTAAGATGTAATTCACTATGTAGTATTGTGATGAACCACAACCCCCGTCCCCAATGGACCATAGTGGGTTATCTTGTAACACTTGTCAAATGCCAAATATCTGCAACATACTCTTCAATGGTGCGGTCAGACGAGAACTTACCGCAGTGAGCCGTGTTAAGGATCGCGGACTTAGCCCAGCGCTCTTCGTCGTTGTACATCTCCTCGATGCGCTTCTGAGCCTCTGCGTAGGAGCGGAAGTCTTTAAGGATAAAGTACTGGTCAGCGCGCTCTTGACCGTTGCTGTCAAGAAGCGAGTTGTAGATCTCCCTGAAGAGCTCGGTGTTCTGAGGGCTGTAGAAGCCGTTGATCATCTGCGTCATGACGTTGCGGATCTCGGTGTCTGTGTTGTAGATCTCGCGCGGATTGTAGCCGCCGTTGTTCTCGTAGTTGATGACCTCCTGTGCGGAGAGTCCGAAGATCACTGCGTTCTCTGCGCCGACCTCCTCAACGATCTCAACGTTCGCACCGTCCATCGTACCGATGGTGATGGCACCGTTAAGCATAAACTTCATGTTACCGGTACCCGAAGCCTCTTTGGAAGCCGTCGAGATCTGCTCGGAAACATCCGATGCGGCGAAGATCATCTCGGCATTCGAAACGCGGTAGTTCTCGATGAAGACAACCTTGAGCTTGCCACCGATGGTCGGGTCGTTGTTGATGACATCCGCAACGCTGTTGATGAGCTTGATGATCGCCTTCGCGCGTCTGTAGCCGGCCGATGCCTTCGCACCGAAGATGAATGTTCTGGGCGTGAAAGCCATGTCGGGATGGCTCTTGAGCTCATTATAGAGGTACATGACGTGCATGATATTGAGGAGCTGACGCTTATATTCATGAAGTCGCTTTACCTGAACATCAAAGATCGAATGAGGATCAACGATGACATTGTTATGCTCCTTGATGTACTCGGCAAGACGCTCTTTGTTGCGGAACTTGATGTTCATGAACTCGTGCTGAGCCTTCTTGTCGTCCGCGTACATAGCGAGCTTCACGATCTTGGAAAGGTCGGTGATCCAGTCGGGACCGACTTTCTCGGTAACCCACTCTGCGAGGAGGGGATTGCCATGGAGAAGGAAACGACGCTGTGTGATACCGTTTGTCTTGTTGTTGAACTTGCCCGGGAAGTATGTTGCAAACTCCTTAAGGCTCTCGGTCTTGAGGATCTCGGTGTGGAGACGTGCAACGCCGTTGACCGAGAATCCGCCGACGATAGCGAGGTTGGCCATTCTGACCTGACCGTCATAAACGATGGCCATCTTCTCGATCATCTTGTAGTCGCCCGGGTACTTAGCCTGGATGTCGTTGATAAACCTGTGGTTGATCTCCTCAACGATCTGATATATACGGGGAAGGAGACGTGAGAAGAGCTCAAGCGGCCACTTCTCGAGAGCCTCCGACATGATGGTGTGGTTGGTGTACGCACAGGCATGTGTCGTGATCTCCCACGCATCATCCCACGAAAGGAAGTAGTCGTCCATAAGGATCCTCATGAGCTCGGCAACAGTAACCGAGGGATGAGTATCGTTCATCTGGAAAACAACATGGTCGGGAAGCTTCTTGATGTCACTGTGCTGAGCCATGTACTGCGAAACAGCCAGCTGAACGCTCGCCGAAACGAAGAAGTACTGCTGCTTGAGACGAAGCTCCTTGCCTGCGTAGTGATTGTCATTCGGGTAAAGCACCTCGCAGATGGTCTTCGCAAGGTTCTCCTGCTCGACTGCCTTGTGGTAGTCGCCCTTATCAAAGGAATCAAGCTGGAAATCGTTCACCGCGCTCGCATCCCAGATACGGAGTGTATTAACGAAGTGATTGTCGTAGCCCACAACGGGGAGGTCATAAGGAACCGCGAGAACCGTATTGCAGCCTTCCTGAACAAAGCACTCACGACCCTGCTCGTTCTTGACCATGCGCACATATCCGCCGAACTTGACGATCTTGGCATTCTCTGCGTCGCGCATCTCGAAGGGATTGCCGTCCTTAAGCCAGTTATCGGGAACCTCGACCTGGTAGCCGTTCTCAATCTTCTGCTTGAACATACCGTATTTGTAGCGGATACCGCAGCCGACTGCGGGGTATCCGAGTGTGGCAAGCGAATCAAGGAAGCATGCGGCGAGACGTCCGAGACCACCGTTGCCGAGTGCGGGATCGGGCTCTTCGTCTTCGATCGAGTTGAGGTCGAACCCAAGCTCGTCGAGGACCTCGCTCACAACCTTGTCAGCCTTCATGTTTATAAGGATGTTTCCGAGCGCCCTGCCCATCAAAAACTCCATGGACATGTAATAAACAGTCTTCGCATCCTTCTTCTCTACAAGCTTATGTGACGCAACCCAGTCATCAACGATGTGCTCCTTGATGGCATAGCACACGCTCTGGAAGATCTGCTGACGCGATGCGTCCTTAACTTCCTTCCTGTAAAGCGTCATGAGGTAGTTTTCAACACTCTCGCGGAACTCTCTCTTTTTTATTTCCATATCGCATTTCCTTTCTGTATGGCTTTCCCTATTATTGTCTGTTTTTACTTTCGGTTTCCAAAGTACTATTATACCATTATGTCGCCGCACCTAAAACACTAAATTGTAAGTCAGACTGCTGTTTGCGCAACATTTAACGTCCATATTCAAAACACATGATCATATGACCGGATACCTTTTTCGCAGCATTTAGTGTCCATACTCAAAACACACATAATTATAAGACAGAATGCCGTTTTTCACAGCATTCTGTCCCTAATATTATCAGATTTTCTCTACTCCAAGACTTGCGTCCTCTCCGTTGAGGTTCCAGTCCTTAGTGTAGCCGGCTGTGCTTCCGGTGATGATCTCGTCTGCGAGGCAGACACTTCCGATCATGTCCTTGTTGGCGGTCGCGATGCGCTCGAGCTCTGCGCTGCCCTTCAGGTAGACCTTGATGCGGTCCATAACCTCGAAGCCCGCTTCCTTACGCATGGTCTGAACCTTGCTGATGATCTCGCGCACGAAGCCTTCCTCGATGAGTGCCTCATCAAGATTGGTATCGAGTACAACGCAGAGTCCGTTGTCCTCGCATGTCACGAAGCCTTCCTTCTTGACGGTCTCGACAACGAGGTCGTCCGCAGCAAGAACTTCGTCGGCACCGTCGAACGCAACGGTCACCTTGCCGTCCTTCTGAAGCTCTGCATATGCGGCAGCTGCATCGGGAAGGTTGGCAAGCGTCTCTTTAAGTGCATTGATCCTGCTTCCGAAACGCTTTCCTAATGTCTTGAAGTTCGGCTTAAATACGTAGCCCGCAAATGAGGATGTATCATTTGTAAAGATGATCTCTTTTACATTGAGCTCGTCCTTGATGATATCCTGATAAAGCTCCGAAACGTGCTGAGCGCCCTTAACGTACATAACTCTGAGTGGCTGGCGCTGCTTGACAGCCGCATCGTTAC
>JAEEGG010024940.1_pt1 | contig 11550 bp, 5 predicted proteins | sample 9134161 | NCBI WGS metagenome assembly JAEEGG01 (sample SAMN16246543, study PRJNA631951) | gut metagenome | biome: gut microbiome; feature: rumen; material: CR-attached | host: Bos | place: Iran: Karaj | collected 2018-10 | reverse complement strand
GACTGGAGCCGTCCGCTGGTGTGCCGCACGTCGGTGGGCGTCGGGGAGGTGTATGGCGGTGAAGGATTGCACGTGGCGGCACAGGACGGCTGCGTCGCGGTGCAGGGGCTGGCCAGTGGCGAACGGGCCGAGGTGTACGACATGAAGGGGAGCCGGGTGGCCACGCTGGCGGCCGACGGACGGACGGCGCCGCTGCCGCAGGGCGTCTACCTGGTGCGCACCACCGCAGGCCGTGCCCGCAAGGCGGTGCTCACACGCTGACACATTTGCTGATTTTCATTACAGAGAAGGACTTATATCTTACCCGCTTGTTCCCTATTCAGTCGCTGTTGTTTGCAAATCGTATTAATCCGAATATGTTATGAAACGGTTTTATGCTTTGATAATGTTTGTTGTTTGCACTGCAAGTGCCATGGCGCAGGATACTGTGCATGTGGGGGACCCTTGGTACCTGACTAAAGATGTGGGACCATCGGATTTTGCTAATATCTATCAGAGAGGTAATTCGTCGTTAGGAATCGACTTACAATTGTATTATGGGAAGGACACGGGTAGCATATTGGTGTATGGTGTGGCCGTGATACAGAGTAATATGCTGGTGGAAGAGGATCGGGCGCGTGAGGCAGTCACCATGACTCCGACGGTGATGCTCTTTGAGCAAGAGTCCTACGGGAATCCGCCGTCGGTCTCGTTCCTCGATTCGGCCAATGTGTTTAATCTTGTGAAACAATGCAGGTTTGTCTATCCTGTCAACGGGAAGGACTCGGTTGTATTCCCCAGCTATGAGTTCTATTTCGACACCCCGCATGGCTTTACCATTCCCGACGATTCATTGTATGTAGCGTGTTATTGGCCTCTTGAACGTCATAATAGTCTCGCGCAATGGGTTCTTGACCATAGGGCCGATGGTGCTGACTATACAGGACGATACTATGGCATCTATGCTGAGGTGCCAACAGGTATGACGGTTGAATACTGGATCTCTTTAGCAGGGAATATATATGAGTGGATGACTTCGAATCCTATGTTTGCTGAAGCATATATGTGGGGTGGTCTGTTCCCTATCATCGGTCTCCGTTGCACGGCGCCGACATTGCGGCTGGTGGGTCGCGGGGGCGACTCGGTGACGGTGGGCTGGTGGCAGGCAGAGGGCGGCGAAGCCTATGAGCTCTCGCTGGGCACCTACGGCAGCGACCCCGACACGGGCCTGCTGGTGACGCCGGCCGACAGTGTGCACACTTTCACGGGGCTGCAGAGCGACACCCTCTACAGCATCTGGGTGCGCAAGGCCTGCCGCTACACGACGGAGGGGTACGACACGCTGGTGTGGAGCGACTGGAGCCGTCCGCTGGTGTGCCGCACGTCGGTGGGCGTCGGGGAGGTGTATGGCGGTGAAGGATTGCACGTGGCGGCACAGGACGGCTGCGTCGCGGTGCAGGGGCTGTCCGTTGGCGAGCGGGCCGAGGTGTACGACATGAAGGGGAACCGGGTGGCCACGCTGGCGGCCGACGGACGGACGGCGCCGCTGCCGCAGGGCGTCTACCTGGTGCGCACCACCGCAGGCCGCGCCCGCAAGGCGGTGCTCACACGCTGACATTTTTTTACATTTCTGTCGGTGGAATGGGGAAAATGTGTATATTTGCAGGCAAAAGGGAATGCTATGGTTTCTGCCGAGATGACACATTATCCGTTCGTTATATGCCGTGCCGCTGCCGGCAGCGGTAAGACTTTCACCCTGGTGAAGGAGTACCTGAAGCTGGCTATGGCGGTGCCCAATGCCACCGTGCGGCGCGACCGCGCCGCGATGGAACGGCATCTGCGTCGACAGTTTGCCAGCATCCTGGCCATCACTTTCACCAACAAGGCGGCGGGCGAGATGAAAAGCCGTGTGATGGAGTATCTGGAGCAGATGGCCCACTATGGCACCGACCCTGCGCATTCACGCATGGGTGCCCCGTTGCTCAAGGCGCTGAACACGATGCCTGTCTACCGGGACAACCCGCTGGACGAAAGCGAGCTGCGCTGGATGGCAGAGGTGGTCTATTCGGCTATCCTGCATCAGTACAGCGACCTGTCGGTGTGCACCATCGACAGTTTCATGCACCGCATCGTGCGCACCTTCGCCCACGACCTGGACCGTCCGGTCAACTTCGAAGTGCAGATTGAGCAGGACGAGATGATACAGCAGGCGGTGTCGCAGCTGATGTCGCTGGTGGGGACGCCGGAGAACGACAAGCTTACACGTGTGCTGGGCGCCTATGCCGAGAGCCGTATGGAGGAGACGAAGGGCTACAACATCGAGGGTGAGCTCACGCGGCTGGCGCAGCAGCTTTTCAAAGAAGGCACCGACGAATATCTGGCGCGGCTGAAGGACATGGACCTCGACGGATTCATCGCGCTGCAGCGTGCGATGACGGCCGACAACCGCCGGTTTGAGCGCGAGGCTGCCGCCTGCGGCCAGGCGGTGATGGAGCTGCTGGCCCGCGCGGGGGTGGAAGAGGCCGACTGCGCCGGCGGGCGCAACGGCTACTATGGTTTCTTCCGCGGTCTGGCGGCGGGCAACGTGCGCCCCTTGACGCCCTCGGTGGCCAACGCCTTCGAGAGCGGCAAGCTGCACAGCGCCAAATGTCCGGAGGCGACGATGGACGTCATCGGCGACCTGATGGACGAGCTCTGTCCGCTCTATGAGCAGGCCCGTACCCTGCTGGGGGTGGCCGACGGACGGTCGCCCGACGAGGGCGCTGCCCTGCGCGACTACAACACCCGCGCGGTGCTGCTGAAGAACCTCTATTCGCTGGCCCTGTTGCGCCAGCTGAAGCATCAGCTCGACCTCTACAGCAAGGAGAACGAGATGGTGCATCTGTCTGAATTCAACCGTTTGATTAATAGTATTGTGTGCGACGAGCCCGCGCCGTTCATCTACGAGCGCCTGGGCAACCGCTACCACCACTTCCTGATCGACGAGTTCCAGGACACGTCGGTGCTGCAGTGGCACAATCTGGTGCCGCTGCTGGAGAACGGCGTCAGCCAGCGCCACGAGTCGCTGGTGGTGGGCGACGGCAAGCAGGCCATCTACCGTTTCCGTCAGGGCGACGTGCGCCAGTTTGTGGCGTTGCCGCAGGTGGAGGGCATGCCGTCGTTCCATGGCAAGACGCTGGCCGCCGAGGGCAACTACGGTTTTGTGCCCCTGGACACCAACTACCGCACCGCGTCGAGCATCGTGGATTTCAACAATGCGTTCTTCACGTGGCTCCTGAAGCGCGAGCCGTTTGCCAGCAACACGGTGGCGCAGCGGATATATGTGGGCACCCCCGACGCCGACGGACATGCCGAACTGTGGCAGCGCCTGCCGGCGGGTGGCGCCATCGAGGGACATGTGGGCGTGACCTTCGTCGACGGAAGCGACGCCGACGCCGTCAACGAGGAGATACGCCAGACCATCGTGCGGCTGGTGACACAACAAGGATACCGCCAGCGCGACATCATGGTGCTGGGACGCAGCAACAAGGAGCTGGACAGCGTGAGCACCTACCTGCAGAGTCACGGTGAGGATCTGCGCATCGAGGTGAGTTCGAGCGAGTCGTTCTTCCTGGTGCGGAGCCATGCCGTGATGGCTGTGGTGTCGGCCTTGCGGCTGCTCTACGATGCGAACGACCGTGTGGCCGCCGCCGACCTGCTGCAGCGTCTCTTCAGCCTGGGGTTGGTGGCCGGCACCCATGCCGATGCCTTCCTGCAGGAGGGCGCTGTCGACGTGGCACAGCTGCTGCGCGACGAGCACCGAGGGTTCGACTTCAGGCCCGAATACTTGGCGGCGCTCGACCTCTACGACTGCTGCGAGGAGCTGGTGCGCGAGCTGCATCTGGACGGCATCGACACGGCCTATGTGGGGTCGCTGCTGGGACGGGTGTCGGCCTTCGCCTCGCGTCGCCACCAGGGGGTGGCCGAGTTCCTGGAGTGGTTCGACGAAAACGCCACCGCCGACCTGGGCGACACGAATCACCGCCAGCTGTCGGCCGCCAGCCCCGAGGGGGTCGATGCCGTGCGCCTGCTCACCATCCACAAGGCCAAGGGCCTGGAGGCTCCGGTGGTGATATGTCCCTTCGCGCCTCCGAGAAGCCACGGATACAAGCTGTGGGTGACGCTCGACGAGAAGACGGACCTGGGTGGCAAGTTGCCGGCGGCCTTCGTGGAGCTGAACGGCAAGGACTCGTCGCAGTTCGACGCGGTGCGCGACGAGGAGCGTCGGCTCGACGAGGTGGACCAGATCAACGTGCTCTATGTGGCGTTGACGCGTCCCCGTGAGCAGCTCTTCATCGTCTGTCCCACGCCACCCAAGACGAGCAAGGATGATATGAGCTATCCTCGTCTCATCAAGGAGTTTATGGATAGCGAACACCCCGCGCTGGGTGATGCCGGCTTCCGCCATGCGGACAAGAGAGACGATACGGGCGCGACGCGCGACGAGGTGGCGCTCAACCGCCTGTCGTTCTCCGAATGGACAACCAGGGTGCAGGTGGCGTCGCCGGCTGAACGGGCCTTGACGCCGCTGCTGGAGGAGAGTGTGAGGCTGGGCAATGCGGCCCACGACCTGATGGCGCACGTGCGCCATGCAGGGGATGTGGATGCCGCGGTGCAGCGCTTGGCGGCCGATGGAGAGATGGATGCCGCCCTGCAGGAGCGGCTGAAAGCCATAGCCCGTGCCGTGGTGTCGCATGCCGACACGGAACGTTTCTTCCGTGAGGGGTGCGACGTGAAGACGGAATGCGACCTGTGTGACGACGAGGGCGTGTGCCGTCCCGACCGCGTGGTGCTGACAGCGGACGAGACCTGGGTGGTCGACTTCAAGACGGGGCGCGACCTGGGTGAGGAACACGACCGTCAGGTGCGTCGCTATTGCCGTGCCATGGAGACGATGGGGTATCCGCGGGTCAGCGGGTGGCTTATCTACCTGCTGCCCGAGGTGAATGTGCGCCAGGTGCGGTGACTTTTCGTTGGAAAGAGGTAGAATAATAATGATGATTCTTTCGCCGTTTAAGAAATGTTAAAAATTGAGGTTTTTCACATTTTCTTGTTGGTAATTCAGATTTATTTCGTAATTTAGCGGTGTGAAAAAGGGGCTCGAAAGGGCCGCTAGACGTAGAATAAATAATTAAAATACAATAATATGGAACTGAAGAAAAATCCCAAGGCCGACCTCGAAAACCGTCGAGGACTCTATTTGGAGATAGGTTTGGTGGTGATTCTCGTGGCCGCGCTGGTCGCCTTCAACGTGAAGTCGTATGACAAAGAGGAGAAGGAGCAGATTGAGCGTGTGGCCACCGATGAGCAGGAAGAGATTATCATCCAGACGCAGCAGGAAGAGCTGCCGCCGCCCCCACCTCCTGAACAGCCCGAGGTGACCACCGAGTTTGAGGTGGTCGAGGATGAGGCCGAGATTAAGAACGAGCTCGTCGTCAACGCCGAAGTCACGGACGACACCAAGAACATTGAGATTACCCCCGTCAAGATTGAGCAGGAAGAGGAGGAAGAGGATGTGCAGATCTTCACCGTTGTGGAGAACGACCCCGAGTTCCCCGGTGGCATGGAAGCCCTGTACAAATACCTGCGCGACAACATCAAGTACCCGCAGCTGGCTCGCGACAACAACATCACCGGCAAGGTGTATGTCACCTTCGTGGTGGAGAGAGACGGTTCGATTGCCAATCCGCGTGTGCTGAAGGATATCGGCGGCGGCTGTGGTGCCGAGGCTATCCGTGTGGTGAAGTCCATGCCCAAGTGGACCCCCGGTAAGCAGCGTGGCAAGGCTGTCCGCGTGCAGTTCAACCTGCCCGTAAGCTTCAACCTGCAATAGCGTTGATTAGCGTCAACAATCTATCGGTGCAGTTTACCGGCACCGACCTTTTCAAGAACGTCACATTCAACATCGCCGACCACGACAGGGTCGGCCTTGTTGGTATGAATGGGGCCGGTAAATCGACGCTGCTGAAGGTGCTCTGCGGTTGGCAGGAGCCTGAGAGCGGCACGTTGGTCATGGCCAGCGGCCAGACGGTGGGCTACCTGCCACAGGAGATGGTGCCCGATGCCGTCGGCACGGTCATCGACGAGGCGCTGACGGCATTCAGCCAGTTGGACGAGCTGGAACGCGAGCAGGAACGCCTGACACAGGAAATCGCCGAACGGACCGACTACGAAAGCGACGAGTATACGCGCTTGTTGGAGCGCCACAACGACGTCACCGAGCATCTTTCGATGCTGGGCGGTGGTCGTCGGCGCGAGGCGGCCGAGAAGGTGCTGCTGGGATTGGGTTTCCGGCACGACGACTTTGAGCGGCCGGTGGCGGTGTTCAGCGGCGGCTGGCAGATGCGTGTGGAGCTGGCCAAGTTGCTGCTGCGCCATCCCGACTTCCTGCTGCTCGACGAGCCTACCAACCACTTGGATATCGAGTCGATACAGTGGCTGGAAGGCTACCTGCAGTCCTACACCGGCGCCGTGGTGCTGGTAAGCCATGACCGCACCTTCCTTGACAACATCACCAAGCGTACCATCGAGATTACCGCCGGCCGCATCTACGACTATAAATGCCCTTACTCGGAGTATGTGGTGCAGATGCAGGAGCGGCGTGCCAGCCAGATGGCACAACTGACCAACCAGCAGCGGCAGGTGGCGCAGATAGAGGCTTTCATCGAACGCTTCCGCTACAAGGCCACCAAAGCCAAGCAGGTGCAGAGCAGGGTGAAGATGTTGGAAAGGATGGAGAAAATCGCCGTCGACGAAGTGAGCACGGAGAGCATCCACTTCCAGTTTCCTCCGGCACCTCACAGCGGCAAGATAGTGGTGGAATGCAACCGGCTGGGCAAGGCCTACGGCGAACATCAGGTGTTCGACGGGGTGGACCTGCTGCTCACGGCGGGCAAGAAAGTGGCCTTCGTGGGCCGCAACGGCGAGGGCAAGACTACCTTGGCCAAGATACTGGTGGGTGACATCAATGACTATACGGGCACCTACCGGCTCGGGCAGGGAGTGGTTCTGGGATACTATGCGCAGAACCAAGCTGCCATGCTCAACCTGGAGAAGACGGTCTTTGAGACTATCGACGATATCGCGCAGGGTGATATACGGCCCAAGATACGCAACATACTAGGCAGTTTTCTCTTTGCCGACGATGATATTGACAAGAAGGTGAAGGTGCTCAGCGGCGGGGAGAAGGCGCGTCTGGCATTGGCCAAGCTGCTGCTCACGCCGAGCAATCTGCTGGTGCTTGACGAACCGACCAACCATCTGGATATGAACTCGAAGGACATTCTGAAGAATGCCCTGCTGCAGTATACCGGCACCCTCATCGTGGTGAGCCACGACCGTGACTTCCTCAGCGGGTTGACCGATGAACTGTATGAGTTCCGTGACGGTGCGGTGCATGAGTTCAAGGGCGACATCATGGAGTTCCTGGATGCCGCAAAGGAGGCCAGGGAGTCGGTGGCGGTCAAGGAGATGAAAAGCGCCAAGGAGGTCTCTGCCTCCAAACAGGCTTATGAACAGAGCAAGGAGCGGGAGCGTGAACGGAGGAAGTTGCAGAATGTAGTCAAGCAAAAGGAGAAGGAGATAGAAGAATTGGAGCGACTGTTGGCCGAGAAGGACGCCCTGTTGGCCAGCGGGCAGCCTCAGGAGACGTCGTTCTACGACGAATACCAGCGTCTGAAGCGTGAGCTTGAGACGAAGATGGAAGAATGGGAAGAGGCTGTCATCCTCGCCGAGGGTGCATAAATAATAAAGATATACTATTAATAATAGATGGCAAAGAAGAATGATGACGGTTCGCCGCTGATGCGGCAGCATGCTGAACTGAAGAAGAAGTTTCCCGACGCGGTATTGCTTTTCCGCGTGGGCGATTTCTACGAAACCTTTGGTGAGGATGCACGTACCGCATCGCGCATATTGGGGCTTACCCTGACGCGTAAGATGGCCGGCGGCGGAGAATATACCGACCTGGCCGGCGTGCCGTATCATGCTTTGGAGCAATACCTTCCGCGTCTGGTGAAGGCAGGGCTTCGGGTGGCTATCTGTGAGCAGTTGGAAGACCCCAAGACAGCCAAGGGACTTGTCAAGCGCGGCATCACCGAGTTGGTGACACCCGGTGTGGCTTACAACGACATGGTGCTGGAAGTCAAGGAGAACAACTTCCTCTGCGGTCTTCATTTGACGGACAAAATACACGGCATTAGTTTTCTTGATGTATCGACAGGTGAGTTCTATGTGGCCCAAGGTGACCTGGCCTATATTGATAAATTGCTGACCAACTTCCATCCTTCGGAAGTGGTGTTGCAGCGCAAGAAGCAACGGTGGTTCCAGGAACAGTTTGCGGAGAAGTACTATTGCAATACCTTCGAAGACTGGGTCTTCGCGCCCGACTTTGCCCGTGAGTTGCTGCTGAAACAGTTTGGCACCAACTCGTTGAAAGGCTTCGGGGTGGAAGACTTGGACCTGGGTGTCATCGCCGCCGGGGCGGTGCTCTACTACCTGCAGGATACGCAACATAACCAGACCGCCAATATCACGCGCCTGAGTCGTGTGGAGCGCGACCGGTATATGTGGCTCGACCGCTTCACGGTTCGCAACCTGGAGCTCGTCTCATCGCCCCACGAGAACGCAAAGACACTGCTTGACGTGCTTGACGAAACGCTTACCCCCATGGGGTCGCGGTTGTTGCGCCGGTGGATTGTGATGCCGCTGAAAGAGAAGGAACCCATCGAAGAGCGGCTGGGGGTGGTCGATGTGCTGTTGCGTGAGACCGAAATGCGGCAGCAGCTGGCCAAGCATATCAAATCTATCGGCGACTTGGAACGCTTGATTACCAAGGCTGCCGTCGGACGAATCAGCCCACGCGAGATGCTGCAGCTGCGGCGTTCGTTGGAGGCCGTGGGCGAGGTGAAGAAGATCTGTGCCGCCAGTGGAAGCGACGTCTTGATGCGTATGGCTGAACAGATCAACCCCTGTATGATGCTCGCCGACAGGATAGGGCGTGAATTGAAAGAAGACCCTCCTGCAAAAGTGGAGAAGGGTGGGGTGATAGCAGCAGGTGTCAATGCCGAGCTTGATGAGTTGCGAGGTATGGCCGGTTCGGGCAAGGAATACCTGAAGACCTTGCAGCAGAAAGAACAGGAGGCGACCGGCATACCGTCGCTCAAAGTGGGATTCAATAACATCTTTGGATACTATTTCGAGGTTTATAACACCCATAAGGACAAGGTGCCTGCGGAATGGATACGTAAGCAGACCCTCACCAACGCCGAGCGCTACATCACGCCGGAACTGAAGGAATACGAGGACAAGATATTGGGTGCCGAAGACCGCATATTGACGCTGGAAGTGCAGCTGTACAACCAGCTGATGGCTGCGGTGACAGAGTATGTCCAGCCGGTGCAGTATGACGCCCAGCTGGTGGCGCACCTCGACTGTCTGCAGAGTTTCGCCGAAGTGTCACTCCGGGGCAACTATTGCAGGCCGGAGTTGACTGAGGACGACAAGATAGAGATACTTGAAGGACGCCATCCGGTCATTGAGACGCAAATGCCGCCGGGAGAACAGTATGTGAGCAATGATGTGATGCTCGACCGTGAACGTCAGCAGATTATAATTATTACAGGCCCCAATATGAGCGGTAAGTCGGCCTTGCTGCGTCAGACGGCACTCATCGTCCTCATGGCGCAAATCGGCTGCTATTGTCCTGCCAAACGTGCCACCGTGGGATTGGTTGACAAAATATTCACCCGGGTGGGGGCCAGTGACAACATCAGCAGTGGCGAGTCAACGTTTATGGTCGAGATGAACGAGACCGCCAGCATCCTCAACAATGTCAGTGACAGGAGTTTGGTGTTGCTTGACGAGATTGGTCGCGGTACGTCGACCTATGACGGTATTTCCATAGCCTGGGCCATCACGGAGTATCTGCACAATAACAAGAAGGCCCGTCCGAAGGTGATGTTCGCCACCCATTACCATGAGCTTATCGAGATGGAAAGCCAATACGAACGCATCAAGAACTATCACGTCAGCGTCAAGGAAATCGACGGCAGGGTAATCTTCTTGCGCAAACTTGTACCGGGTGGCAGTGAGCACAGCTTCGGCATCCATGTGGCTCGTTTGGCTGGTATGCCGCCCCAGGTGGTGAACCGTGCCGATGCCATGTTGCAGGTTCTTGAGTCGAAAAATGGACATGCTGTCGAGAAGGGCGAAAAAGTCAAAAAAGATGTCTTGGAGGGTGAAAAAAACAGTTCGACAGAAGGGCTTCAGCTCAGTTTTATTCAGCTGGACGACCCTACCTTGCTGGAGATAAAAAGCATTCTGATTGATATTGATATTGATACACTTACACCGATTGAGGCGCTGCTAAAACTGAATGAGATAAAAAAAATTGTCGGGAAAAAGTAAAAAATATTTTGTCGGTTTCAAAAATGTTTGTACTTTTGCACCCGCTTTTGAGAGAAAAAGTGTACCTGAAAATGCGGAAATAGCTCAGTTGGTAGAGCACGACCTTGCCAAGGTCGGGGTCGCGAGTTCGAGTCTCGTTTTCCGCTCCAAGGCTCCTAAATCAGAGAGAGATGCTCTGGTGGTGGAATGGTAGACACGAGGGACTTAAAATCCCTTGCCCGCAAGGGCGTGTGGGTTCAAGTCCCACCCGGAGTACTAAAAAAGAAAGATGCGGAAATAGCTCAGTTGGTAGAGCACGACCTTGCCAAGGTCGGGGTCGCGAGTTCGAGTCTCGTTTTCCGCTCCAAAAAAAGAAGAGTAACTTGAAATGATGTCTGGCAACATCAAAGTCCATGTTCTAAACGCCCTAGGGTGCGTGTGCGAGTTTGTCGAGCAAACGCCAACCTAAAGGCCGATGAGGTTGCCAAAAAGCACAAGCGAGAGAAAGAAATATGTCTTGGTAGCTCAGCTGGTAGAGCAATTGACTCTTAATCAATGGGTCCAGGGTTCGAATCCCTGCCAGGACACTATATCGCGGGGTGTAGCGCAGTTGGCTAGCGCGCCACGTTCGGGACGTGGAGGCCGGAAGTTCGAGTCTTCTCACCCCGACACAGCTAACCGCAGTCGCCACTTTAGCTCAGTTGGTAGAGCAACGCATTCGTAATGCGTAGGTCCGCGGTTCGAGTCCGCGAAGTGGCTCACAAAGAGTTAGGCAGAACATGGTGTTCTGCCTTTTTTGTTTTAAAACAATTAGTAACAACAAAACAACAAACAGTAATGGTAAAACAGTACGAAACCGTTTTCATTGCAACTCCCGTTTTGTCTGAAGAACAGATGAAGGAAACGGTAAAGAAGTACACCGACCTGCTCCAGAGCAAAGGCGCGGAGATTGTGTACGAGAACAATTGGGGCATGCGCAAGCTGGCCTATCCTATCCGCAAGAAGACCACCGGCTTCTATTATCTTATAGAGTTCCAGGCCGAGGGTAGCGTCATCAACGCCCTCGAGGTCGCCTACAAGCGCGACGCGCGCCTGCTCCGCTTCCTCACCGTCAGCCTGGACAAGCACGCCGTGGCTTACAACGAG
>JAEEGG010024935.1_pt1 | contig 11552 bp, 14 predicted proteins | sample 9134161 | NCBI WGS metagenome assembly JAEEGG01 (sample SAMN16246543, study PRJNA631951) | gut metagenome | biome: gut microbiome; feature: rumen; material: CR-attached | host: Bos | place: Iran: Karaj | collected 2018-10 | reverse complement strand
ACCCCTCCTCCAAGGGTAAGCCGGCCATTCTTCATCTTCGCGGGTTTCCGTACAGTCCGTTTGAAACCATGCTGCATTTGAAGGCGGAAAGAGCGCCTCCCAATTGCGGGCCCGAATTCGCCGCGGAAAAAGAAATCATATTTCCATAAGCTTCTACTTGACAAGCCGGATTCTCTGGTGTATATTTCAAAATGTAAATGTTCCGTTCAGTTATGTCGACTTTGTAACCAAACGGAAACAAGCTGTTACATCTCGGATGAACGGCAATGCTGATGCGTTCCCCAATACGCGGGCAGAAAAGTGGAGGCAAGCAAGATGAAAAAGATGTATGAGATCCCCGAAATCAAGGTCACCATTCTGGATCGTTTCGACGTGATCGTTACCAGCGACAACAGCCCCGGCGGCGACGACGACGAGCTCCCCATCTACTGAGAATCGGTGAAAAGAAGAACTCTTTGGTTTCTGCTGGCACTGATCGTGGTTGTGGCGTTCATTCTGATCGCCCTCCACGGCGGTGCTGCGGACGGCTGGAAAGCTTCGGATGACTCTGAGGCTGCGCCATCCGATGAACCTGAACCCACGCACGCGGAGGCGGAATCTGACACGGATTCGGATATCCCGCTGGATGAGAATGAGCTTCCGATTATTCCTGCGTAAAAAAGAATAAGCCTGCGCCGAAGGGTGCTTGGTTTTTGTGCGCATTTTGCGCGAATGACCGTCTGATTACTTGTTGATCAGGCGGTTTTTCTTGTTCCTGCGCAGGCGCTATAAAAGGTGTGTAATCCGGATTCAGAAACGGCCTTTCTCCGCTGGATTTCCTTGCTTTTCAAGAGACGATGCATTATACTGACACTGTACTGAAAAAAAGAGCCTCATAATAAGAAGGGGGGACCCTGCCGAGGACGGCAGCGTGCCGGGAAAAGACCGATATGAAAGGAGCATATGCGATGAAAACTGTTCTGGTTGCAATGAATCTTGAGCCATACCACCGGCAAAAGCTGGAGCGGGCTGCCCCTGCCTGCCGTTTTGTCTACGCACCGGGGGATGAACTGAAGGAAGAGATGGTCCGCGGCGCGGATATCATCATCGGCAATCCGCCTCCCGCGTGGATCGGCGGCTCGGAGCGGCTGGAGCTGCTGCAGCTCTTTTCCGCCGGAGCGGATCCCTATATCAAGCCGGGGGTTCTGGCGCCCGGCACCAGGCTGACCAATGCGACCGGCGCGTACGGAAAGGCGGTATCCGAGCATGCCCTGGCCCTCACGCTGATGCTGCTGAAAAAGCTGTATCGCTACCGGGACTTTCAGCGGGAGCATAGCTGGAGGGATGCCGGGATGGTCACCTCGCTCTCCGACGCCACGGTTCTCGTGGTGGGTCTGGGCGATATCGGGCTGGCCTACGCCCGTCAGGTCAAAGCCCTGGGCGCGCGGGTCATCGGGGTGAAGCGCCGGCCGGGGGCTTGCCCGGAGGGCGTGGATGAGCTCTGGCTGACCGCGGAGCTGGATCGGGTGCTGCCCGAGGCGGATGTGATCTTCTCGATCCTGCCCGGGACGGCGGACACCTTCCATTTCTACACACGGGAGCGCTTCTCCCGGATGAAGCCCGGCGCCGTTTTCATCAACTGCGGCCGAGGCAGCGCCGTCGCCATGGACGTGCTGGCGGACGTTCTGCGGGAAGGGGAGATCGCGGCGGCCGCGGTGGATGTGACCGAGGTGGAGCCGCTGCCGGCGGACAGCCCTCTCTGGGAACTGGAAAACCTGATCATCACGCCCCACGTGGCCGGGAACTTCCATCTGGCGGATATCCGGGAGCAGGTGGTGGAGATCGCCGCGCAGAACCTGACGGCCCTTCTGGCGGGGGAGCCTCTGCGGAATGTGGTGGATTTCCGGACGGGATACAAGAAATAGTACTTTTTCGAAAAAAGGATGGTAAAACCAAGCTTGCTATGCTATACTGTAAATGATATCCTCTGCATGAGATCGGATAGGAGAGATAGAACATGAAGTGTCCGTTTTGCGGTTATACCGAGAGCAAGGTCATCGACTCCCGCCCTGCCGAGGAGGGCGCCACCATACGTCGCCGCCGGGAGTGTCTGGCTTGCCAAAAGCGTTTTACCACCTATGAGATCATTGAACGATTGCCCCTCGTGGTTGTGAAGCGCGACGGCAGCCGTCAGTCCTTTGACAAGGTCAAGCTCATCAACGGCATGGTGCGCGCCTGCGAGAAACGCCCCGTGCCCCTCCAGACGCTGGAGCAGATCGCGGATGACATCGAGCAGGAGCTGCAGAGCAATCTGGAACGCGAGATCAGCACGGTGGAAATCGGCGAGATGGTCATGAACCGTCTGAAAAACGTGGACGAGGTCGCCTATGTGCGCTTCGCCTCCGTCTACCGCAGCTTTAAGGACATCAACACCTTTATGGAGGAGCTTTCCAAGCTCCTGACGGAGAAGCAGTAAGCGCATACTAAACTCTAGTAGGAATCAGATGATCTTTGCGGCCGGATTTGTGCCAGACATTGTTGGCGGCCATGCAAATAGTTTTCCATGATTCGCTGCGGCCGCCGCCTCGCCTGATGCAAATCTGTCTCGTAAATCTTTGTCTTCATCTTATGAGAGTTTTGTATCAGAAAACCGTGCCCAGACTGGGGTGCTCCATCTGGTTTGCGCTCTCCAAATGGCCGCGCAGCAGGCGCAGCGCGGCGGGCCAGCCGGGGTCTTCCTGAAGCAGGGCCTGCTCGAGACCGGCAAAGCCGTCCTGGATGCCGTCCAGATCCGGGTGTCGGAAAAAGACCTGGACATATGCTTCCTGCTGCTTCCAGCAGCGCCTGCCGTCCTCCAGACAGCGGAGCGCCGTTTCATAGTCACCTTGCCGGGCGGCCTGTTCCGCCCGGCGAAGACTGTATTCCACGGATTCCAGCAGATGATCCGCCGTGCGCAGATTCCACACCGCGCCAAGGATCAACAGCAGCAGCAGGATCGCTGCGGCGATTTCCCGTTTCAAGGCTTTGCCTCCTTGGCTACGAAATATACCCGGCCTTCCCGGGTGGAGGTCAGAAGGAAGACTTCTCCGGGGGCGGAGGCGCCGTGCGCCTTCAGCTGCTTGTCCAGCCAGACCCGGTCGAAGCCCAGATGGCGGAGGTTTGCTTCCAGCACATGTCCGTCGCTGATGAGGATGCTGGGATAACCGCCCGCGCCGGGATCCAGCTTGAGCTGCGCCGCCGTGGCGGGCTGCTCGCCGGGGAAGAGGATCACATTGAGCTTGCCGTTGGTTTCCAGGATCCCGTATTCGATGGTGCTCAGATCCGTGACGCCCTGTCCGCGCAGCTCCTGCATCAGCTCGTCGATGGTGAAGCGGTTGCGGAACATCTCATTTTGGAGGATCTGTCCGCGGACGATCAGCAGACTTGGCTTGCCGAAGATCAGACTCCGCAGACGGACGCTCCGCAGACTGAGCCCCGCGATGATCACCTCACAGCAAAACAGCACCAGGATGGGGATGAGGCCGTTGATCAGCGGGATCCCCATGTCCTGCAGCGGGTGAGACGCCAGATCCGCGATCAGCGCCGCAAGGACGAATTCGGAGAGCTCCATCTCGCCCAATTGCCGCTTTCCAAGCAGCCGCATGGCGAGCAGGAGCGCAAAGTAAATGATCAGCGTACGGATCAAGACAATGGCCATAAGCTTCCCTCCCGCTTTAGTATGTCCGGAAGGGAGGCTCGTTATTGGGGGGATCGACATGAGAACCGTGATTTGTGACAGCAGCCTGTGCTGTCGCCTCGCGGCGGAGCAGATCCGGGATCTGCTCCGGGAAAAGCCGGACGCCGTGCTGGCGCTGGCGGCGGGGCGCAGTACGGCTCCGGTCTTCGGGGAATTGGAAAGACTGTGCGCCGCCGGGGAGCTCCATATGCGCAGGGCACGGGTATTTGCGGCCGCCGAGCTTGACGGCGCGCCGGAGGGAATGAGCATCCGGGCCGCGCTGGAACGGGAGCTGCTGGAAAAGACAGACCTGGCGCCGGAAAACTGCCGCTTCCTTTCGGCCGAGACAGCCGAGGGCTATGACGCGGCCATCCGGGAGGCCGGAGGGCTGGATCTTGCGCTTCTGGGCCTGGGCGACAACGCCCATGTGGGCTACAATGAGCCGGCTACGCCCTTTGACTCCCGCACGCACCGCCAAAAGCTCACCGACGCCACCCGCAGGCAGCTTGCGGCGTCCTTTGGGGCGCCGGAGGAAGTTCCCGCATATGCCTGGACCATGGGGATCAAGACCCTGGTGGAGGCGCGGAGGATCCTGGTGCTGGCCTTCGGAGAGGAGAAGGCGAAGCCAGCCTTTCAGATGCTCTATGCCCGCACGGACAGCGCCGTGCCGGCGGCATTTCTGCAGCTTTCCCCGGATGTGACCGTCTATCTGGACGAGGCCGCCGCGGCGAAGCTCTGATCCGGCAAATCGTAACGAGAATCGGAGGAATACGATATGGGGAAATATTTTGGTACCGACGGATTTCGCGGAGAGGCCAACAAGGGGCTGACCGTCGATCACGCCTTCCGCATCGGCCGTTATTTGGGATGGTACTATGGGCAGAAGCACAAGGCTGTTGTGGTCATCGGCAAGGACACCCGCCGCTCCAGCTACATGTTTGAAAGCGCCCTCTGCGCGGGACTCACCGCCTCCGGGGCGGACGCCTTTCTGCTGCATGTCACCAGCACGCCCAGCGTCTCCTACATCACGCGGGTGGATGATTTCGACTGCGGCATCATGATCTCCGCCAGCCACAACCCCTACTGCGACAACGGCATCAAGCTTATCAACTCCAACGGCGAGAAGATGGAGGAGAGCGTGCTGGACGGGATCGAGGCCTACCTGGATTCCGGGGAGGAGCTGCCCTACGCCACCGGCTCCGCCATCGGCCAGACGGTGGACTACGCCGCCGGGCGCAATCGCTATATCGGCTATCTGATCAGCCTGGCCACCCGATCCTACAAGCGCTATCGGGTGGGTCTGGACTGCGCCAACGGCAGCACCTGGATGATGGCCAAGAGCGTGTTTGACGCGCTGGGGGCCGATACTTACGTGATCGCCAACCGCCCCGACGGGCTGAACATCAATGTGGACTGCGGCTCCACCCATATGGAGAATCTGCAGAAGCTGGTGCGGGAGAACCATCTGGACATCGGCTTTGCCTTCGACGGGGACGCGGATCGCTGCCTGGCGGTGGACGAGAAGGGCGAGGTGGTCAACGGCGACGGGATCCTCTACGTCTGTGCCAAGTATATGCGGGAGCGCGGCATGCTGGGCGACAGCAAGGTGGTCACCACGATTATGTCCAACATGGGCCTGTACAAGGCGCTGGACGGACTGGGGATCGGCTACGAGAAGACCGCGGTGGGCGACAAGTACGTGGCGGAGAATATGCGCCAGAACGGGCATCTGATCGGTGGCGAGCAGTCCGGCCACATCATTTTCGGCCGCTACGCCACCACCGGCGACGGGATCCTGACGGCCATCAAGGTCATGGAGGCCGTGATCGAATCCAAGCAGACCCTGCACGAGCTGGCCTCCGGGATGAGGACCTATCCCCAGCGTTTGAAGAACGTGGTCGTCACCGACAAGGACGAGACCCTGTGCTGCCCGGAGGTAAAGGCCGCCGTGAAGGCCGTGGAGGCCGAGCTGGGGGAGAACGGCCGGGTGGTTCTGCGCAAGAGCGGAACGGAGCCGCTGCTGCGGGTGATGGTGGAAGCGGACGCGCAGGAACTCTGTGAGCAGAAGTGCGACCAGATCATCGACGCCATGCGTGTGGCGGGAAAGCTGATCCAGGTGAAGTGACATGATTGAGATTTCGGAACTTTTGGACTTGAATCACACCATCGCGGCGCCTCTTTTCGCGGGGAAGACCTATCCGTGGGAGGTGCTGGACGGGATCAAGGATTTCATTTTGCGGCTTGGCCCCACTCTGGATCCGGCGGAGTTCGAGCATCCGGAGGAGGGCGTCTGGATCGCGAAGGACGCCAAAGTTTTCCCCTCGGCCTATGTGGGCGCCCCCTGCATCATCGACCACGAGGCCGAGGTGCGCCACTGTGCCTTTATCCGCGGCAGCGCCATTGTGGGAAAGGGCGCCGTGGTGGGCAATTCCGTGGAGCTAAAAAACGTGGTGCTGTTTGACAAGGTGCAGACGCCCCACTACAACTACGTGGGCGATTCCGTCCTGGGCTATCGTGCCCATATGGGCGCCGGCTCCATCACCTCCAATGTGAAGAGCGACAAGACCCTGGTGGTGGTCAAGGAGCCGGAAGAGCTCCATCCCACGGGCCGCAAGAAGTTCGGCGCGATCCTGGGCGACCAGGTCGAGGTGGGCTGCAACAGCGTGCTGAATCCCGGCACGGTGGTGGGCCGCCGCACCAACATCTATCCCACCTCCTGCGTCCGCGGCGTCATCCCCCCCGACAGCATCTACAAGGACAAGGCGCACATCGTCATCCGGGAGAAATAGGCTTTAGATTTCAGGTTTTAGGTTTTAGAAGACGGGGGAAACGCGATCTCCTCAGAACGCAAAACGCAAAACTGCCCCCCTTTGGGATGCGGCACGCATCCCAAGGGGGGGCTTCGTCATACCATGCTGCGGTAGTCCTCCGCGTTTTCCACGGAATTAGGCGGGAAGAACTCCTCCACCGGGAAGCGGATACGGCTGAACAGCTCGCAGGGATCGTCCTCCGAGGCGCCGGGACATTCCTTGGTGGGAAGGCTATACTCGTAGGCCGGGATCAGCAGTTGCGTATCCCGCTCCAGTCGGATGATGCTGAACTGACCGATGGTGGCGTACCAGCGCCGTGCGGTATCGGTCAGAACCAGCGGCTCCGGGAAGGCGTCCGCGATAAAGCCGGGGATTGCCCGCTGCTCCAGCTCCGTGGGGCAGAGACATTCGGCGTCCACCAGCTTCATGTGCAGCGCAATGGGGTCGACGGAGTTGACCACGGCGATGGGCAGGTCTCTGCTCTCCGCCGGCGGGGTCAGATCCTCGGAGGAAAAGCTCTTTGCGCTGCCCTCGCTGCCGAAGAGCATGGCGCGCTTGTCAAACACCGCCAAGCCCTGTACGGTCTGCCCGCTGGGGAAGGTCTCACCGATGATCCGATAGAAATAGCTGCAGTCCACGGTGAAATAACCGCGGTTGAAGCTGATGGGCTCCACATTGACCGCGCAGTACAGAAGCTCTGCGCTGCGAGGCCGGATGCTCAGTGCGTTTTCTATGTAGGACTGAGCGGAAACTGTGGGAAAGACCCGCAGATCGTCGATGCAGTCCTTATCGCGGCAGCTGTCGAATATTTTTCGGGTGTTGATGGATACGGCTTCCCGGATGACGGCCTCCGGAGCGGCCGGCCCGGGGGATGCTTTTTCAGCCATTGAAAACCCTCCTGTCGTTCGGATTTCAGTACAGTCTATGCGCCGGCGATGGACGGTGTGATTTTTTCCTTGAAAAAAGGCGAGATTGAAGTATAATAGAACAAAAGAAGCCATGTGAGGAGGGACGGAAATGGATCAGTTGGGCTTTATCCATGATAAGCTGGATATCAAGATTTTGATCCTCTTCGTGCTGCGGCGGCTTCCCGCACCGGTGGATCCGGAGACGCTGCTGGAGCTGTGCCAGGTGGACGGGGGGATCGGCTATTTTGACTATTCCGATTGCCTCAGTGAGCTTTTGCGTACCGAGCATATGACCGAGAGCGAGGAAGGCTTCCGGATCACAGAGAAGGGCGCCCGCAACGCGGACGCGGTGGAGAGCACGCTTCCGTATTCCGTGCGGGTGAAGGCCATCAAGCGCATCGCGCCGGTGGAGGAGCGGATGCGCCGTCTGGCGCTGATCACGGCCCGGCATACGACGGATGAGAACGGCTGCACGGTGGAGCTTGCCGTCTCCGACGGGAAAGGGGAGATGCTCCATCTGCATCTGCTCTGTTCCGGCGAGGAGCAGGCGAAAAAGATGGAAAAGCGCTTTCGCAGGGACGCGGAGGGCTATTACCAGAAAATCGTGGAGCTGCTGAGCGAATAGACCACGGCGGCTTTGGATCATACCATGGAAATACGCCTTGCGGCACGCTGCCGCAAGGCGTTTTTCCGGCCTCCCAGAGCTGACAGGAAGACTCGCATAATTGATTTTGTTTACATAACAAAAAACTCGATCTGCTTACAAATGCTGAAAAACATAGGCGTTATGCACAACAAAGAGTTTACATAATATTTACTCTTCCGGGAGCTTGGACAGCACGATCAGCAGCGTCCCCTCCCGGACGGAGATCTCCGCCTCCTGGGCTGCCCATTCGTTGCTGACGCCGAGGGGAAAGTCCGGCCGCAGCTCCGCGTCCTCCAGGGGATACTTGGCCCCGCGGATGCAGACGCCGCGGCAGCGCTCCGCCGCGAAGACGGACAGAGACCGGCCCTCCCGCCGGGGAAGACGCAGAGTGCCGGCGCGCAGGGTGTGGATCTCCGTGTCCGCGCTCTGGATCAGGACGGAGGCGCCGTGCCTGGCCGCGAATACCGCCGCCTGGAGGTTTGCGATCAGGTGATCCAGCCGCCCGCCCAGGGCGCAGACCAGGCGGATCCGGCCGCAGCCCAGCTCCAGCGCCGCGCGCAGGGCGCTGATGGTGTCGGTGTCGTCCTTTTCGATGGGAAGCCGGCGAACGGGAACCTTTGCGTCCACCGCCCCGTCATAGGAATCGAAGTCGCCGATCAGCAGATCGGGCCGGAGCCCGCGGCGCTTGGCATAGGCATAGCCCCGGTCGCAGGCGATGACGAATTCGCCCTCCACCGGCGGGTCGAAGGGCGCGTACTCGCCCCCGGAGATGATAAGACAACGTTTGACCATGGCGGAAACCTCCGATCTTTGGAACTGCACGCCCGTCCGCTGTTCCGGACGGCCTTGGCTCAATTCGGCACTTTGATGTCGCGCCAGTCGCTCACGTCACACTGGCCGTCGTAGTACTTTCCCGTGTACGTTGTGGCGACCACGGTGCCGTCCGTCCGCAGCCCCACCGTATGACGATACCCGGCGGAGACGGCCACCACGTCCGTCCAGCCGCTCACGTCGCACTGGCCGTAATCGAAAACTCCTGTATATTTTGTGGCGACCACCGTGCCGTCCGCCCGCAGCCCCACCGTGTGACCAGACCCGGCGGAGACCGCCACAATATTCGTCCAGCCGCTGACGTCGCACTGGCCGTCATCGTTCCATCCCGTGGCGACCACGGTGCCGTCCGCCCGCAGCCCCACCGTGTGCCAAACCCCGGCGGAGACGGCCACAATGTCCGTCCAGCCGCTCACCTCGCACTGGCCGTATTCGTTATTTCCCACGGCGACCACGGTGCCGTCCGACCGCAGCCCCACCGTGTGCCAACCCCCGGCAGAAACGGCCACCACGTCCGTCCAGCCGCTCACCTCGCACTGGCCGTATTCGTTCCATCCCACGGCGACAACAGTGCCGTCCGCCCGCAGACCTACCGTATGCAAGCTCCCGGCGGAGACGGTCTCCCGCTGCGTGATCTGCCCCCAGAGAGCGAACACCTGCTCCCGGGCACCCGGATAATTCCCCAGCGCCTGGAAGGCGGCGATGGCCTCGTCATACCTCCCCGCCTCCGCCAGGGCGGATGCGCGGCGGTATTTCGTCTCCAAAACCTGCATGGGGCTGTCCTTGTAGCCGCCCAGATCCTGGAACACGGAGATGGCCTTCTCGTACTCTCCCGCATCCGCCAGGGCTTGGGCTATCTGATAGCGGCTGTTGGGGATCAGCACCTTCACGGTCAGGAAAAAGCCGCCCACGAGAAGAATCACAATGGGCAGGGTGATGGCGAGGATTTTTCCGGCCTTCTTCGCCTTGCCCTGGGCGGCGGCCTTTCTCTCCGCTCGCTCCCTGGCCTGGGCCTCCGCCGCAGCCTTTCTCTCGGCTGCCAGCCGTTCCGCCTCAGCCCGCGCCGCCGCAGCCTTCTTCTCCGCGGCTTCCCGCTCCCGGGCGAGGCGCTGATCCCGCTCGGCCTTCAGTTCCTCCAGGTCAAGGGCCAGCAGCTCACTGAGCTTCGCGCCGCAGCGGCGGCAGCAGGCTTCCTCCGCCCGGTTGATGGATCCGCAGGCGCAGAACCAGAGATCCTTTTCTTCTGCGGGCATCCGAACCGTGTCCGCGCCGAAGCGGAGCCGGTACTGCTTCGCGAGCTCCGCGTTTCCCAGGGCGTGTTCCGGCGTCTCCGCCTCGCCCAGGGGCTCCCAGGGGGTCTCCGGCGCGGTCCACACGCTCTTGTCTGTGAAGATGACCTCTGTCACCGTAACGGTAAAGGCCCGGGTAGAGCTGTTGGGAAGGGGGATCGCCACTTGCTGGCCGAACTCCTCGTCCCGCTTCAAATTCAGATCCAGATAATCAAAGGAAACGGCCTCCCCCAGGGGGCGATCCGCCGAATCCAGGGGCTTGAGCCGCACGGTCACGACCCGGATGGGCTTGTCGCCGATGTTTTTCAGCAGGAGGCCGGCCGCCGTCCGCTGCTCCAGGTTATCCTTCCGCAGCCAGCCCTCCGCAATGAGGACAGGCGCGCCCTCCACATACAGGTTTCCCGCCAGGGTGAATACCAGTTCAAAGCGCTCCGCCATCTTTGAAGCCTCCACTCTTTTTTTGTTCTCCGTCCTCTCAAAACGCAAACTCTTCGCTCAAATCTCAAAACTATTCTTACAGCTCCCGGATGATCTTGTCCGCCACCTCCAGGCAGAGGGCGGAGGTTTCCGCCAGGGCGGTGCCGAAGTCCTCGCCCCCCTGGGTCAGCCCGTCGGAGACGGTCTTGATGAGCAGGCAGGGCACGCCCGCCCGGTCGCAGGTCAGCACCACGGCGGCGGCCTCCATCTCGCAGATGTCGGCCCCCCAGCGTTCATGCAGGGCGCTCTTGGCCTCTCTGCCCTCGATGAACTTGTCCGCCGAGGCGTCGGTGACGCGCTTGAGCTCCGGGCAGATGGCGATGGCCCGCTCCACCAGGGCGGGCGTGGGGCGCAGATACGCGTCCGGGTAGCCCATGTACTGCCCGAGCAGGCAGTGGTCGTAGGCGGTGGTGTCATAGTCATAGTGCACCACCCGCTCCACCACGCAGGTTTTGGTCTGGGCCATCTCCTCGGTGAGGCCGCCCACAACGCCGAAGTTCACCACCAGCTCCACCTCGAAGCGGTCAATGAGCATTTGGGTCGCCGCCGCCGCCGAGATCTCCCCCGCGCCGGAGCGGATCGCATAGAGCTCGTAGGCCCCCATGTCGTAGACGTGGATCTCAAAGCCGCTGCGCTTCTCCTGCCGCTCCGCCGTGCCGTAGCGCAGCAGCACCGCGTCCATCTCCACCGCGACCAGCATACCGATTTTTTTCATTCCAATCTCTCCTTCCTTATAGGCTCCCCTGCCTAAGGGGAGCTGTCAGCCGCCAGGCTGACTGAGGGGTATTCCTTCCTTATTGGCTCCCCTGCGGGTCTTTTCGCCGAGCAATGCTCGGCGCTACGGGCCGGGCGCTTCATGAAGCGCCCCCACAGGGTCAAAACTCCCGTGAGCCGCTC